>Ga0257120_1000478_pt1 | contig 29618 bp, 32 predicted proteins | sample SI106_10metaG_FD_190153 | JGI IMG/M metagenome (GOLD analysis project Ga0257120, IMG submission 190153) | Marine microbial communities from Saanich Inlet, British Columbia, Canada - SI106_10 | ecosystem: Environmental > Aquatic > Marine > Inlet | place: Canada: British Columbia | collected... | reverse complement strand
CGGACTCAGAATAAAGGACATAAGTGTTTTCTTGAAAAGGACTAAAAACAAATTTTTTGATGCGGAACATACGTGCTAACTGTTTGTTTCTTCATTCATTATGTGGTGCATACCTTTATGCCCACTAACACGAGACGAAGATTGAATTCTGGCAAATGTAAACTGATGCTTTTGGTGGCAATGCTTGTTGTAATGAATACAACAATCATAGCTCAATTTTACCATGGCATGCATCAGCCTTTTGGTAAGAACCGAATGCAATACGAGGAGTTTAATTGGCAAAAGATGGAGTTTGATGACTTCACCGTCTTTTTCTATGGAAAGGGAAAGAATTTGGCATTATATACTGCTCGCAATGCGGATCAAACCATCAGTGAAGTGGAACGCTTTTTTGATTATCCAGTTCGCGGTGAAAGACTTCAGTTTGTGGTTTATCAGAAGTTGGAGCATTACCGTCAAAGCAATGTAGGTATACCTGAAACGGATGAATCAAACATTGGGGGTATAACTCAAATAGCTGGAAATAAAATTTTTCTATACTACGATGGCGATCTCAATAATTTGAGAAAACAGGTGAGTAAAGGAGTCTCGGAAGTCCTGATTGCGCAGATGTTATTTGGAGATAACTGGCGCGAAATGATAAAAAACAGTACCCTTCTAAATTTTCCAGATTGGTACATCGATGGCCTCACGTGGTATGCAACCGAACCTTGGAATGTGGAAGCAGATGACCGACTGAGAGATATAGTATTATGTGGTAGATACAAGAATTTTAATCGACTGAAAGGTCTAGACAGTGAGATTGCGGGCAGATCGCTATGGTATTATATAGGAGAAACATACGGATCCAAGGTTATACCAAACATCATGTACATGGCTCGTGTAAGCCGGAATGTTGAGAGTGGTTTTCTTTTTGTTTTGGGAATATCTATGTCCAGTTTACTTGAAGACGCGCAGGACTATTTTGCATTTAGGTATGAGCAAGATGCCGAGGGAGCGCAGGATTTTGATGAATTCGTTGATGTAAAAACCAGAAAATCCTTCGACTACAGTGAACTGAAATCTAGTAACGATGGTGGCTATTTAGCCTATGCTTCTAATGATATGAGCAAGACTAAGTTTTGGATATTAGATACAAAAACTGGTAAGCGAAAAGGTTATCTGCGCGAAGGTCATCGCCTAGAAAGGGTATACGACCAAGCATATCCAATTATCGATTGGAATGAAGCAATGGGCCGCTTCATGGTTATTCAAGAAAAGAAGGGAAAGGTCTGGCTTTATCAAATAGACCCAAAGAGCGGTATCGAAACCAAGACGGAGATTTTGAGGCTTGAAAAAGTCCTTGAGATGAATGTAAGCCAAGATGGAAAACAGATTCTTTTCAGTGCGGTCGCAAATGGGCAATCTGACATCTACTTATATAGCGTAGCCGCAAGAAATCAAAAACAAATCACCAACGATGTTTTTGACGATCGATATCCAAGCTTCTGGCAAGATAAAGTCATATTCTCTTCTAACAGGATCAACGATACTATTGATAAAGTAAAGGACCACCTGACCTACGCACCATCTCGGTTTTTTGATTTATACTCAATTTCGATCAGTGGAGATGACACCAAGGCAATGAAATTGACCAAAACACCACTGTCTAGCGAAACACAGGGTCAAATGATAAATAGCGAATCATTCGCTTATCTAGGTACTGAATCAGGTATTCGAAACAGATATGTTGGGCAGCTTGATAGTTCAATATTGTCGATTGACACGGTAATTACCTATCAGTATTTTACCCAGTCGGAGCCTCGATCGGGCTACCCAAGAAACATAATGGAAATGGATTACATCGCTAATGGTGATGTGTCTTATGAAATGACTAGATCCGATGGAGTCTATCGAATTATGAAAGTCGAAAATGCAACCAAATCGGGTTATTTCGAACCCGCTAAATCAAACTTCCGATCTACACAGATCGAGCTAAAGGAGGGAGCTAAAAAAGTTGCTTTAGATTCAAACGGGGTCAAGCTTATTCGACACAAGGTGTTTGACGAAACTGATCTTGCAAATTCTACAAGTCAAGATTCTCCTGCCGATGATTCAATTAAGATTATCAAACCTCAACCCGAAGGCACTGATTTAATTGACATTACGGACTACACTTTTGATGGTGAATCTGTTGTGGAATCAGAGAATTCAGTGATCATTTCGAAGTCTCAGAATCAAGATTCATCTCAGTATTCTCTAATTCAGGAGTTTGATGTTCCTGAACATAGAAACTACAAATTAGCCTTCGCTGCTACTGACCTTACGACCCAATTCGATTTTGACTATGCGACCGATCTTTACCAACCATTCAACGGTGGGCCATATGTGATGCCCGGCATGGGAGCTTTTCTTAAGGTGGGTATGCTCGATGTTTTCGAAGACTATAAACTAGAAGGTGGGTTCCGATATTCGTTCAATAGAAGCGGATCAGAATACTTCATCTCACTAGAAGATAGGTCGAAGCGGTGGGATAAGAAATACATCGTTCAACGTCAGTCTCTTATAGATGCAAATCGCACTGATTCCATTCAGCGAACATATTTATACCAAGTTCGAGGCATTTTTAGATATCCGCTCAGTGAAGTTGGCGCCCTGCAGTTCGCAACGTCAGCGAGGATGGATAGGCAGGTGACTGAGGCGCTAGAAGCGGGTTCTCTTCAGACACCAGATAGATTAAATTACTTCATTGGAATTAAGGCCGAATACATTTTTGATAATACGTTAATCAAAGCCTTGAATATTAGAAATGGGGCCAGGGCCAAAGTATTTGCTGAGCACTATCGAGATATCTTAAATGCAAGTACAGGCTTCTCTGTTGTAGGACTTGATGCAAGGCATTATTTATCTATTCATAGGGATTTGATTTGGGCCAATAGAATTGCGGGTAGTTCAAGTTTTGGGCAGCGTAAGTTGATTTACTATATGGGAAGTGTGGATAATTGGATTGTACTTTCATCTAGAGATCGTTTTAATAGTACTGCCTTTGTGCACAGGGATCAGGGATATTCATTTCAGACCATAGCAACCAATATGCGCGGATTTATACAAAACGCAAGGAACGGAAATAACTTCTTGGTTTTAAACAGTGAGATACGTTGGCCAATTGTTAGATATTTTATAGAAAAGCCCGTAAAGAGTGAGTTTATCTCTAATTTCCAGTTAATTGGTTTTGCGGATATAGGTTCTGCATGGAATGGTCCTAATCCATATTCGGATGAAAATTCGTTCAATAATATTAGCGTTACAAATGGCGCAGTTACGGTAACATACAAAAATCAGAACGACCCAATAATTGGGGGAACGGGTTGGGGATTAAGAACAAAGATTTGGGGCTATTTTGTCCGCTTCGATTACGCTTGGGGTATCGAAAACGGCTTATTTTTGGAGCCTGTTACTTATTTATCATTTGGTTTAGATTTTTAATGACAATCAACGAAATAATAACTCTTGTTTGTATCGGCCTTGCGGCCGGTGCCTTTAGCGGAATGTTTGGAATTGGCGGTGGTCTAGTAATGGTTCCTGCAATGGTGTTTTTTCTGGCCATGTCTCAACACCAAGCACAAGGAACCAGTTTGGGTGTATTGGTTATTCCTGTTGCGGCTGTGGCTGCTTTTAATTATTACAAGGAAGGTGAACTCAATGTGAAATATGCATTGATTATCGGACTCACTTTTGTTATTGGTGGCTACTTTGGATCTAAACTAAGCCTTGGAATGAGTCAGTTAATGATCAAACGGGCATTTGGAGTGCTAATGCTTGTCATGGCGCTAAAGCTCATTTTCTTTTCAAAGGCAGATCCAGTTTGATCGATAAAATCAAAATAGAAGCAAAGTCCTTGATGCCATGGCTTGAAGAGACTAGAAGGCATCTCCATTCTCATCCTGAGCTATCCTTCGAAGAATTTAATACGAGCGCATATATTCAAGATCAACTTGAAAAATTGGAAGTGCCGTTCGAGGTAATGTGTGGAACCGGAGTTGTTGGGATGATAAAGGGTGAAGCGGAGGGCAAAACCATAGCGCTAAGAGCGGATATCGATGCACTTCCAATTACAGAGTTAAATGAAGTAGATTATAAATCTCAATCGGCAGGGGTCATGCATGCTTGTGGACATGATGTGCACACCACATCACTGCTTGGAACAGCCGCTATATTGATGCGGTTGAAAAGCCAAATGAAAGGCTCGGTTAAATTGATTTTTCAGTTGGGAGAAGAAAAGCTACCCGGAGGCGCTAGCATGATGATTGAGGCGGGTGTCCTTCAAAATGCCATCCCTGATTCTATTGTTGGACAGCATGTTTATCCAGAGTTAGAAGCAGGAAAGGTTGGATTCAGAAGCGGTAAATACATGGCATCAGCCGATGAAATTCACTTGACGGTGATTGGGAAGGGTGGACATGCTGCATTACCCGATAGAAATATAGATCCCGTTTTAATTGCTTCTCACATCATTGTTGCTTTGCAGCAAGTGGTCAGTAGGAGGGTGCATCCAGGCCTACCTTGTGTTTTGTCTTTTGGAAAAGTTGAGGCAAATGGAGCGACAAATGTGATTCCTGATCAAGTTAAAATTGCTGGCACATTTCGAACATTTGATGAAGAATGGCGCTCAAAGGCACATGGAATAATTACCGACATTGCTCAAAATACTGCTACAGCCATGGGAGGTGAATGTGAAGTTAATATTGGTGTTGGCTATCCATTTGTAGACAATGACCAAGTAACAACAGAGCTTGCCCAGAATGCTGCTATTGAGTTTGTGGGCCAAGAAAATGTAGTTGACCTAGAGATGCGAATGACGGCAGAGGATTTTGCGTTTTATTCTCAGCAAATCCCTGGTACTTTTTACAGACTGGGAACTCGAGAATCCAGCGCATCCTCTATTCGAGGATTGCATACACCAACTTTTGACGTGGATGAACGTTGCTTAGAAACAGGGGCTGGATTAATGGCGTATATCGCGCTCAAACAACTAGAAGCATGAAAAAACTAATCTTCATACTTACCATGGCGGGTTTAATCTCGTCCTGCTCGGATCCAAAAATGGAGAAAATTGATTCTCTCAAAGACGAGTGTATTTCAATTCATGATGAAGTTATGCCACGCATGGGTGAAATGGTAGAACTCAGTAGTGGTATAAAAGAGATTAGAATAAAGTTAGACAGCGACACAAGCGATTCGGCTCACTTAGTAAGGATTGCGTTGGTAAAGAAAGTGGAGCAACTAGATTCAGCTCATGAGGCTATGATGGTTTGGATGAACGATTATATTCCAGATTATGAGGCAGAGCATTCGAGTGATGAGTCAATAGCTTTTTATGAAGAGCAAAAGAGGAGTATTACGGAAGTAAAGGATATAATGCTGAAAAGTATTGAGGATGGGAAAGAGACATTGGATCGCGCTAAGTAGTGCGTTTATTCTAGCCATCATAACGTTTAGTTGTGATGAGAAAATACGGGAGGAATTACCTGTATTGGGACCTTATGAAATCCATGATGCAGTGGTCGATGGTAAAATGAAATTGGATACTGCATATACCCAGGTAAAGCCATTTCAATTTTTCGATCAGGATAGTAATGTTGTAGATCATGCCACCATCGATGGCAAGGTGTATGTGACTGATTTCTTTTTCACTTCGTGTCCTACTATTTGTCCAAAGATGAAGCAACAGATGCTTCGCGTATACAATGAGTTGGATGGGGAAGAGGACTTGCTATTCCTATCACATAGTATAGATCCGGTGCGTGATTCAGTCGCGAGGCTAAACACTTTTGCGAAAAAGCTCGGTATTGAATCAAGCCGATGGCACATGCTTACTGGCGATAGAGATAGCATATACAGAATGGCTAAGCATTATATGATAGCAGCGCAAAAGGATGATTTGGCTCCTGGGGGCTATGCACACAGTGGAGCATTTCTTTTAGTTGATAGGAATAAACAAATCAGAGGAATTTATGATGGAGTTGATCCTGAAAGTGTTGATGAATTGATTATTGACGTGAAACAACTGCTGAAAACCCAGTGATGAAAAAAGTAGCAATTGCCATAGGGTTTGTATCTGCTTTGATAAGCCAGTCATGTGAATATAAGCCAAGAAACCAGGGTAAGGCGCTCTATAAGCAACATTGTCTAAGTTGTCATATGGATAATGGTGAAGGATTAGGTAAACTCTTTCCACCAATAAGGAACGCAGATTACATTTTACAAAACCCAGCGGAACTAGCCTGCCTCATTCGACATGGAATAGAAGGGGAGATTACTGTAAATGGCGTTGAATATGAAGGGCAAATGGGCGGGAATCTTCAATTAACAGATGTTGAAATCACCAATCTTGTTCACTATATCCTGGTTGAAATGAATGCGCAAGAAAAAGCCTTTACTGCTCTCGAAGTAAAGGCTCAATTAGAAAATTGTCCAATAGAATAACTTTAAGCTTGAATCTTAACCGGTTGTTTTTTGAGCTTAATTATACCGACCGCATCAAAAATCTTGATGGCGATATAAACAGGATCAATTTCATGCCACTTAACACCAAAATTTGGTCTTCCGCCAAACTTGTGATGGTTGTTATGGTATCCTTCACCAAGCATTAGCACATCGAGAGGCATCAAGTTTTTTGACGTATCCTCAAGATCATAGTTTGTGTAGCCATATTTATGTGCAAACCAATTGATTACTGCTCCGTGGGCTGGACCCATTACAAAATGTATCGGCAATAGAAGGAACATCCACCAGGATTCAGCGAACATGACGTAGAATGCAACATAAAAAACTCCCCAAAATATTCTTACTGGCCAGCTGTCTGCAAATTTTTCAAAAGCCACCCATTCTGGAAGGTCTTTTTTCCATTTATCTTCAATTGGAATTCGACCATAAAAGATATTGGAATAAACCGTTTTTGTTCTCCACATCATGGCAAAAAGGTTTTTGTCATACTTGGGTGAATGAGGATCTAATTCAGTATCGGCATTTGCGTGATGCATTCTATGGAGAATTCCATAAGTGTTAGCACTTAGGTAGCTCGAACCTTGAAAAACAAGGGATAAAATTTGAAAGAATCGCTCCCAACCTTTGCTCATTGTGAACATCTGATGCGCTGCATAGCGATGATGAAAAAATGTCTGGGTAAACAGAGAAAGATACCAGTGAGCGAAAAAGAAAATTAGAATAATCATAAATCAATTTTGAGTAAAGGCCCTATCCATAAAGTAACCGCCCTTTAAGGGCACAAATATAAATCAATAATGTCTAGCGTTTCGATGATGTTTGTTAGGAATTAAAACAGCTTGATTACCAAAATGTTTAACTCGGTTCGCTTAAAACAGCGACCATTTGATTAATCTCCTCAACTTTGTCATTGTGCCCCAATTTCGAATAACTGTTGCTTAGGTTGCTTAATGCTCTTGTGAGAATGGCCACATTAGAGCAAGGTTTGTAGTATTTGTCGTCCGTTTCTAACTTTAGTTGTTCCAAGAAATGATCAATTTCTTTTGCGCTAAAAACAGTTCCTCTGCTGAATGGATTGATATAGAAAAGAACATCCGTGGCATAAATATTATTTGTCTTGTAAAGACTAAATCGGTCTAGATAAGCTAAGACAAAATGCCGTGGTAGATTTACCCCATATATGGGTAAATCGAGATTTTGAGCGATGATAGAATAGATCAAGCTGAGGCTCAGTGGGTTTCCCTTTTTCGATTCTAGAACAACATTCAAAAAGGAATTTTGAGGGGCATGATAGTTTTTTGTGTTTCCGTTGAAACCATAAACTTCAAATAAGATGTGATTGATCACTTTTACTTGCTCAAAGGCGGTGAGATTTGCGTTAAGTTCAAGCCAAATATCCTGTTGTATTTGTTCAAGTGTTTTTAGCACTTTCTCTTCATCAAAATCTGGATATTGGTAGCGGTCAATGAGCAATACACCATCCAGAAGACTGGCAGCGCCTGCTTCCCTCCAACTTGTCAATTGCTTCAGCAGTGATCTAAATTGAATATCATGAATCAAATGTTCAATCCGATTTTGGAACAAGACACCGAAAATATTGGTCTCCCAGGCGCTTTCTAGATTGGGTATTATCTCTTCACCAAGGGATAATATTTCTAATCGAACATGTGAGTATATTCCTTCGTCAGGATCATCTAAAAGATGTATAAGTGAGGATATATCTTGGTTTTGTTTCAAATTTCTTCAAAATTACGGGCATTAAATGCCAGAAAGATTTGAGAAATACGAGCTTATTACCGTTACAATGTTAATTGCGATAAGTTTATGATGTACAGCTGTTTAAGGTTGTTTTAATCAACTTACCTATAGCTGGATGATAGTCTTTCGAGAACTTTCCTGCCAATCGATTACCAATTACAACACACATACAAAGACACCTATGACCCAATGCTCGCCCAAGCGCATAAAGAGCTGAACTTTCCATCTCATAGTTGATGATTCGCAATTGATTTAAAGAAAATGAAGTAAGTCGATCGTTCATTTCAGGATGACTTAACGGAATTCTTAATACTCTTCCCTGAGGTCCAAAAAAGCCATTTGCCGTTACTGTCATTCCTAAAGCTCCTACTTCAGAAAAAAGATTCAGCAATTCCTTATCAGCTGCAACCACATATGGTTTGTTATGGTTTTCTGGCGCATTTAGATGGGATATGAATGCGGATTCTATTGATTTTTCAGCCTCTGTGCTGGAAATGTCATAAAAATGTTTTACTCCGTCCAGACCAACAGAGTATTCAGACACCGCGATGCTGCCCACATCCAAATCGGCCTGAAGTGCACCGCAGGTTCCTAATCTAATTAAGTCCAATTGACGCAGATTTTTATTCGGCAATTTTGAAATTGGATCCATGTTCACGGCCGCGTCTAATTCATTTATCACAATATCAAGATTGTCTGTTCCAATTCCAGTACTTAGAGCTGTTATGCGTTTTCCATTGTACCAACCCGTGTGGGTCATGAATTCTCGATTATGGATTTTATGTTCAATTGTTTCAAAAAAGCTACTAATTCTATCAACTCTACCTGGATCCCCTACAAGTAATACAGTATCGGCAATATGCTCTGCTCTTAAGTGTAAGTGATACACACTCAGATTCGCATTTAAGATAAGCTCGGTTTCTTTCTCTAACATGTTGAAAAATTCGAAAGTCAAATCTACGTCAAATTGATAGCTTTAACCCCTAATGAGAGCGCTGATAATTACGATAGGTGACGAGATATTAATTGGTCAAATAGTGGACACAAATTCTGCTTGGCTAGCGGCAGAATTGAACGTGTTGGGCATCTCAATTGATTCTATAAGAAGTATAGCAGATACGAAGGAGGCAATAAGCGAAGCTTTAGATGCAGTGCCTAAGGGTGTTGAACTAGTGCTCATGACTGGTGGTTTAGGTCCGACTAAAGATGATATTACCAAACAAACGCTCGTTGATTGGTTTGATAGCGAGTGGCGAATGGATGAAGGGGTACTAGCTCGAGTAAAACAGCATTTTGAGCTAAGGGGAATTCAAATGCCTGAGGTGAATATCTACCAAGCACGTGTGCCCGATAATTGCACAGTAATTAGCAACATGTTGGGCTCTGCGCCTGGGATGTGGTTTGAAAAGAATGATATTGTATATGTCAGCATGCCAGGTGTCCCCTTTGAAATGAAGCACATTTTTAGTGATGGTGCCATTCCAAAAATCAAAGAAAAATTTGCCTTAGATAATATAGTGCACCAAACGGTATTGACTCAGGGAATAGGGGAGAGTTCTTTGATGGAAATTATAAGTGATTGGGAAGGAGGATTGGCGGCCGATCATGTTAAGTTGGCTTACTTGCCATCACCTGGTTCTGTGCGGCTAAGACTCAGCTATGTCAGCGAAAATGGTGAAGATGGCGTGTCCATTGTTCGAAATAAGTTAGATCAATTGTTGCCTTTAATATCGGACTATGCCTTTGGATTTGGTCGAGATACTTTAGAGGTTGCTGTTGGTAAATTACTCACTAAATTTAATTTTACAGTAGGTGTTGCCGAGAGTTGCACTGGTGGTTACATATCACATTTACTAACCTCTGTAGCGGGCAGTAGTTCATATTTTATGGGCACCGCGGTTACCTATTCGTACGAAGCAAAAACGAGGGTTCTAGGCGTGAATCAAGCGGATCTGAATGAAGTGGGAGCTGTGAGCGAAGAAGTTGCAATACAGATGGCGGTGGGTGTGAAAAAACTTTATAGAACTGACTTTGCAATATCATCTACGGGAATAGCAGGACCTGGTGGTGGAACTCCACAAAAGCCGGTTGGTACTGTTTGGATTGGTGTTGCAACTCCATCCACAGCATTTGCCTTGAAATTTAATATGGGAGATAAACGAGAACGGAATATCAGAAAGACAGCGTTACAGGCACTTCAGCTCCTTAGAAAGGAGATTATAAAGTCGGTAAAAATTAGTGAACTAGAATCGCTTTTTTTAAAATAAATAACATCTATATTCGCCGCCCCGCTTGAGGGATTAAAAAGTACGTCATGAGAATTTGTCAGATTACAGGTAAGTCAGCTTTAACAGGAAACCACGTTTCACACTCTAATCATAAGACTAAGAGAAGATTCAATGTTAACCTTCAAAAAAAGAGGTTTTTCATCCCAGAAGAGGATCGTTGGGTTGAGCTAAAAGTGAGTGCTGCAGGAATCAGAAATATCAATAAGAAAGGTATTTCAGCTTGCCTAAAAGAGGCTAAAGAAAAAGGTTTCATGTAATCTCTTACCCTAGAATAGATTGAAGCTCCGTTTTGAAAATTTTCGAAACGGAGTTTTTTTATGCTGTTCACTTTAGTCAGTTAGTAAAAGTCAAGAGGTGTACAAAATGTCATGTATGCTCCAGCGTTTCTTTGTTTTATGACAAAGAACATCCTAACCATTTTACTTTTCAAAGTATTTGTGGTTTTAGCTATTGCTCAGCAAGGGACTTCGTTCAAATTGGCGAATGTGCCAGTGATTGATGATGAGCTTACATCAGACTTTTTCTCGCGAAATAGAAAAAGACTGCGCGATACCATGCCTGATAGTAGTATGGTTCTGCTTTTTGCTGCGCCTCAAAAAACAAAATCAAATGACATTGATTTTCGATTTCACCAAGATCCGGACTTTTATTATTTCACCGGTATAAAAGAGCCAAATTCAATGCTTCTAATCTTAAAGGACTCCGCTATGATAGATGGCGTATTCACTGATGAGGTTCTTTTTGTAGAAACTAAGGATAATAAAAAGGAACAGTGGACAGGACGTATGCTGGGAATAGATGGAGCAATGGATGTGAGTGGGGTTGGGTTGGTACAACTAAACAATACCTTCAAAACGCTGAAGCTACCATGGTACCAAGTAAATACCCCGTTGTACAATAAGCACCAATTCATTGAGCGGGACGATAAGGAACACCCGGGAGATCTAATGAGCCTCTCAAAGCACTTTTATGCAAAGAGTGAAAGGGCTGGATATGAGCCGAAGTTTAATGAAGCAGAAGAATTGTTTGCATTCTTGAGACAGCATAAATCGCCCGAAGAAGTTAAGATGTTGCAAAAGGCTATTGACATTACCTGCGAGGCACAAAAAAGTGCGATGTTGGCTATTTCTTCTGGGATGACCGAGTATCAAATTGAAGCCTTGATAACCTATACATTTCGAAATAATGGAGCGGAAGGCGAAGCCTTCCCAACCATTGTGGCATCGGGTAAGAATGGTGGAATCATGCACTATGCTCAAAACTCATCCTTGCTGATTCCCGGAGATTTGGTGGTGATGGATATTGGTGCTCAGTACCAAGGATATTCAGCAGATGTGACGCGTACAGTACCTGTGAATGGAACGTTTACAGAGGAACAAGCAATCGTTTATCAAATTGTATTAGATGCTCAAACCGTGGCGATTCGATATGCAACTCCTGGATACAAATTTTGGACTCCACACGAAGAGGCTTATCGAACGATCGGTAAAGGATTAATTAAACACGGTATCATAGAAAACTGGGCTGATATTGGAAATTATTTCATTCATGGTACCAGTCATTATTTAGGGTTAGATGTGTACGATTCAGGTGTCTATAGCTCCCTTCAACCAGGTGAAGTTATGACAGTAGAGCCAGGGATTTATATACCTGAAGGTTCGCCATGTGATCCAAAATGGTGGAATATTTTCGTGAGAATTGAAGATGATATTCTTATCACCGATGGGCCGGCCAAGGTTTTATCGGATTCCGCACCAAAAACTATCGCTGAGATTGAAAAGTTGATGGACAGAGGTCAAGCAAATGCCGACTAGATCTTAACGATTCATAAAAATCGATTTCTATTTAAATATTCTATTCTTCTTCTAGTAAATCGATAACGGAAAAAGTACTTTTGCACCCTCAAAATTAAAGGGGTAAAAACATGTTCGATTTTAAAGAAATTAGTACAGCATCCATGGTGCTTTTTGCGGTCATAGATATCATTGGTTCTATTCCAATTATAATTCAGCTTAGACAGAAGGTAGGTCAAATACAGAGCGAGAAAGCGAGTATAGTTTCCTTGGTCATAATGATTGTTTTTTTGTACTTAGGAGAGGAGATTTTGCAGCTCATCGGAATTGACATTAATTCCTTTGCAATTGCGGGTTCATTTATCCTATTTTTTCTATCACTGGAGTTGATTTTAGGAATCCAAATTTATAGAGACGAGATGCCGACCAGTGCGTCTATTGTTCCGCTAGCATTTCCTCTGATTGCAGGCGCGGGAAGCATGACATCTTTGATTTCGCTTCGTGCTGAATACGAAGTGCAAAATATCATTGTAGCTATTGTGTTGAATATCATAATGGTATATGCGGTCTTAAAGACTACTAAACAAATTGAAAAGCTGATTGGTCAAACAGGTATTGTAGTGATTCGCAAGGTATTCGGAATAATACTTCTTGCAATAGCGGTAAAGCTCTTTAGAACCAATCTTGGCTTGATGTAATTTGCCCTTACATTCGCGGTGTGAGTGTCAAATCTATAGCAGCTAAGCTACTTGCTAAAAGAGATGTTAAACGCATCAATGAATGGGCTTCAAATCCAATTCAAGCCCAAGTAATTACACTGTCGTCACTTGGCGCCAATCTTTCTAAAACTGCCTATGGTTCGGATATTGGGGTTTCTAAAGCCCCATCTGTTAGTGACTGGTCCAGTGCCGTTCCCCTGGTTGATTATGAGGTATTAAGACCATACGTTGAACGAGTTAAGAATGGTGAGCATGACATCTTGTACCCGGGCTTACCGCAATACCTATGTACCACCTCAGGAACAACTTCTGGTGCCAAGTACATTCCAATGACTGAACTCGGAATAAAGGCCCAAATCTTGGCAGCACGAAACTCCTTGCTGTGTTATCTGAACGAAACAAAAAAGACCAGTTTTATCGATGGGAAGATGATTTTCTTGCAGGGAAGTCCTGTAATGGAAACTGTCAATGGAATTGGGATAGGACGACTATCAGGAATAGTTGCACATCATGTTCCCTCATACCTCCAGCGCAATCGCATGCCAAGCTGGGAAACGAATTGCATGGAAGACTGGGAGTCAAAAATTGATGCCATTGTAGATGAAACCATCAACCAAGACATGCGATTGATTAGTGGCATTCCTCCTTGGGTTCAAATGTATTTCGAGCGACTTTTGGAAAAATCAGGAAAGAGAACCATTAAGGAGGTGTTTCCCAATTTCAGCCTCGTTGCGCACGGTGGAGTGAACTTTGAGCCCTATCGTGGGATATTTAATTCATTGATTGGATCTGAGATTGACAGTATTGAAACGTATCCAGCATCTGAAGGGTTTATTGCTTTTCAGGATAGTCAGAAGGAAAATGGCCTGCTGCTAAACCTTGATGCTGGGATTTACTATGAATTCATTCCAATGGAGGATATACATTCAGAGAACCCAAGAAGACTCGGCTTATACCAAGTAGAAAAAGGCGTTAATTACGCCATTGTACTTAATACCTCTAGTGGTCTTTGGGGGTACCTAATTGGTGATACAATAGAAATTGTTTCTACATCGCCATATCGAATAAAAGTAACAGGGAGAATAGCTCATTACATATCCGCGTTTGGTGAGCATGTAATTGCCGGAGAAGTAGAGAGTTCAATGACGGAAATAGGGGCCAAGTTTGGATTGAATGTGAGCGAGTTTCATGTCGCACCACAGGTGAATCCCAAATCTGGACTGCCATTCCACGAATGGTTTGTGGAGTCCGAGGTGGATATCGATCAAGGCGTCATTGACGCCTTAAACCAAATTATGTGTTCAAAAAACAAGTACTATCAGGATCTAATTGCTGGAAAGGTCCTGCGCTCATTAGAAATTATAGTTGTCCCGAAAGGAACATTCAATCGATACATGGATTCTATTGGAAAGCTTGGAGGACAGAATAAACTTCCAAGACTATCCAACGACCGAAAAGTAGCCGATAAGCTTATGTCTTATCTATAGTTTCCTTTTTCCCACCAGCTGTATTCTGCACACTGCTCGGCTTTAAAAGCAAAAGTTAAATAGTCCTTGTTGCGCCAGAAATAAACGACATAGTATTCGCCCGATGGAATCTTAAATTGAGGCGGCAATACCTTACCTAGCATTTTGCCATTTCTACCAACCGTTACTTTTTGGTTTTCATAATCAGAAAGCGGACCACGATAATATGGCTCACCTAACTCAGCCACAATCTGATCTGGTGTTGACTTAGAACCTTTCATAGTCAAGGCAATTTGCTTCATCAGTTTATGCAAATCGCTATTGGTAGTATCACAATACGGGTTGTTGTATGATGCCAATCTCCGATATTCCTTACCGAGCTCTTCTAAACTAGCAGACTCAATATCTTCTAGCATGGTGCCACACGCAGTGGGCTCCTGCGCATTTATATTGGAAGTGAAAAAAAAGCCAAGTGCGATTGAGAAAATGAGTGCTTTCATTTGCTTACGTTTAAAGCGAAGGTAAGTATCGCTCATTGAATTGTTCTATAAATCATAAGTGAATCCTGCGTTAATAATTGGATTCTGATATGGACTATAAGTGCTTTGTAGTAAATTGATCATACCAGTGATGCCAAAACCAGCTTTGTCTCCAATGCGATACATATAACCTCCACCAACAAAAAGGCTGTTAACATTAAAGCGTTCGCCAGTTCCTTTCCAATCTCCATTCAAAGCTTCGGTTTCAACATGTGTAAAAATGTTCTTGAAAATGAAATAGCGAGAAAACAAGGAGGCACCAATTATATGATCTTCATATCGGTAGTTGGAATAGTTTATATTGACATAGCTGTAAGAAACTTGACTTCCGAATGACCACTGGTCAGTTAGTTTGATTCCGCCTAATGGCGACACGTTGACGTAGGTGTAGTTGCCAAATTGTGCTCCGAGGTTACCTCCAAAAAACAATCGATCCTTTAAATTCATTTTTGGGTTTTCTTCCTCATTCACCAGAATGGTGTCGAGCGGTTCTGTACCAATATCTTGTGAAAAGGCACCAGCACTTATTCCAAATATGAACAAGACAAACAATAAGTGATTGAAACGAATCATTGTGTGCGAAATTAGAACCTAGAAGTGCTTATTTCTATGTAGTTCAATTAAATATCGTTATCGGTGCCTATTTGAAATACTGCTATTCCAGATTTAGTACTCTACTCTTAGAGCATAAAGGTGATCCTGATCATTTTGAGTTGTGTTGTCTTTGTTTTTGTTTTGGTCAATCGGAAGCAAAACTGCTTGTTCCCGCAACATATGTTATAAACCCAAAAGGTGAAATTGTTTTCCGTCATTTCGATTATGACTATAAAAACAGAGCATCGGTTAAGGCCATGCTAGCAGCTCTTGACCTGTAATTATTTAGCCAAACAAAATTTCTGAGTGTGAGTCTTTCCATTATCCTTAACGGACACAATAATGATAGATTCGTGCATTTCTTCCGAAAGTGTTATCGCTCTTGAATGCTTTGCGCTCCCGATTAGATTTCCGAGTAAGCCATATACTCTAATTTCATCAACAATGGAGTTGGTTGTAATCATCTTTTGTCCTCTGTTTATCATATTGATTTCGAATGGCTGCTTAAGATGAGCTTGTACACCAGTAGCAGCAGTGTCAGCCGTATCTATTTCTTCAGGCTTCTCTCGCGCAAGACGGAATTGATATTCAATAATTGAACTATCGTTGATGTTATTCTCAGGATAAACAGTGAAAAATATACTTGAAGTGTCTGCGGCTCCGTTGTGTGCTAAACCAATGATTAGTTTTCTTATGAAACTTCCCTCAGGCATAAGATCAAAAGAGTCCCTATCGTTTGTATTTATAACGGGGTAATAATTTGATTGATCATCAAAGTTTACAACCCATTCATTTGGGAAATCAATTTCCTTTCGAGCGATCCATACCATAGGAAGTGTGTCGCTTGTGTCAGATTCGATTTCAAGATAACCGTGAACAGTTCCAAACGAAATGTCTTTTTCAAAGGCTATAAAGGATTCAGGAATGTTATATCCATTTTGAGCTTGAATCACTAGAATGATAAGAAACATGACCAAGAAGGAGATACTTTTCATGGAATCAAAGTTAGGGCCCTTATTCGAAATTGTTTAATCATTTAATTAGCCTTCAAAAATTTAGGCTTAAACTGATTGGCGTTGAACCCACTAAGCACCAAATCTTGCACGAATTTGTTGCCGATGGCATATTTGACAATAAAATTGCAGATTCGTGGATTTCGCATGGCAATTTGAATCCAATAATTTAGCCTCAGTTCGCCCCACATTCTGCGATATATTTCCTTATCATAAGCCTTGTTAAAACTGGCGTCAAAGCGTTGTTTTTCACAAGCTTGCTTGAGGTGATCTGCTGCGACCCGCCCACTGCGAATTGCATTTGCGATTCCTTCGCCTGAAAGTGGGTTTATCAAAGCTGCAGCATCACCTAGCAATAAATACCTTTCGCCTGAAATGCTTCTCTTTTTACTTCCGAGCGGAAGCCCAAATCCTTTGATGTCTTCCAAAGGTTTTGCGTCCTTGAACCTATCTTTCACATTCGGGTGTGTTTCAATAATCTCCTTAAGGAGCTTTTTTAGGTTTGGCTTTCGTTTGGCAACAAACGAACTCAACATTCCTAGTCCAACGTTGGCTCTATTTCCAGGTAAAGGGAAAATCCAGAAATAACCAGGAAGTAATTCATTATAAAAATGAAGTTCCACTGCGTTATCATCGCTAAATCCACTTACGTTTTCGTAATACTGTCTAAGTCCAGCACAATGGTGGTTTTTATCTACGGTCTGTGCTGAGAACGATCGACCCACAATGGAATGGGCGCCATCGGCTCCTAAAACTATTTGTGCCTTTAGGGTAACATTTTTCTCTAAAGTGATTTCTACACCCGAATCACTGTTTTCTAACTTTACCACTTTCGATCCTGTGAAATTGTTCACTGCGTTGGATTTCAAGGCTTGTTTAAGGAGGAATGCATCAAAAGCAGACCTGGTAGAAACATAACCCGTGAGATCTTTGGAGTTTAATCTAAGGTCAGCAAATTGATAGTTTGGTGAAATAAAACGAACGGCATTACACCATATTTTCTCTTTAAAATTCTTAAAAATTGATAGGGTGTTTAATGGCAACATGCCGAGTTGACTGACTACATCAGGACTCAGCGCATCACCACAAATTTTATCTCTGGGAAACTCATTTTTATCGATGAGAGCTACAGTTAATCCAGAGTTGTGCAGGGCAATTGCTGTGGTAGACCCAGCCGGTCCTGCACCAATTATTGCAACATCAAAAGATGTCACCTCGTTAGCTCCTTTTTTATGTTGTAAAATGTTTTAAATGGCACATCAACTGCAGCAGAATTCGCTAACCATTCTGGGATGTTCCCTCCAGGATCTGCATGAACGATATATTCTAGTCTACATTTATTGGCGCTAAGATTCTCAACAATCCAAAACGTATTCGATTTCTTAATTCTCACAATATCTTCCTTGCTAGGTAAATAGTCAGGTATGGCTCTTGCCACTGTCTTTATATCCCCAGTTTTCTTGTCAACGTGAAACACCAACTCATAGATGCCATCGCGATCGCTAACCGGCCAAGGGGCATCCGTTAGGGCATATTGAATTTGTGTGGAATCGTTTGGGCGACTCAATATTTTTAATTCTTTGGTATCTGGAAATGCATCTCGGTACTTATCCATGTGCCGCAAGAAATCTTCAATTTTTGATACACTCAAATTCAATTCCATTTCGGCTCGAAAGGAGTCGAAACCATCACTCTTAGTTGGTTTGGTATAGACCTTTATACCATCCTCATTTTTTCGCAATTCCCAATCTTGAGAAAATCCAAAAAGTGAGCAGAAACAAATTAGAATAGTTGTGAAATTTCGAATCATCTTGACGAATGTAACTCTCCGTTGTACTTATCGCTCATTATTTGAAAAAGGCAGGTGCGTTAAGATAAAATACTTCGGGATTTTATTGGTGCATTTGGGTTTAGTCAAAACAGCATGACGCTGAGAATATCAATTAATCGTATGCCGTTATCGATAATAGCAGAACTGAAATGCTGAAACATTTCGACTCATTGTTTTCGCAAAGATATTGTAGAAATGGTTGTTTTATTCAACACCCATGATCCTGAAGGGATAATCTGCCGGGACCTTGGCCTTTCTAATTTTAGCTAACAGCTCCACCAGCTTGATTTTAACGTTTATATATCCCATTTCTCTAATGTTGACCATGAATAATGAACTTTCAACGTTGTTAAATAAGGTTCGTTCCCCTGTCAATAAACCGTTGTAATCTAGGACCGTTTTTTCTATACAGGTGACTTGCTCGTCTGTTGTTTGCCAATCACTCAATGCTGCGCGAGCTTTAAAAAGCAACATCTGTTCCTTGTTGTATATATCGAACTCAGCATCTGTTTGTGTGATTTGTTGTTCATATTCTTGCTTGATTTAGCTTTGCCACATGGCCAGATTTTTATTCATTGTTCTATTTTTAATTTTCAGCTTAACCTGTTTTTCTCAAAGTAAATTGGGCAACTGGAAGCAATACATGAATAACACAAAGTTTGGCTCCGGTACATGGCGTTTACAATTCGATCTTCTACACAGAGACCACAATCTGTTTGGTGATTTTGATCAAATTATAATCAGGCCTGGCATTCAATACTTTCATAATGAATCGAAGTCGAGCTATTTAGCGGGATATGCATTTTTCTTTTTTCAAAATGAGGGTGATCCGAATGTTTCAGCGACCGAGCATAGGTTATTTCAGGATATTGATTTACGCCAAGGGATAGGTCGATTGGCCATACGTCATCGCTATCGATTCGAAGAACGCTTTGTAGAAAGTCAGCCATTTGCGTTTCGTTTACGTTATGCCGTTTTTGTCAATATTCCATTGAATCATAAAGAGGTACAAGCGCGAACTTTTTATATTCCGCTATGGAACGAAGTCTTCATTAATGCAAAGGGAAGTCCATTTGATCGTGATTGGTTGTATGCTGGCCTAGGATATCAGATTGTAGAGAATTTCGGAATTCAATTGGGAGCAATGAATCAATTTCAAGTCTCAGGACCAAAGGCTCAGCTCGTATTTTCTTTGCATCATAATATGCGGTTTTCAGATTCTGAATAGCCAAATATCGGGCTACCTTTGCAGCTCATGTCGGATTCAATAAAACCATCACAACCCAACAATCCTTTACACGGAGTAAAACTCGTGGACATTGTTGAGTATCTGGTAAATGAGTATGGTTGGAAAGAATTGGGCGATCGAATCCCAATTCGTTGCTTTCAATTTGACGCCTCGGTTAAGTCCAGTTTGAGGTTTTTAAGAGGGATGCCGTGGGCTAGAGAAAAAGTGGAACATCTTTATCTGTGGACGATTAATCATAAAGCCAAGGTGCAGTTAACCAACGAAGCTGACCCAAACAAAACATCATAGTGAAGAATCAACGAGAGATACTAAATAAGCTGGGAGTAACGGAGCTTAATGAAATGCAAAGGCGAACGGCCAATGCCATTTATAATCAAGATAGTGTTATCGTCCTATCACCAACTGGTACGGGAAAAACACTAGCTTTTTTGCTGCCCATTTTGAAGCAATTGGACAATTCTTTGGATGCCGTTCAAGCAATGATCATTGTACCTTCTCGAGAACTTGCCATTCAAATTGAGCATGTTATTCGTGATATGGGCGCTGGGTTTAAATGCAATGCCGTCTATGGTGGTCAATCCTTTAATCAGGATAAAATCAATTTAAAGCATCCACCTACAATTTTGGTGGGTACACCTGGGCGTGTTGCCGATCATTTAAGACGAAATACCTTTTCTGTTCTCCACACAAAGTTTTTGGTGTTGGACGAATTTGACAAGTCATTGGAAATTGGCTTTGAGTCAGAGATGAAAGAGATCTGTTTGGGACTATCTCACGTTTCAAAACGAGTGCTAACATCTGCCACCAACGAATTGCCGGTGCCCCGTTTTGTTCAGTTTAAAGATCCTGCCATGATCAATAACTTGGCAAAGGGAAATGCCCATATGGAGATGAAGTTGATTGTTTCTCCAAGTAAAGACAAACTTGAGACGCTCTCATCGACTCTAGAGGTTTTGAAGAATCAACCCGGCATTGTGTTTTGCAATTTTAAGGATAGCATAAATCGTGTTAGTGAGTTTTTGAGTGATCAGGGTGTTGCACATGGCTGTTTTTATGGCGGAATGGAACAAATTGATCGAGAATTAGCCCTGATTAAGTTTAGAAATGGATCTCATAAGCTGATCATTGCGACAGATCTTGCTGCTAGAGGCTTGGATGTGCCAACAATCAAGTACATCTTACATTATCATCTGCCATTGAAGGAAAGTGAGTTTGTACATCGTAATGGTCGAACGGCTAGAATGCATAGTGATGGAACAGTGTATGTTCTAAATTATCAAGGAGAAAAGTTACCCGAATTTATTCCAAAACTGCAAGAGGCATATTTGACAGCAAACGATTCAGAGAAGCCGGTAATATGGAAGACAGTGATGATCTCTGGAGGTCGAAGAGACAAAATATCAAAGGGCGATGTGGCTGGATTGTGTTTTAAACAGGGCGGATTAAAAAAAGATCAATTGGGAGTCATTGAATTGCAACAAAAAAATTCCTTTGTTGCAGTGCAGGCATCATGTGCTTTAGATTTGATTCGTAAAATTGATGGATTGAAACTTAAGACAAAAAAGGTCCGAGTTTCAGGAGTATAAGTCCTCTTCACTTTACCTTGAAATAGCTTTTATTTATTTCATAATAACCTACATTCGCGCGATTTTCTAGAAGCCTAACTCGCGATATTATAAAGCCATAATACTCATTATGAAAAGGATAAACGAGTACAAAAAATTCTTTGAAGTTGAAGGTGATTTAACCCTAGCGGACCTGAAGACTAAGTATCGAAACTTGGTAAAGAAATGGCATCCAGACAAGTTTCAAGCCGATGATGCCCAGGCCGATGATGCCCAGGCCGAGGAGGCTGAGGAAATGAGTCGAAAGATTATTGATGCATATCATTTCTTGGTCAGTATTGCACCCGAAACAAAAGAGGCAACGCTTACTGAATACACACAAACGGTAAACGAAGCCGGGATCTTCGACTTTAAGTATAAGGGTGTTACGCTAGAAATTTCCTTTAATGATGGCTCTACCTATGAGTATTTTGGCGTACCTAAAAATGTGTTCAATAAATTCTTGAACTCAGACAAGCAGGTCCGATTTGGAAAACGATCTATTTTTCATTCCTACCTCTATCGCAAGGCTAAGTCCGCTGAGGACAAAGAGGAGTAGAGCTCGTAGCTGGTCATTCTAATATGTTCTTGTGATTTTATAATTAGATTTACTTCGTGACCGATATCCTGCTTATTACTCCGCCCTTTACCCAACTGAACACTCCCTATCCAGCGACAGCCTATCTCAAAGGTTTTTTGAATACCAAGTCCATTTCGAGTTATCAGATGGATTTGGGCATTGAAGTCATCTTAGAAGTATTCTCTAAAAAAGGACTAACTGAGTTTTTGAAATGGCAGAAAAGCATCCAGAAAAATCAGAAAATACGTGTCGAATCCTTGCTTTGAAAAATGAATACCTGAAGATTATTGATGAAATAATCTGCTTCCTGCAAGGTAGAGACCCCAACTTTTCTCGGCAAATTTGTTCAGAAGGATTCTTGCCCGAAGCATCAAGATTTGATCAACTCGATGAAATGGATTGGGCCTTTGGTCACATGGGGTTCTATGATAAAGCCAAACACTTAGCTACTCTGTTTTTAGAAGACGTCAGTGACCTGATTGTTGAGTGTGTAGATCCAGATTTTGGATTCAGCAGGTATGCTGAGCGTATAGGTCGCAGCGCTAATTCATTTGATCAACTCTATGACAAACTTGGTGGCACAACATCTAAGATTGTTGAAATTACTTTAGCTCTTTTAGATGATCAAATAGAGAGCCAAAATCCCCGATTAATCTGTTTTTCAGTTCCATTCCCCGGTAATTTGTACAGTGCTTTTCGATGCGCACAACACATTCAGCAGAATCATCCTTCAATAAAAGTGGCGATGGGAGGCGGTTTTGCAAATACTGAATTGAGGTCGCTCACCGATACAAGGGTATTTGAGTTTTTTGATTTCATCACCTTAGATGATGGTGAGTTGCCCATAGAGTTGTTGATTAATCACGTTAAAAACAGTCAAGAGAAACCAATACTCAAGCGCAGCTTCCTTATTGAACAAGGCGAAGTGATTTATGTCAACAACAGTAAGGACGCGGACTACAAACAGGTTCAAGTAGGCACTCCCGACTATTCTGATTTATTGCTAGATAAGTACATCAGTGTTATTGAAATTGCAAATCCGATGCATAGCCTTTGGAGTGATGGACGTTGGAATAAACTCACCATGGCTCATGGATGCTATTGGGGTAAGTGTACGTTTTGTGATATTTCGCTAGACTATATTAAGCTATACGAGCCTATTGCCGCCAAAATATTGGTTGACAGGATGGAAGAGTTAATCAAGCAGACAAATGAGCGAGGATTTCACTTTGTAGATGAAGCGGCCTCGCCAGCCTTGATGCGCGAATTGGCACTTGAAATTCTACGAAGAGAATTGGTGGTAACCTGGTGGACAAACATTCGATTCGAAAAGAGATTTGATAGAGACATGTGTAGATTGTTAAAAGCCTCCGGTTGTATAGCAGTATCAGGTGGTCTCGAGGTAGCTTCAGATCGTTTGTTGAAGTTAATTGACAAAGGTGTCACCGTTCAGCAAGTGGCTAGAGTGACCAATGCTTTTACGTCAACAGGAATCATGGTTCATGCTTACTTGATGTATGGCTATCCTACGCAAACGGTTCAGGAAACCATTGACAGCCTTGAAATGGTGAGACAACTATTTGAAGCAGGCGCTGTTCAATCTGGTTTTTGGCATCAATTTGCATTAACGGCACACAGCCCGGTCGGTTTAGATCCTGACGCATTTGGTATAACTCCGCAATTGGAGGAAATCACCTTTGCTAATAATGACGTGCAGTTTGTAGATCACACAGGAATTGAACATGATCAGTTCAGTTATGGATTGAAAAAATCATTGTACAACTATATGCATGGTGTTGGCTTTGAAATGAAGCTCCAAGAATGGTTTGATTTTAAGGTGCCAAAAACCAAAGTTGCTCCCGATCACATTTCTCAGTCCATTGAAAACCAACTGTGGAATTCACCAAGCGCAAATTCAAAAGTTCTCTGGTTAGGGGGTGCGGTGGCTATTGATAAAACCGTCCAAGAAAAGTCAGGAAAGGCAAAGAATTTGCTGCGTTGCGTGCTAGAGACAAAAACGGAGCGGATCACCGTCAAACTTCCAATAGAAGAGGGGACGTGGCTTCTCAATCAATTGCCTCTATTATCAGTGGTAAATCTCAAGCCAATGTCATACTCCGACCTAAAATCGAATTTTGAGCAAGAATTTGGCGATTTTGAACCCTTTTGGTTTTCGAAGCAAATAGGTGTAATACGTGATAATGGGTTATTGCTTGTTTAATAAGTAGAAGATTTTCTTCCATAAAAAACGTTGCTTGCCAGGTAATTTTCACATTCATTATCAAGGCTTGTCAAAAATTGTCAACGAGTATTTGAAAATCTACATTTCATTGGCATATTTGAAAATCGAAATCTAAAACACGAAAAAATGACAATTGAAGAGGTAGTTGATAGACTTAAAGAAGGAAATATTCGATTTGTGGAAGATCGGTTAGAAAATGCCTTAGCAAATCAACCTAGAAGAGATTCACTTGTGGCTGGACAAGCACCCTATGCAATAGTCCTGGGATGTGCAGATAGCAGAGTAGTGCCGGAGCACGCATTTGACACAGGCCTTGGAGAAATTTTTACAGTTCGAGTTGCAGGTAATGTTGCAAATACTGATTCAATCGCTAGCATTGAATATGCTGTAGCGAATCTTGGATCGAAGGCGATAGTTGTATTAGGACACCAAAGTTGCGGAGCCATAACTGCTGCCATTGCAGGAGGTGATAATGGGTATAATCTAAACCACCTTTTAGCACATATTTCACCCGCTATTAAAGAAGCTGGTGATGGTGCAGAAGTGAATTTTGTAGTCAAGAAAAATGCGGAGTTGACGGCAAAAGATCTATGTTACCGCTCAAGTATTATTCGCAATGCCGTTGAAAGAGGTAGCGTGAAGATACTGCCAGCTTACTACAACCTGAATGATGGAAAAGTAGATTTTCTTTAACCAAGAAGAATAAGTTTGAAAAAAGGGAGCATTGGGCTCCCTTTTTTTATTTATTGTGTCAATACTTGTTTCCAATATGGCGTTTGTTCCGAACCGTCTTTAGAAACCTTATTCATGAAGTATTCTTTGTGGTTGACATTTATCGTTTCAAAATTTCCTCTTAAGTTAACTTCAATATTGTCACGCTGAGCATGTATCATGAAATCTTGGATAATCTCTATGACATCTGGATGTATGTAGTGTGATTGCGTAGCATCTATTACTACTTCACTATTTGCTGGAATTGCCTTTAAAGCTTCCATAATGTTCGCTTTATTCAAAAAGGTGACATTTTCACTAAGCATAATCTCAATGGGTTTTCCTGGCTCTATTTTTTCTGAAAAGCTAAATGGAATGCTGAAATTACGGTGCAGTATCATAAGAATTCCCAAGCCAAGACCAATTGAAATTCCAACCAAAAGGTCTGTGAAAATAATGGCCAAAACGGTGACAATAAATTTCACAAATTGACTTCCGCCTCTTTTATACATTTCCTTGAAAAGACTTGGCTTTGCAAGCTTATATCCCACAATTAATAAAATGGCCGCTAAACTGGATAGTGGAATCATATTTAAAACATCAGGCAATAGAAATACACTTATTACAATGAGTAAACCATGAATTATTGAAGACAATTTAGTCCTTCCGCTACTTTGTATATTGGCAGAACTTCGCACAATAACTTGAGTTAGAGGCAGACCTCCAATAAAACCAGATACGATGTTTCCAGCTCCCTGTGCCAACAACTCTCTATTGGTAGGAGTCACGTTTTTATCCGGATCCAATTTATCTGTTGCCTCAACACATAACAGAGTTTCAAGGCTCGCCACGACTGCTATCGTGAATGCTAAAATCCACAATTGTCTGCTTCCTATTAGACTCCAATTTGGAGTAGTGAATAGATTTAAAATACCACCTTCTTCTTCTGCGGTTGGAATAGCCACTATTTCATCAGGGGCGAAGGATAGACCTTCAATACCTGGGATTATGTTATAAGCAAGAATCCCTAAGGCAACAACTACCAATGGGCCTTGGATAATCTCGAAAATCTTAATTCGTTTCATGAATGGCCTTTCCCAAATAATTAGAATAGCTAATGAAACTGCAGTTATCAACACTGCCGCAGGATTAATGTCGCCAAAGGCAACCCACAATTCGGTAAAAGTGTTTTCACCATCTTTTTGCCAGAATCCATCAAAGCCTTCAGCAATTACATCGTGACCAAGGGCGTGGGGAATTTGTTTTAGAATGATTATTAATCCAATTGCACTCAACATTCCTTTTATAACAGCATTCGGGAAAAAGTAACCGACAATACCTGCACGAGCGAATCCTAATGCGATTTGCATAAAACCAGCAAGTACTACCGCAGAGAGAAAAATTGGAAAACCAATTTCCATACTGAAATCGCCTGCTTCATTTGTGCCCAGTTGGCGAATGGCATCAGCAACAATAACGGCTAAACCTGCGGCTGGACCGCTAACACCAATGTTGGATCCGCTTAATGCGCCAACAACAATACCACCGACCATGCCGGCAATAATTCCTGAAAAGAGAGGAGCACCTGAAGCAAGGGCAATCCCCAAGCAGAGAGGAACAGCAACAAGAAATACGACTAGACCAGCAGGAAGGTCTTTATTAATAGAGGAAAAAGGACTGTATACAGACATATAAATGGTTTAAAACTCAGACGATAATCTGAAATGTATTGAATTAATTGTAGATGGACAGAATTAAGCCATTACCTCTGGAGGAGGGGAGTCAACTTCAAAAAAATCGTATAGATGCGCAGAATTTTTTTGCGCACTTGATTTCAAGCTTTTTACAATGTGGGAGCTGTCTACGATCACTGGTGATGCAGACTGAGTTAATGATTCTACTTCGATCAGATCTTCCATCACCTCTTCAATTTCTTCATTGATCTCCGCAAAAAAGATATTGGTTTCCCAAATCCCAATGGTGAGATTCATAAAGCAGCATAGCATCGCTATTGAACAGGTTGATTTGCTTAAATTTAAGAGTAGTTTCATTTCGGATGTCAAAAGTATGTTCGAATTAATAACCTTATTGAAAGGATTAGTTAAAAGAGTTTATCTCGCTGAAATTTCAGCGGCTTATATCATTTACTGCTAACATATGGCTGAAACCTTTCTATTAAAGAACATTCTAAACAAGCATTTGGTAAATGTTTTGTCCAGAAACCTGAAGTTTGTACATCCAACATTTAATGCTGCACGATTTCAAGAATTTGTGCATCCCAAACTTGAAGCCTTAGCGCTGAAAGCAAGGGCTAAAATCATGGCAGATGGACTTTTTATTTCATTGCCAAATGATTACCCCACTGCCATTGAAATTCTGGTAAAGTCAATGGATATACCCTTGAAAGATGAGGACGAGTTGGGCAGGTATAGTGAATTCTATTTCTTGCCATTTGCTGAATACATAGCTACCTACGGAAGGAATCACTAGTGAGTCAATGCATGCCAACTATAAACACACCAAGGTTTTTAGAGCCGAGTTTAGCGTTCGATATTTTATCGAAAACTACCCCCAGGAATCAATGAAATTGCTCCGAACTTGGTTGAAGGACGAGAACCATCATGTTCGTAGATTAGTTTCTGAGGGTACACGACCTAGATTGTCATGGGCAAGCAGATTACCCGCTTCTCAAAAGGATCCAATGCCCGTAATTTCGCTACTGGATGGTTTAAAGGCTGACCCAGAATTATATGTACGCAGATCCGTGGCCAATAACTTGAACGATATTGTAAAAGATCATCCCAATGTGGTGATTGAAACTCTTAAAGCGTGTAGTAAGAATAAAAATGAGCATAAGGATTGGATAGTAAAACATGCTAGCCGATCATTGATCAAAATGGGTCATTCGGAAGCGTTGATACTTCAAGGATTCGATCCAAACGTTAAAGTGCAGATTAATAATTTTCAGTCTAATGAGTTTGTTCAATTTGGGGAATACCTGGAATTCGAATATCTGGAATTCGATTTTGACTTACTCAATCAGGAAAAAGTCGATGCCCGAGTTGTCGTAGATTTTGTGGTTTATTTCAAAAAAGCCAATGGGAAATTATCACCCAAAGTTTTTAAACTTTCAGAGAAGAAATTGAAGTCACAAGAAATACTCAAAATTTCAAAAAGACACCCAATACTGGAAATAAGTACCAGGAAGTATTATAACGGAATGCAGCGTTTGGCCATTCAGGCAAACGGAAAAGAAATTGCTGAGGAGGAATTTGAGCTGTTGGGTATCTAAATCACTCCGATTTTTTTAAACCTCCAATTTTACCACCAATCCAGGCCATTGGTATGTACGCTAAGGCGATGTCCATTGTGATAAACCAAGTTGGTGCTGGTATCATAAAGCTCACTAATATTCCACCGACTAGGAACAGTCCGCCAATTACGAGTGCTGGTTTCATGCCATTTCCAGTGGCAATGATTGCGGCTATAATGGCTCCTGATAGTGTGCCAACAGCATGTGCTAGAAAAGGGAAAATGAAATATTGTGTGTCTAATGTTGGCATCACGGCCGCCAATGCTTCCATATCATTTGGATCTAGACCTTCAATAGGAGAGACCAAATATCCCAATTGTATCAAGGCCATATTGATCACATTGCCGCTAATTAATCCAACAATTACGGCTAATACATTTCTTAGAAGTGGGTTCATGATGATGCTTTTTTATCGAGTTAATCAATTTTCATTACGTGAAAACGAGTAGACCTGGTTTCTGTTTCCAAACTAAGGATATAGAGACCTGTCGGTTCAATAATATTGAATTCCAATGCATTATGGCCATTGTAGATTGACTTTCGAAGGAATTTACCCGTGACATCGTAGAGTGAAATACTAGCCGAATTTGTGTATTCCGAAGTAATCAAAGTAATTTGACCCCTTGTTGGATTTGGAAAAACCTGAATAGAATGAAGGTCGTTTTGGACTCGGATACCCACTGTATGGATGTCATAACAAGCGGAAGTGTCTACGCACTCATTTTCTTTAATAATAAGGGCATAGCTGTCGTTTTCAATCGCGGTGAACTCCTGTTGGTTGGCATCGGCAATGGGTAAATAATCTGGGCAATAAACCCATTGATAGATAGCCCCTGTAGCTTGTGCGGATAATAGAGGAGGAGTGCTAATTACTGTGGTGTCCACTTCATTTACGGTAAGATAGATACTCACTAAACTATCGCAGCCATAGGGTCCAATTCCCACAAATGTTTCAATTGATCCGTTTACCGATGAATAGTATGAAGTTCCATTAACCACCAAGGCTTCACCTTGGCAGATTGTGTCTGTGATAGAACCCATTTTCTCTTCTAGGACTGTTAACTCAGTTGATAAAACGCTCAGGCAGCATCCCGTGATGACAGTGTCAAAATAGGTTCCAGAAGAATTTCGCCAAGCTCCTTCGAGAAAAACACTGTCTCCAGCACAAATGGTTGTGTCCAATGTAATAATCGGAGTGTCGCATGAAGTCTCAATAAACTCTAGGCCTGTTACGACATCACCATCATCCCCATTTGTGGCATAATTGTTTCCGTTTAAGGTGCAGTTGCTTTGAGATGTAGATGTGGTTTTACCGGCTTCTCCACCCACTTCAGATAATGAGATATTGCTTGGTAAACTGCTTTGGGAAACCCATAGAATGCCACCACCACCACCGCCGCCAGGACCGTTGCAATTTGAGTAGCCGACATTC
>Ga0257120_1000457_pt1 | contig 30184 bp, 27 predicted proteins | sample SI106_10metaG_FD_190153 | JGI IMG/M metagenome (GOLD analysis project Ga0257120, IMG submission 190153) | Marine microbial communities from Saanich Inlet, British Columbia, Canada - SI106_10 | ecosystem: Environmental > Aquatic > Marine > Inlet | place: Canada: British Columbia | collected... | reverse complement strand
AAATCACATAATTAGCACAATCCACTGAAGGAGCATTACCTAGTGGTGACATCATATCTGCGTACTTGTAGAAGCCATCAAAACCTTTTACCCCACTTCCGGCAGTGGTCATGGTTGGAGATTGAGAAATCGTATTTACACGAACTTTCTTTTTCTTCCCAAAATGATATCCAAAACTTCGAGCAATCGACTCTAAATAGGCTTTGTTATCTGCCATATCATTATAGTCTGGAAAAGTTCTCTGCGCAGCAATATAAGATAATGCTACAATAGACCCCCATTCATTCATTGCATCTAATTTCATAGCTGTTTGCATCACTCTATGAAAAGACATTGCTGAAACATCCATACCTTTCATCATAAAATCATGACTTAGGTTTGTGTAGTGCTTCCCTTTGCGAACATTTACGGACATTCCAATAGAGTGTAATACAAAATCAATTTTACCCCCAAGTACTTCTTGAGCCTTGGTGAAAAGATTTTCTAAATCATCCATAGAAGTTGCATCTGCGGGTATTACTTCTGCATTGCACTTTTCAGCGAGCTCGCTAATTGCTCCCATTCGCATTGCAATGGGTGCATTTGTAAGAACAAACTCTGCTCCTTGTTTTTTTGCTTCTTCGGCTACTTTCCAAGCAATTGACTTAGAATCTAATGCGCCAAATATAATTCCCTTTTTCCCTTTTAATAACATGCGAATTTTGTTAAGTTTTTACAAATATAATTTAAATATTTTTTTTCTTACTGATTTGTAAGAAGTGCTTTTGCATTTTCTAAAGCTGCTTTACTAACATGTTCGCCACTGAGCATTTTAGCGAGTTCGATTGTGCGTTGCTCTGTAGAAAGTAATCTTATATTGGTTTGAGTTTTTTCGTTAATGTCAAGTTTTTCTACTTTATAATGTGTAGATGCTTTTGAGGCAACTTGGGGTAAATGACTGATCACAATGAGTTGAGTTTGCTTGGACATTTCACTAAGAATAGTGCCAATTTTACTCGCAATTTCTCCTGAAACACCCGTATCAATTTCATCTAAAACCAAACAAGGAAGTGCTAAATGTTTTGCTAATAAAGCTTTAACAGCTAACATTAATCTGGACGATTCTCCTCCGGATGCAACTTGAGACATTTCTTGTAAAGAAACCCCTTTATTAGCCGAAAACATAAAGCTAACTTGGTCATTTCCATTTTCTTGAAGTACGTTTTTTTGACTAAACTGAACTTCAAATCGCCCATTTTTAATCCCTAAATCAATCAGTTTAGAAACAATAAATTTCTCCGTTTTTTGTTTAACTAACTTTCTGTTTGAAGATATTTTTTGGGCTTTTTTAAAGAGTTCTTCTTGAAGTGCTTTTATAGATTTCTCTAACCTTTCTACTGTTTTTTCTATTGTAGAATAACTAGACAATCTTTTAGAAATACCTTCGAACTTTACTAACAGATCATCAAAGTTTAGCGCTCGATGCTTTTGCTCCAATTGATTTATTAAATTTAGTCGATCTTTGGTAAATTCAATATCGTTGGTATTTAATTCAATTTCCGATAGAAGAATTTCACTCTCTTTAGCAATATCGTTTAATTCAATTATAGAGCTATTAAGTCTCGAAGCAATAGTAGCATATTGCTCACTGTAAGTACTAATTTTATCTAAATCTTTAACCAAATCTAGTAGTTGAGAAACTACAGGTAAATTCGTGTGATTTGAATCTAATGTATAATTAATCTTTTGTAGAACTTGATTTACTTCATCTTGATTTTCAGATACTTTGACAAGATCTTCTAACTGCTCTTTTTCATCAGGTAGTAAATTAGCTTCTTCAATTTCTTTATGTAAAAAAGAAAGATAATCTAGTTGAGTCTTAGACTCTTCTCCATCATTTAAAGCAATGTTAAGCTCTTTTTCTAAGGATTTTAATGCTGTATATCCAACCTGGTATTCCTTTAAAAGTTTTGTATGAGATTGAACGCTAGATTGAGCTAAACTATCAATAAGATTTAATTGAACATTGGATGAGTTTAAAAGTAACGTTTGGTGCTGCGAATGAATGTCAATTAAGAAAAATGATAAGGCTTTTAAAACAGACAAACTAACGGGCGTATCATTTATAAATGCCCTTGTTTTTCCATGTTTAGAGATCTCTCTTCTAATATAAGTATCTTTAGGCTCATAGTCTAAGTCATTTAATTCAAAAAAGTCTTTTAAGTGGTAATTTCCAATAGAAAACACTCCTTCAATAATACATTTCTTTTCAAGGTTTAGAACAGACTTAGTGTCTGCTCTGTTTCCCATTAATAAGTGTAAAGCACCTAGTATAATAGATTTACCTGAGCCCGTTTCACCAGTAAGAACAGAAAAGCCACTTTTAAAATCGATTTCTAAAAAATCGATAATCGCATAATTTTTTATCGAGAGTTGTTTAAGCATACATTACTTTCCTTGCTCTTTTAGCATCCCTTCCCACTTGGAGGAATTTGATGGATTAACCTGCATAAGCATTTGTACGATTTCATTCTTATTGGTAATAAAACCATCTGAAAAGACCTTTGTAATTTCGGTTACCTTGGCATCAAAAAAAAGTTTAACCAAGTAAGAATTTTGTTTTTTATCTGCACTTGTTTTTACGTTGTAAAGTGCAGCTGTTATTTCATCTCTACCCGCCTCGGCTTGATCTCCTAACACATCCAAGCCATCAATATGGTAACTATACATACCATTTCTTAAAGGCTTAAAATCGTTGTGAAGTAAGTTTTCTATCAACCAATAACGATTAAAAGTTCCTTCATAAGGTTTCCAACCAACTACTTTGTTGTCCGCTTGAGCATTAGTAACAACTTTATTCGCTTTTAAAAAAGAGCTTTCTCCACCTAATGCAGAAAACGAATCATTATCCATACCAATAATGATGTAGGCATAATATGCAAGCGTAGATATTAAATTAGAAGTATGATTGTGTTCGTTAAACTCTAAAGTTTGATTCTCAACGTATTCAAAACTAAAATCAGTATCGACAATGTTTATTATCGGAGAGTTGTAAGAAGCTCTGTATATTGGCCTGGTAGATTTAATTGTTAAAGAACCTTTGTAACCATTAGCTCCAATCTGATCTGTTAAGTTTAACGTCATGGTGCACTCAATTTTTTCTTCGACAGCGTAAATGTCAGACGTCCACTTATTTTCATTCATAAATTCAAAAATAGCGGTTCTCATAGCAGTAAACTTCTGTCTGTTCGTTCCTTTTATCTTTTGAGAGTTGATTTGAATTCTACAGTTTAATTCTTGCGCATTTAATTGTAAGCCAAATATGAGTATGAAAATTCCTAAGTAAAATCTACGCATCAATTTCTGTTCTAATAATAGTTACCAAATCATTTGCAACTTCTGTCTTTGATTTTAACTCAAATTTAATTTTTTTATTGCTTTTAGTTAAAACGGTAACCTTGTTTGTGTCAACTTGAAAGCCTGCACCTTCATCATTTAATGAATTTAGTACAATCATATCTAAATTTTTATTTTCAAGTTTTTGAGAAGCAAACTTAAGTTCATTGTGAGTTTCAAGTGCAAACCCAACTAAAAATTGATTTTGTTTTAAAACGCCCATTTCAGCCAATATATCCTTGGTTTTGCTAAGTTCAATGGAATGTATTTCTGCTTCCTTCTTTATTTTTTTGGAGCTGTATTTTTTTGGAGTATAATCTGCTACAGCAGCAGCTGAAATAGCTATAGTACAATCTTTAAATAAAGGTATTGCTGCATTAAACATTTCTTTTGCAGACTCAACTCTTGTAACGACTATATTAATGTGTGTAACATTGATGATCGAAGGGCCTAAAATTAGGTTTACTTTTGCACCTTGATTAGCTAAGTTAAGAGCGAGTTCTACCCCCATTTTACCAGAAGATCTATTTCCTATAAAACGAACGGGGTCAATAGCTTCATGCGTAGGACCAGCAGTGATTAAAATAGAATGGTGTTTTAACGGGGCTAGATTTTGCAAATCTTTTAAAATGAACTCGACTATACTTTCGGGTTCTGCCATCCTACCTTGACCTATTAAACCGCTTGCAAGTTCCCCAAACTCTGGAAGGATTATTTTAGTCCCAAACTCAAATAGTTTGTTTAAATTTTCTTGAGTACTTGGGTGTTTGTACATATCTAAATCCATTGCTGGAGCTACATATACAGAACACTTTGCGGATAAATAAGTTGCCAGAAGCAAATTGTCGCATAGGCCCTGAACCATTTTACCTAAAGTATTGGCCGTAGCAGGAGCAATAATAAAGAGATCTGCCCACAAGCCTAAGTTAACATGATCATTCCAACGAGGGTTATCTTCATCAGTTATTAATTCAGATAAAACTTCGTTTTTGGATAAAGTAGCTAACGTAAGAGGCGTAATAAAATTCTTTGAAGCTGGCGTTTGAATACATTTAACGTTTGCTCCAGCTTTAATGAACTCTCTAACTATATGCGCAGATTTATAGGCAGCTATACCACCTGTTATCCCAATTAGGATGTTTTTTCCGCTTAACATATCATAGCCAGTGTTAATCTTCCTTTTTTGGAGTTTTAACAAAAAGCTCATCGTCTAATAATTCTTTAATAGCAATTAACGTTGGCTTAGGTAGTTTTTCGTAAAACTTTGAAACTTCAATTTGTTCTTTGTTTTCAAAAACTTCATCCAAGTTATCGTTGTGTGTAGCAAATTCATCTAACTTACCTAATAACTCTTCTTTGATTTCAGAACTAATTTGGTTAGATCTTTTGTCTAAAGCTACAATTGCAGAATAGATATTCCCGACCTTATCTTCAAATAATTTAGTGTTATTTGTGACTGTTGTCTTTGTGGCATTTGTTTTCTTGTAATCCATAAGATAAGTATCTACTATTTTTGATTTCTAAGTAATTTAACTTCTTTGAGAATCTTTTTTGATTCTGCTTTGTATTCACTCTCTGGGAATGCAATTTTAAATTGATTGAAAGCTATAATGGTGTCTTTAATTCGCTTTTCTTTTTTACGTAACACACTATTTGATGCTAGCAAATAATAACTTTTCAACTGCAAAAATAAGATTTCCTCCTTAAAAAAAGAATTTTGATACTCCTGAAGTGCTAAATTAAATGCATGTATGGCTGCTTTGTAATTTTCTGTTGTGTAATACAATTTCGCATTTTCAAAAGATTTTTTCTCTAATTTAGCTAAAAGACTTGCTTTAAGGTCACTACACGCCGCTATGTAGGTGCTTTTTGGGTATTTATCAAAAAACACTTTCATCTCATCCAAAGCCTTATAAGTGTTTGCCTGATCTAAACTATACTTTGGTGATAGCATATAATGACAGTAAACGGCTAAATAAGAACACTCTTCAGCTTTAGGATTGTCTTTATAAGTACTAGCAAAATTTTTAAAATGGTACGCTGCGGAAAGTAAATTTCCCTTTTCATATTCAGCTTTGCAATAATAATAATAAACAGCTTCAGCCTTGTCTGTACCCCTGTACAATAAAAGCAATTCGTCAAACAAAGGGAATGCCTTTATATACTCTTCATCATCGAAAAGTTTAACCGCTTGTTCAAACTTATAGTCTAAATCAGTACTCTTTAGTACCTTTTGATATTCACTACAAGAATTAAACAGAATTGAACTAATTCCTAAAATGAATATTAATTTGATTTTTATCATAATGCAAATATATAATTTTATAGAAAATTTAGTGAGAATTTAACTACTTATCGTTCACAATTTTGTCTTAACAATATCTATTCGTATTTTTGCCAAAATTCCTAACGAGATAAAAATGGATTTATTTGAAAAATTAAGAAATAATAGAGGTCCTTTAGGTCAACATGCTAAGGATGCTCACGGTTATTTCACTTTCCCCAAACTAGAAGGAGAAATTGCGAGCAAGATGATGTTTAGAGGTAAAGAGGTTTTAACTTGGAGTATTAACAACTATTTAGGTTTATCCAATCACCCAGAAGTTCGTGAAGTTGATCAACAAGCATCTAAAGATTGGGGTTTGGGTTATCCTATGGGCTCAAGAATGATGTCTGGAAACTCGGATTACCATGAAGATCTTGAAAAAGGGCTCTCTGAATATGTTCAAAAAGAGGACACTATATTACTTAACTTTGGATACCAAGGAATGCTTTCTGCTGTTGATGCATTGGTAGACAGAAAAGATGTGATAGTATACGATGGTGAATGTCACGCATGTATTATAGATGGCGTTCGTCTTCATCAAGGTAAAAGGTTTGTGTTTCCTCACAACGATATTGAGAATCTTGAAAAGCAACTTGTTAGAGCAGAAAAGATAATTGAACAGACTGGAGGAGGGATACTTGTGATTACTGAGGGTGTTTTTGGAATGTCTGGTGATTTAGGAGACTTAAAAAGTATTGTTGCTCTGAAGAAGAAACACGAGTTTAGGATTTTTGTTGACGATGCTCATGGTATTGGAACTATGGGTGCTCAAGGACGAGGAGCTGGAGAAGAACTTGGTTGTCAAGATGAAATTGATGTTTATTTTGGAACCTTCGCCAAATCTTTTGCGTCTGTTGGTGCATTTATATCTTCTACTGCAGATATAGTTGAGTATTTACGCTACAACATGAGATCTCAAATTTTTGCCAAATCTTTACCAATGCCTATCGTTATTGGTGCTATGAAAAGATTGGAAATTATGCGAAGAGGAACAGAACAAAAAGACAAACTTTGGGCTGTTGCAAATGCACTTCAATCGGGCTTGCGAAATGCAGGATTCGAATTAGGTAATACACAATCTGCTGTAACACCAGTGTATCTTTCTGGGGGTGTAGGTGAAGCAACAAATCTTACATTTGATTTAAGAGAAAATTACAATATTTTTTGCTCCATTGTAACCTACCCTGTTGTTCCTAAAGGTGTTATTTTACTTCGATTGATCCCTACTGCAGTTCATTCATTAGAAGAGGTCGACTACACTATTAAGTCATTTTCTGAGATTAAAGACAAACTGGCAAGGGGGCTTTATATTTCCGAGAAAATTGCTAACGTTTAAGTTTAACATTATCATTTATTCATAAAAGTCTCGTGTAATTAGCGAGGCTTTTTTTTTAACTTGAATGAAATTAACGAAAAAAATACATTATTACTTCGTGCTCCACTTAACCGTTTTAATTTGGGGTATTACAGGTGTATTAGGTAAATTAATTTCTTTACCCTCCTTTGCGATTGTTATTGACAGGATGCTTATTGCTTACATAGCTCTTGCAAGTTTACTCTTCTTTAGAAAAAAAGAGGTTATTAAATGGAAGTACAGATGGCAAATGTATTTAGTTGGAATTATTACAGCTACTCATTGGGTCACTTTTTTTGAATCTCTTAAAGTTTCTAATGTCTCTTTAACATTAAGTTGTTTGGCTTCGTGTTCCTTTTTCATATCCTTATTACAGCCATTATTTAACAATTCAAAACTTAAGATTTATGAGCTTATTTTAGGGCTTTTTGTTATTCTAGGTATCTATATAATTTTTAGTTTTGAGAGTACTTTCACCTTAGGCATTGTACTGAGTGTAATTTCGGCACTTTTGGCGGCTGTCTTTTCTTTATGGAATGCAAATCTAATTAAACACAATTCTGCTTATTCAATTACTCTTAATGAAATGTTAGCTGGATTTATTTCTGTTTTGGTTTACTTTAGTTTTCAAGACAATTTTAGTATTTACACCATCATTCCATCTGGTATAGATTGGCTCTATATTTTGATTTTAGGCGTTGTTTGTACTGCAATCGCTTTTTTACTAGGCACAGAGGTACTTAAAAAGTTAAGTGCTTTTACGGTTAGTATAACCGTAAACCTTGAACCCATATACGGCATACTATTGGCTTTGTGGGTTTTTGGAGATGGCGAAGAAATGTCTTCGGAGTTTTACATTGGGGTTTTTATAATATTATCTACAATCATTGCAAATGCGTTCTTTAAATCCAGAGAGGCAAAAGTATGAGTTTTTTTAAATTTAAGCAGTTCACAATTCATCAAGACAAATCGGCAATGAAGGTTGGCACGGACAGTATACTTTTGGGGTCTTGGCTTACCATAAACAAAGAATGTCAAACCGTTTTAGATATTGGAACCGGCACAGGCCTGCTAGCTCTTATGGTTGCCCAAAAAAGTAATTTAGTTAGAGTTACAGGATTAGAAGTCGATGAAAATTCTTACCATCAGGCGAAATACAACGTTAAACACAGTAAGTGGTTCAATAGAATTAACTTATGTTTGATCAATGCAAATCATTGGGAATCAAAAATTAAATTCGATTTAATCATCTCGAACCCTCCTTACTTTACCCCCTCATCAATTTCAAATAATGAGGCAAGAAATAAGGCAAGACAGCAGGGAACATTGAGTTTAAATAATTTGATTGATCTATGGCTTAAATTTGGCTCAAACATAGCCGAATATGCTTGTGTTCTCCCTACTGATCAAGCAAATAGATTAATAGATCTGTGTATAGAATCTTCTCTTCATTTGAAAAAACAAACCTTAATTCGGTCGAATAATCAAAGTAAAATAATAAGAAAATTATTACTTTTCTCAAAACAAACACTTCCTACAGAAGAGACTGAAGTCTGTATATACAACTCAAAAAGAGACTATACGAAAGCCTTCACAGAACTAACGCAAGATTTCTATTTGTAAACTATTGAATTTCTTTTTCAATAAATTGTATTCCATGTTTTTCCAATTCATCTAATACTGGAATGTAAATATCTTTACGCACAGGAACTTTTACACCGCTTCCGGCAATGGTTCCATTTAAGATTAATTTAGCAGCAATTCCTACAGGCAAACCTACAGTTTTAGACATACCAGTATAAACCTGATCTTCTCCCAATGCGACAAAGGATGAGTGTAATTCCTTCTTTTTACCGTTATGCATGTATTCAAATTGGTGTTGCATAACAATCATATCTTTATCCTCTGTTGCAAGTACCCATTTAACTTCTAACAGTTTCTGAAGAACTTCTGCAGGTGAGGCAATTTCAAGATCAATAGATATTGAATTAAGAATACCCAACCATTCAATTTTTTTAAATACGGTGGGTGAGGCTCCAAAATGTTTCGCTAAATAATCTTCAATACTGAGATCTGTTTTATCCATAAAAGAACAAAAGAAGTCTTTGTAAGTCATACCAGAAACATCCATTTTAAAAGAATCGTCGGTTAGCCCTAATTGGACAAAAACATTCCAGGCCTCTCCATAGCCTGGCCTTCTTAAAGTTCCTCTAATCAATGTTTGTATGTTGTCAATTTTATAAATTTCTCTGTAAGAAAGAGAATCACGATTAGCGTATGCTTCAAACGTACCATAATCTAACACATTTAAAGAGACGGTTCTTTTAAACAACTGTCCATAGGGAATGTATTTAAATTTACCACTTTCAATATATTGAGCTGTACCTTGCCCCGCTAAAACGACGTTTCTAGGATTCCAGGTAAACTTATAGCTCCATGGGTTGGTATCAAATTCTGGAGCTACTAGACCTCCACAATAAGACTTAAAACTGGTAAGCTCTCCTCCTTTTGCTTTTATAGAGTCAATAATCTTCATGGCAGACATATGATCGATACCTGGATCAAGACCAATCTCATTTAAAAGTAAAACTCCTTTTTGCTTAGCTTCACTATCTAAAGACTTTATTTCATCTGACACATAAGATGCCGTAACTAGGTTCTTTCCATATTTAACGCAATCTTGAGCTACTTTAAAATGTAAATTTGCTGGCAACATTGAAATTACAATATCAGCCTTTAAAATTTCTTCAACCCTTTGCTGTTTATCAAAAACATCAAAACTGATCGCCTTTGCTCTTTTATGACCAGAAATCTTTTCGTTAACTAGTGTTAAGTCTTTATCACCAACAATTAATTTAAAGTCGTTTGATTCAGCTTCATTGAGTAAGTACTGTATTAATGAGGATGCAGAACGACCTGCTCCTATCATAAAAATAATTTTTGTCATGTTCTTCTATTAAATTAGAGCGAATATAAAGTAAAAATTTTATAGATTTGTAGACGAGTAATTTATTAAAATCAGAACTTATGAAAAATATTTTAGGAGTTTTAATAATGTTTTTAATTAGCTTATCCCTAGTAGCTAAAAATTGTGAAGAACCTATTTCAAAAGATACATTCGACTTAATATACAAATCCTTAACGATTAAGAAAAATGACCAACAACGTTATCAATTAGTTCTTGCCTACGCAAAAAGAGAATGTTTGTCTGCTGAGCAGATGAATTCATTTTTAGAATTGTTTACAGATCCTAACATGAAATTCGCTGTGGTACAAGACACATACAAACTGCTATTTGACTCGGAAAGTAAAAAGCTACTTCTTGAAGACTTTACGGAACGACAACAACATCTTATAACCGATTAAATTAACTAAACTCTCACATAACTGTGAGAGTTTTTTATTTAGTGTTAATCTGACGCATTTTTACATTGACACATAAAGTATTTAACTAAATAATATACAATGAATATTGAATTAGGAAAAAAACCAACACAACAATCAGTGAATGATTTTGGAATCAAAAATTCAAAAGTTCAATGGAATTTATCCTCCTCAGAATTGGCTAAAATCTCTGTAGATAAAAAACTAGGGATTTATTCTGACACAGGAGCTCTAGCCATAGACACAGGAGAATTTACAGGAAGATCACCCAAAGATAGATTTATTGTAAAAGATGCTACTACTCAAGACACTGTTTGGTGGGGAGATATTAACATACCTTTTCAAGAATCAAAGTTTGACGCTCTTTATTCTAAGGTGACCGATTACCTATCTGAAAAAGAAATATACGCAAGGAATGCATTTGCATGTGCAGGAGAATCTCACAGACTGTCAATTACTGTAGTAAATGAGCATCCTTGGGCAAATTTATTTTCAGACACCATGTTTATAAGACCATCAAATGAAGAAATTCTTAATTTCAAATCTGAATGGACTGTAATAAATGCTCCTGGATTTAAGGCAAATCCTGAAATTGACGGAACAAGACAGCCTAATTTTGCCATTTTAAGTTTTAACAAAAAAATTATTTTAATTGGAGGAACAGGTTATACAGGTGAAATAAAGAAAGGGGTTTTTTCTGCCTTAAACTTTATACTTCCTTACCAAAAACAAGTACTCTCAATGCACTGCTCAGCAAATGTTGGTAAACAGGGAGATACTGCCCTATTTTTTGGTCTTTCCGGAACGGGAAAAACAACATTATCTGCAGATCCAGAAAGAAATTTAATTGGTGATGATGAACATGGATGGTCAGATCAGCAAGTTTTTAATTTTGAAGGTGGTTGCTATGCCAAATGCATAAATTTAACTGAAGAGAACGAGCCTGATATTTACAACGCAATAAAAAAAGGCGCTCTTTTAGAAAACATAACTTTTTATCCAGGAACAAATAAACCAAATTATAAAGATGGCTCTAAAACAGAAAACACTAGAGTAAGTTACCCAATAAATCATATTAGAAACATACAAACCCCGTCTACTGGTCCAACTCCAAAAAATGTATTCTTTTTAACCTGCGATGCCTATGGTGTATTGCCACCTATTTCAAAGTTAAGCCCTGGGCAAGCTATGTTCCATTTTATATCTGGATACACAGCTAAAGTAGCCGGAACAGAAGCTGGTGTTACAGAGCCTCAAACAACTTTTTCGGCTTGTTTTGGCGCTCCATTTATGCCATTACACCCTACTTTTTATGCTAAAATGCTTGGTGAAAAAATGGCGAAAAATGATGTAAACTTTTGGTTGATTAATACAGGTTGGTCTGGTGGTGAATATGGATCAGGTTCACGAATTAAATTAAAATATACCAGAGCAATGATTAGTGCTGCATTAAATGGTGAATTAGATTTTGTTGACTATACAAAGCATGAAGTATTTGATTTGAATATGCCAAATGAATGTCCAAATGTGCCTACCGAATTGCTTTTCCCAAGGAATACTTGGATTGACAAAAACGCGTACGATCGTAAAGCAAATAAATTAGCTACAGCATTTTATGATAATTTCGCTCAGTATGCTGATGATGCCAGTCCAGAGATTTTAGCTGCAGTTCCAAAGCAGCACATTAAAATTAATTTAACCTAAAAGACTTTCAAATGAAAGTCTTTTTTTTAATTTCGTGCTATGCAATTATTCTACTGTCCAGATGTTTTAAACGATGCCTGCTATTTAAATAGTGAGGAAAGCAAGCATTGTATAAAAGTTCTCCGAAAAACAGAAGGAGACCTTATAAACTTAATAGACGGTCAGGGCAAGTTTTATGAAGTTGTAATAACCATAGCTTCTCAAAAGAAAGTTTCCTTTACTATCCAAAAAACTTGGCGCGAAAAAGAGTCCGATTATTCTCTTCATATTGCCATTGCACCCACAAAAAACAATGATCGCTTGGAATGGTTTTTGGAGAAAGCAACTGAAATTGGTGTGGCTGAAATAACCCCCATTGTATGCCAAAACTCCGAACGCAGAATTATAAAACACGAACGTTTAATGAAGATTATTCTTTCTGCTACAAAACAATCGCTTAAAGCAAAAGTACCTAAACTGAATCCCATACAAACTTTTAAAGAATTTGTGTCAACCAAGCAAGAGTCCAGCTGTTTTATAGCGCATTGTAAAGATGAAGATAAAACCTATTTAAAAAATGTAATCTCCACTAATAATGTAGTTTTGATTGGTCCAGAAGGTGATTTTACGAGTACTGAAATTGACCTAGCTTTAAAACAGAATTACAAAGCGGTAAGTTTAGGCAATTCAAGATTAAGAACTGAAACAGCAGGTTTAGTAGCCTGCAATACTATAGCATTGCATTATGAAAAAAATTAAATTCCTACTCCTACTTCTACTCCCTTTGAGTTTTGCATTTACCAATTACAGTTGTAAAATTGCAGTGCTAAAATACAATGGTGGTGGAGATTGGTATGCAAACCCTAGTTCCCTCACCAATCTTATTCAATTTTGTTCCTCAAATTTAAATTTAAATATTGACCCAACATACGATGTGGTAGATGTTGCGAGTAGTGAATTATACCAATACCCTTTTGTTCATATGACAGGTCATGGAAATGTTGTTTTTTCTAGTGATGAAGTTGAAAACTTAAGATCGTATTTATTGGCTGGAGGTTTTCTTCATATAGATGACAATTATGGTATGGATTCTTATATAAGACCCGAAATGAAAAAAGTATTCCCTGAACTTAACTTTATAGAACTCCCTTTCTCGCATCCGATCTATCATCAAACCTACAATTTTGAAAATGGACTTCCTAAAATTCATGAACACGACAAGCAGCCTTCTAGAGGTTTCGGTCTAATTCATGAGGGTAGGTTAATCTGTTACTATTCTTATGAAAGTGATTTAGGTGATGGATGGGAAGACGAAGAAGTTCACAACGATAGTCAAAATATTCGTAGATTAGCCATCAAAATGGGTGCAAACATTTTGCAATACGCATTTACTAACTAAAAAATACATCATGAAAAGATTACTTTTAATATTACTTGTACTTACAGCCTTTCAAAGTTCGGCCCAAATTCAATACTCAAGTACTAATGCTGCTAATTATGATTCACAAGTTCAAAAAAATTCAGGCCCTAGGTTTGGGCTTACCTATATTACAAATGGAAAATTAACTAAGGAGTTAGAAAAAGAAGGTGTTACCTCTAATTTGATTTCTCAATTTGGATATCAGTTTGAAAAGCAAATTGTAGGTAATGATGAAATTGCAGGAATTGTTGAAGGAATTCTTTTTATAGGTGGACTTGACCAAGGCTTATTTTTACCAAGCGTAAGTGGAATGTTTGGTGTAAGAAATAAAGCTGCATGGGAGCTTGCAGTAGGTCCTAATTTATCCGTTAATGGAGCTGCCATGGTTGTTGGATTTGGGAAATCTTTCAATTTTGGAAATATAAACATCCCAGTTAATATTGCATGGGTGCCTTCAAATTCAAGAAAGAATGATTATCTTGATAATGAAGGTAATACTATTACTGAGACTGAAAAGTCTGGCCATCGTTTTACAATAACTGTTGGATTTAATATGGCTAAATAGCATGAAAAATCTAATTTTACTTTTATTTATATGGCCCTTAGTAGGTTTTTCTCAAATTAGAAATCACAATCGTATTTTTAACGATTCCATTGTTTACAAGGATTTTAATCAAGGGGTTATTGATGCTGAATTATTTTATGACGGAACAACTGATTGCTTAGTAGGTTTTGTTAGTTTACCCACGTATTATATACCTGCTGTAATTAGTTTTATGTGTGATCCTAAAGATTATCGATTGACGAAACAAATGAACCCAAATAACGATTATTTATACTCCAATAAAGACTATTACAATGGTTTTAAATACGGCGCTAAAAAGAAGAAAAAAAGGCGACTTGTACAGGGTGCAACTTCATCTTTAGGAGCTATTATTTTGCTACTTATCTTTGCCGAGAATGACATTAATTAATACGTGTATTTAATGAGTGTAATTACAAAGGAAATTCAAGAGTTTATAAATCGGCAGCTGCACTCCACAGCTGCCGATTTGATGTTACAAGCATCCAAATATCCACAATGGGATATGAAATTAATTGCGCAACAACTTATTGGAAAACAAATTGCTAAAAAAAAACTACCCTCTTGGTTTAACAACCACCTAGCTCAATACCCTGTTCGTCTTTCACTAGAGCAATGCTCATCTGAAAATACAGCAAACTACAAATCAAATTTAGTTGGAAATGGAAAAGGTATTGATCTAACTGGAGGATTTGGTGTTGATACGTTTGCATTCTCAAAAAAAGCGAAACACGTCATTTATTGCGAAAGAAATGCGCCTTTAGCAAAACTAGCTAAAGAAAATTTTAACGCCTTTAAAGTCTCAAATATTGAGGTATTTATGGGAGATGGATTGGCTTGCTTAAAAAAACAAAAAAAACTAGATTGGATTTTTATTGACCCTGCTCGAAGAAAGCAAGGTGAGCGCGTTTATCGTTTGAAAGATTGCGAGCCAAATGTTATTGATCTTAAAAAATTATTGTTTCAAAAAGCAAATACGATCTTAATTAAAACAGCGCCATTATTAGACATTCAACAAACACTTAAAGATTTAGATTGCGTAAAAGAAGTTCATGTTTTATCGGTTAATAACGACTGTAAAGAAGTTTTGTATTTACTTGAAAATGGGTATACTAAAAATGCGAAAATAATAGCTACAAATTTAAAGACTTCGTTGCACTCCGTTTTTAATTTTAATTATTTAGACGAGCAAAACTCTTCTGTAAATTACTCGCTCCCTCTTACCTATTTATACGAGCCAAACTCTAGCCTAATGAAAGCTGGAGCGTTTAAATCTATTGGAGTTAAATTCCGGCTATTTAAATTACATAATAACTCTCATCTCTATACATCAAACCATTTAGTAAAAGACTTTCCAGGTCGAACGTTTAAAATACGGGCAGTAATACCTGCTGACAGAAAGACACTTGAAAAGCACGAATTTGGAACAGGCAATTTAGCCTGTAGAAATTTCCCTCAAAAAATAGCAGATTTAAAAAGAAAACTAAAATTGAAAGATGGAGGGATCAATTATATTTTTGCCACCACTTTAGTTGATGAAAAACCGAAATTGATTTTGTGTGAAAAACATTGATTTTTAATTCGGATCGACGTCTACTCTGATTTTAGTACCTCTTAAAGAAACTTGAGACAATACAGCATTTACAAAACGATTCAGCTTTTCTTTTGAATCTGGGTAAGATAGACTGTGCTCAACTTTTACTAAAATTTGTTTTTGATAATAACCTTTCATTCTATCTAATGCAGGGTATTCCGGACCCAGAATACGATGCTCAAAAACACTACGCAACGAATTCGCTAATAAAAATGAGGCTTGGTCTACGGTTCTTCTATTCCGATGCCTTACAGTAATATGAATAAGTTTAAAATAAGGTGGGTATCGAAACGACTGCCGCTCTACTAATTGACTTTTTAGCAATTTAGTGTAATCGTGATTTTCCACTAATTTTAAAACTTCATGATTGGGTTGAAAAGTTTGAATGATAACTTCGCTGTCAGCTTTTTTACGACCCGCTCTACCCGAAACTTGACAAAGCATTTGAAAAGCCCTCTCAAAAGCTCTAAAGTCTGGGAAGTTTAACATTTGGTCTGCACTTAAAACACCAACCAAACCGACAGAACTAAAGTCTAAACCTTTAGATATCATTTGGGTTCCAACCAAAACATCAATTTCTTGCTCTTCAAAAGCATTTAAAATAGTCTCGTAAGCATTTTTCTTACGTGTGGTATCAAGATCCATTCGAGTAATCACTCGATCTGGGAATAGTTCCTTTAATTCATCTTCAATTTTTTCGGTACCAAAACCTTTTAACTTCACATCTTGCTTAGAACAACTTTTACAATGAGAAGTAACTTTTTCTGAATATCCGCAATAATGACAGCGAATGTTTCTAGAGCTTTTATGGTAGGTTAAGCTAACATCACAATGTTTGCATTGCGGAACATGACCACAAGATTGACATTCTTGTTGAGGCGCATAACCTCTCCTATTTTGAAATAACAATACTTGTTCACCTCTATCGAATGTTTCTTGCATGGAAGTGAGAAGAGCTTCAGAAAAATGGCCATTCATTCGCTTTCTTTTGTATGCATGCGCAATGTCTACAATATGAACTTTAGGTAGGCTAAATCCACCAAATCTTTCTTTTAAAAAAACAACTCCGTATTTGCCTTTATGCACATTGTATGCCGTTTCTAAAGAGGGAGTTGCTGTACCTAAAAGAACACTAGCCTTGTAATGATGCCCCATGTAAACAGCTACATCTCTGGCCTGATATCTGGGCGCGGGATCTTGCTGTTTAAAAGAAGGCTCATGCTCTTCGTCTACGATAATTAAACCTAAGTTTTCAAACGGCAAGAAAACGGAAGAACGAGCACCTATAATAATTGGAAAACGTAAGTTACTTTTAACATCACGCCATAATTCTGCTCTTTCGTTCATTCCAAATCGAGAATGATAAACACCAATTAAATCGCCAAACGCGTGTTTTAATCTTGAAACTAATTGGGTTGTTAGAGCTATTTCAGGAACTAAAAACAATACTTGCTTTCCAGTATCAATAGCCTGCTTTATCAAATGAATGTAGACTTCTGTTTTTCCACTCGAAGTTACACCGTGAAGTAAATTCACACATTTGGAAGGTGATTTTAAACTTTCCAAAGCCCGATTTTGTTCTTCATTTAAAAGAGCTAAAGGAGCGCTAGAAATTTCAGCTTGTTCCAATCTGTTAATTTCAAGATCGTAAAGATGAATAATTCCTTTGGCTACCAAAGATTTTACAATAGCGGAACTGAAGCCGTGTTGCTTGCAAAAAACATGAAAGGGAATTTCAGCTTTAGATTCAGCTAAAAAAAGGTTTAAAAATTCTTCTTGTTTAGGCGAATGCCTGTGAGATTTAAAAATTAATTGCGCTTTTTTTGGATGAACGCCATCGCACAAACGCATCATTTTTCTGAGTTTCGGCTTAAAACGTTCGCGAATTTCTTCTTCAATTTCAACCAACTTTAAATCCTGCATTTTTTTTACAAATGGTAGAATGGTTTTTCGTTGAAGTATTTGAGTAATTTCTTGAATTTTTAATCTTTTATGCAACAGTAATGCATCCATAATTAAATATTCAGAATCGCTTAATTTAGTCGTGTCTTCATCCCAAAGAGGATGAATAACAATGTAAGTTTCATTCGCGAGTTTAAAAGAGGACGGAAGCGCAGAATTCATCACTTCTCCAAGTGAACACATATAATAATCTGCTATCCATTGCCAAAAACTTAAGTGAGTGGAGGAAGCAATAGGGTATTGATCGAGAACGTCAATAACAAACTTGACTTCATATTCAGGTTTTGTATTATGGATGGCATCCACTAAACCAGCGTAAATTTTAGAGCGACCAAAAGGTACAGCAACTCTAACCCCAACTTCAAGTAGAGAAACATGTTCGTCTCCAACTTGATAGGTGAATTTTTGCTTTAATGGTAAAGGAAGAATTACATCAATGTATGTTGCTTCCCCAAAAATCAATCTTTAGTTGATTTCACTTTCTTGGTACCCATGTACATTTCGTATTTCACGAATCTACATTCTAATTTTGCCTGAAAAATTTCAATTTTTCTCGAGGCTCTTAAACCAACGTGTTTTAAGCCCTCCATGTGCGAAGTCAAAAACCAAGCTTCGGCTCCAGAATAATTTTTCTTTAATGTGTCTCCAATACTTTGATACATTTGAGGAATGTCAGCTTGAAGCCTAACCCCATAAGGTGGATTGAAAACGAGATGCGTAGGACCTTCAGGTTTAACCGTATCAAAAAAGTTTTCACATTTTAATTCAATATAATCTTCTAATCCTGCATTTTGTATATTAATTTTTGCAGAGGCTAATGTTTGAGGGTCTATATCATATCCGATAATTTTCCCGTAACAATCTTTCAACTTTTTGAGTTGACTTTCTTTGATTAGTTCCCAAAGATTTTGGTCAAAATCTGGCCAGTCCTCAAAAGCAAAATGAGCTCTATTAATATTAGCTGGTATGTTAGCGGCAATCATCGCGGCCTCAACTAAAAAAGTACCTGATCCACACATACCATCAACAAAATGCGACTTTTTATCCCAACCACTTACTAAAATTAATCCTGCTGCCAAGGCTTCAGAAATTGGTGCTTCATTTGTTTCTAGCCGGTACCCTCTTTTGTGTAGAGATTTACCTGAACTGTCCAAAGAAACGGTGCAAAGATCTTCGTTTATATGTATGTTGATTCTAAGATTTGGATGGTCTAAATCTACATCAGGTCGCATGCCGCAATTGTCTCTAAATTGATCAACAATAGCATCTTTTGTTTTTAATGCTATGTATAAAGAGTGGTTAAAATAGGTGGAATTAACAAATGCATCAACAGCAAATTTGTCATCAATTGTCATGTATTGACTCCAATCTATAGCGCGAATAGAATCGTAAAATTCTGTTTCGTTTGAAACTTTAAACGTTTTTATGGGCTTAATTATACGAACCGCTGTGCGCAGCGATAAATTCGCTTTGTACATAAAGCCAATATCCCCTTTAAACTTAACTGCTCTTCTTAAGGTTTTAATATCTTGTGCTCCCAATTGAAGAAGTTCTTTAGCAAGTACATCTTCCAAACCGTGATAAGTTTTGGCAATCATTTCGAAATTGCTGTTGTTAGCAGCTTTTAGTTTTGGCATACCTTTTAACCATTTAATTTAAGCAAATATACAAGTAAATAATAGCTCAAATATTAAGATTAACTTTTAAATTAATTGCAACAACCAATCAATAAAATTAATTTAATAGATATTGCCAATAAAAGTCTACTAAATTTTAGCTAACTAATATAAAAATAACGAAATTTGTTAATTGTATTTATAGCAATTAATCATTCATACTCTAGATGGAGAAACACAATTTTAGTGCAGGTCCTTGTATTCTGCCTCAAGAAGTACTTAAAACAGCTTCAGAAGCTGTTTTAAATTTCAATAATTTGAATCTTTCCTTAATTGAAATATCTCACCGAAGTAAAGACTTTGTTGCAGTTATGGACAATGCTGTGGCATTAGTAAAAGAATTACTTGAAGTGCCTGTAGGATATTCAGTATTGTTTTTACAAGGTGGTGCAAGTACTCAATTTCTAATGAGTGCTATGAACCTGTTAAAAACGAATGGAAAAGCTGCCTATTTGAATACTGGAACTTGGTCAGATAAAGCAATTAAAGAAGCTAAGAAATTTGGTGAGGTTGACGTATTAGCCTCTTCTAAAGATAAAAACTATTCCTATATACCAAAAGATTACGTTGTTGGTACAGGTTTCGATTATTTACACTTCACCTCGAACAATACTATATTCGGAACTCAATATCAGGAATTCCCAAAGGTATCTGGAAACACCCTATTGGTGTGTGATATGTCATCTGATATTTTTTCACGTAAAATAGATACTTCTAAGTTTGATTTGATTTACGCTGGAGCTCAAAAAAATATGGGGCCTGCTGGTGCCACTTTAGTGATTGTGAAAGATGAAATTTTAAATAAAACAGGAAGATCAATTCCTACAATGTTAGACTACTCTACGCACATTGCTAAGGAATCAATGTTTAATACACCCCCTGTATTTCCTATTTACGTTTCCATGTTAACGCTGGAATGGTTAAAGAAAAATGGAGGAATTGAATGGGTTGAAGAACAAAATAATGCTAAGGCAGCTTTGTTGTATAATGAAATAGATACTAACCCAAACTTTAGAGGAGTCGCAGCAATAGAAGATCGTTCAAAAATGAATGTAACTTTCGTTTTAACCGATGAAAGCAAACAAAGTGCTTTTGATAAACTATGGAACGATGCAGGAATTAATGGTCTCAAAGGACATAGATCCGTTGGTGGCTACAGAGCCTCAATTTACAATGCGCTTCCACTTAAAAGTGTTCAAGTATTAGTTAACATAATGCAAAAATTAGCTTAGCATGTCTTACAAACTTAAACAACTTTTAGACAAAGATGGCAATGCCATAAGCCCGCAGTTAAATGAAAATGTTAAAAATTATTTAATTGATATTGATGGTACTATTACAGAAGATGTACCCAATGAAGAGCCAGAAAGAATGGTTACTTGCGAACCATGGCTTGATGCGAGAGTAATGCTTAATGATTGGTATGATCAAGGTCATATTATCACCTTTTTCACTTCAAGAACAGAAGATACAAGAGAGGTTACTTTAACGTGGTTAAATAAACATCAGTTTAAATTTCATAATTTACTGATGAACAAACCTAGAGGAGGAAATTACCATTGGATAGACAATCATATTGTTAGAGCTACTCGATTTAAAACCAAGTGGACTCCCCTAGTAAAAAAATCCAGTATGATAGAAGTATTTGAAAACGACATAGAAAAGTAAATGATGAAAATATTAGCAAACGATGGAATTGCAAAAAGCGGAATAATTGCTTTAGAAAGTGCAGGATTTGAAGTTATTACAGACAAGGTGGCTCAAGAGCGTTTAATCGACTTTATAAACGAAAATAAAGTAACAGGCATATTAGTTCGCTCTGCAACTACCGTTCGTAAAGACCTAATAGACAATTGCGCTAGTTTGAAGTTAATCGGGAGAGGTGGTGTAGGAATGGATAACATAGATGTTGAATACGCAAGAGAAAAAGGATTGCATGTAATCAATACGCCAGCAGCCAGTTCTGCATCTGTAGCTGAGCTTGTGTTTGCACATCTGTTTGGAATGGTTCGTTTCTTATTTGACGCCAACCGAAATATGCCGCTAGAAGGAGATACACGTTTCAAAGAACTAAAGAAAAGCTACGGAGCTGGAATTGAGTTAAGAGGTAAAAAAATTGGGATTATAGGTTTTGGGCGCATCGGAAGAGAGGTAGCAAAGATTGCATTAGGGCAAGGAATGGAAGTATTGGCTCACGATCCATTTTGCGAAGCTGCTAAAATTGATCTTGACTTTTACGATGGACAAAAAGTATCTTTTGACATTAAAACAATTGACCTGAAAGAAGTTTATAAAAATGCTGATTTTATTACCGTTCACGTTCCGTTTCAAGGAGAACCTTTGATTACTAAAAAGGAAATTGAAATGATGAAAGACAATGTAGGGCTTATAAACGCTGCAAGAGGCGGAGTTATTGACGAATTAGATCTATTAGATGCTTTAGAAAGTGGTAAAGTGAAATTTGCTGGGCTTGATGTGTTTGTAAACGAACCTACCCCAAGCATGAAAGTTCTTATGTCTCATCAAATATCTATGAGTCCTCACATTGGAGCTGCAACATTAGAAGCCCAAGACAGAATTGGAACTGAACTTGCAGATCAAATAGAAAAGCTACTACAATAAAATACAGACGTTCTCTTCAATGGAGAGCGTTTTTTTTTAATCTCATTTTAGTGCAAAACAACCCATTAAATAAGAAAGAAAAATTATTCCGTATTTTTGAATTCAAATAATCAAACAATAACATGAAAAATTTACAAAAGCTGAGTTTCATTTTTGCTATTATTCTTGCATCATGCTCTACAGAAAAACAAAACGAAGAAACGAAAGAATTCTCATTTCAATCTGAAACATTTGCAGACCTGAAAATATTAAAATATCAAATCCCTGGATTTGATAAATTAAATTTGAAACAGCAAAAGTTGGTCTATTTTTTAGGAGAAGCTGGCTATGCAGGAAGAGATATTATTTGGGATCAGAATTACCGACATAATTTATCAATTCGCAGAGCTTTAGAAAATATTGTATTAAAATTCGATGGTGACAAAACTTCTGAGAACTGGACTAATTTTATAACGTACACCAAACGAGTGTGGTTTGCAAATGGTATTCACCACCACTACTCTATGGCTAAATTTATCCCTGAGTTTACAAAAGAATACTTTATGCAACTTTTAAGCAGTACAGGAGGAACCCTTAACGAAGAAGCCTTAAAAGCCATTTTTAATCCGGATTTTGATAGTAAGAAAGTAAACTTAGACCCTTCAAAAGGGCTCGTATTAGGTTCTGCAGTAAATTTTTACGCCGCGGATATAAATGAAAGTGAGGTTGATGAGTACTTTAATTCAATAAAAGATACCACCACAAATACACCAATATCCTATGGTTTAAATTCTAAACTAATAAGAGGTCAACAGGGACTTGAAGAACAAGTATACAAACTTAACGGAATGTACGGTGATGCAATCGCAAAAATAATTTATTGGTTAGAAAAAGCTATTACTGTTGCTGAAAACCAAGCACAAGCTGATGCATTAAAACTCCTTGTTGACTATTATACAACGGGTGATTTAAAAACCTGGGATGACTACAATATTGCATGGGTAGCTGCTACAGAGGGTGATATCGATTACATCAATTCATTTATAGAAGTATACAACGACCCTAAAGGATACACTGGATCATTTGAGTCTATTGTAGAGATTACAGATTTTGAGGCATCTGCTCAAATGAAAGTACTTTCTGACAATGCACAATGGTTTGAAGACAATTCTTCTATCAATGAAGAACACAAGAAGAAAAACATCAAAGGTGTTTCGTATAAAGTTGTTTCTGTTGCTTCTGAGGCTGGAGACTCTTCTCCCTCTACTCCTATTGGAGTAAATTTACCTAATTCAAATTGGATAAGAGCTACTCACGGTTCAAAATCTGTTAGCTTAGGTAACATCGTTTACGCCTATGCTCAAGCCGGAGGAAAAGGAATGTTAGAAGAATTTTGTCATGATGAAGAAGAAATCAAACGTGCTAAAGAACACGCTAAACTTGCGGGTAAACTTCATACTGCTTTACATGAAGTTTTGGGTCATGCATCAGGGCAATTAAATCCTGGCGTAGGAACGCCAAAAGAAACGGTTAAAAGTTACGCTTCTACTCTAGAAGAAGGAAGAGCTGATTTAGTTGCATTATACTTCTTACTGGATGAGAAATTAATTGAATTGGGTTTAATGGAAAGTCTTGAAACAGGTAAAGCAGAATACGACTCCTATATTCGTAACGGATTAATGGCTCAAATGCAAAGACTTGAGCCTGGTGCCGATATTGAAGAATCTCATATGAGAAATAGACAATGGGTCTCTGCATGGTCATTCGAAAAAGGTCTGGAAGAAGATGTGATTTCGAAAGTTACAAAAGAAGGCAAAACCTACTTTGAAATAAACGATTACAAAAAATTACAGTCTATTTTTGGTGATCTTTTAAAAGAAGTACAAAGAATTAAATCAGAAGGAGATTATGACGCATGTCAAGCTCTAGTTGAAGGATATGGAGTAAAAGTTGATAAAGAAATCCATAAAGAAGTTTTGGCAAGGGTTGAAAAATTAGACATCCCTCCTTACGGTGGTTTTATAAATCCAAAATTAGTCCCTGTGACAAACGATGCAGGAGATATTACTTCCTTTGACATTACCTATGCAGCAGACTTTACAAGCCAAATGTTGGAGTACGCTAAACGATACAGTTTCTTACCAGATTATAATTAATAAGTCATGAAGGCAGCTTTCTAGCTGCCTTCATAACTAGAAAATATGAATAAACAATTCCTAGAAAATATTAAAATTGCATTACAGTCAATTAAAGGACATTTAATGCGTACAAGTATTACAGTGTCTATTATTGCCATAGGTATAGCATCACTAGTAGGAATATTAACAGCAATTGATTCTATAGACAATGCACTGAATGATAATTTTGCAATGATGGGTGCTAATACATTCACCCTTCAAGATCAAGCAAGAAGATCAAGGTCAAGAAGAGATCGTAAAACTACAAATCCAAAAATTGAGTACAAAGAAGCACTAAAATTCAAGGATACATATAACCCGGTTGCTTTAACATCTATATCCTATAGAGCATCTGGAACGGCTAGTGTAAAGCATCAATCTAATAAAAGTAATCCCAATATTCAGGTTTTGGGAATTGATGAAAATTACTTAAAAGTAGCTGGCTATGAAATACTGTACGGACGTAATATAAACCACCACGATCTTAGTTTAAACAGTAATGTTGTAGTAATTGGTCAAGATATATTCGAGCAATTATTTAGTTCGTCAAAAAATGCGCTAGGCAAAGTTATTTCCGTAAACAATAAAAGAGCTACCGTTATTGGAGTACTCAAAGAAAAAGGATCCAGTATGGGTATGGGTGGAGATAAAATTTGTCTATTACCTATTACCTATCTTAGAAGTAATATGGCATCCAACAACTCTATTGCTATAAGTGTGATGGCTGCAAATAATTATGAAATAGAATCGAATATTGGTTCCGCAATTGGTAAGTTTAGAAGTATCAGAAGACTAAAACCAAAAGAACAACAAAATTTTGATGTTACAAAAAGCGATAGTTTGGCAAAATCGTTAATGGATAATTTGAAATACGTGACAAGCGCTGCAACCTTAATTGGTTTCATAACTTTACTTGGAGCTGCCATTGCTCTAATGAATATTATGTTGGTAAGCGTAACAGAAAGAACTAAGGAAATAGGGACAAGAAAAGCAATCGGCGCTACTTCAAAAACCATAAGGCAACAGTTTTTAACAGAAGCAATTGTTATATGCCAGATTGGCGGAATATTAGGAATTGTTTTGGGGATTTTAATTGGAAATATAACCTCTTACACTATGTCTACAGCCTTTATAGTTCCATGGATTTGGTTAATTTCTGGAGTAGTACTGTGTCTTTTAGTCGGATTGGTATCTGGAATATACCCAGCTATTAAAGCCTCTAAACTAGACCCTATAGAAGCACTACGGTACGAATAGATTTAATGTGATGACAATAATTTATCAGCAAAATAATTCAACATATTTTCAACTTCCTTAACATCATCCTTAACAACAGTAATATCGGTTAAACGAGGTAAATGCCTAGCAAAATAAATGTGATTGTTTGACATTTCGAATAAATTAGTTGCTAAAGCATAAGGATACTTAAAATCTGATCTTATTTCTATAATTACCTGTGAAACAGTATTGGCTAATTCTTTATAGCTGGTAAAAAAACCTTTGGAATTTTCATTGTCAACATCCTTCGTGTGGTAGGCCTTTCCTCCTTCAGCAATAACTATATTATGGAGTTTACTTTCATTTACATAATCAACCGTTGGGTTTTCCTGAGATGCAGAAACGAAAGAATGAATAATGATTTTTAGTTTCTTATGAGGGTCGTCTACATTTGTGGTGTTTATTTTGATGAGGTAATTAACCCACTCCCAATACCAGTTTACTAGAAATATCAACAAAATATGTTTATTTTCGAAATAACGGTAAATAGAAGCTTCAGTTGAATTGATTTTTTCTGCTAACTTTTTGAATGTAAATGCTTCAAAGCCGAACTCATCGATTAAAATAATACTGTATTGAATGATTTTTCTACCTAATTTAGAGTCTTGTGGTTCTTTTAGGTACAAACCCTCGTTAAGAGCTATTTTAATTTCTACACTCATTTTAAGTACGTTAAGTCAAAATTAGGTATGTAGTTTACTTTTGATTTTCCAAAAATAAACAATTAAAACTTATATTATAATAGTATTACTATCTTTTTAAGAAGTTTATGTATTTTATTATAAAGTATTAGTATATTTGCATAGAGTAAGTAATTAAAAACTATACACAATGAGTTTATTTTCCAAGTTAAAAACTGATTTACCAGCAAGTATTGTTGTTTTCTTTGTAGCCCTGCCCCTGTGTTTGGGTATAGCATTAGCCAGTGGTGCTCCTCTTTTTTCTGGTTTAATTGCGGGTATAATAGGTGGGATAATTGTTGGCGCATTAAGTGGGTCTAAAATTGGTGTTAGTGGACCCGCAGCTGGGTTAGCTGCTATTGTTTTCACTGCCATAAGTAGTCTTGGTAGTTATGAAAATTTTCTTGTAGCTGTAGTTTTGGGTGGTGTAATTCAACTAATATTTGGGTTATTAAAAGCAGGTATTATTGGATATTATTTTCCATCATCCGTTATAAAAGGTATGCTTACAGGAATTGGTCTTATTATTATTTTAAAGCAAATACCTCACTTTTTTGGTTACGACCCAGTACCCGAAGGTAATTTTGCTTTTTTTCAGCTAGATGGCGAAAATACTTTTTCTGAGATTTTAAAAACATTAAATTACATACATCCTGGATCAGCATTAATTGGATTCATTGGTCTTGGCTTACTCTTACTTTGGGATATTGTATTGACTAAAAAATCTAAAGTATTTCAAATAATTCAAGGTCCTTTAGTAGCCGTTGTTGTGGGGATTGTTTTTTACGTAGTAACTAAAGGAAACGGTTTATTTAGTATTGCAGAAACACATTTAGTGAGTGTTCCCATCCCTAAAGATCTAACATCATTTATAGGTCAGTTTAGTTTCCCTAATTTTAGTGCTATTACGAATCCAGAAGTTTGGGTAGTAGCATTTACCATTGCATTGGTTGCTAGTTTGGAAACCTTATTGTGCGTTGAAGCAACAGATAAACTAGATCCTCATAAAAATGTAACCCCTACAAACAGAGAGTTATTGGCACAAGGTACTGGAAACATTATCTCAGGTTTAATTGGAGGTTTGCCAATAACTCAAGTAATTGTACGCAGTTCTGCTAACATTCAGTCGGGTGGTAAGAGTAAGATGTCAGCTATATTTCATGGATTTTTATTACTTGTTTCTGTAATGCTAATTCCTAATCTATTAAATAAAATACCATTATCTGTTTTGGCGGCAATTTTATTAATCGTTGGTTATAAATTAGCCAAACCTGCCCTATTCGTTAAAATGTATAAACTAGGTTGGAAACAATTCCTCCCGTTTACAATTACTGTATTAGGTATTGTTTTTATCGATTTACTTTACGGAATTGGTTTAGGCTTGGGCGTAGGAATTGTGGTTATCCTTATTAAAAGTTATCAAAACTCACATTTTTTACACAAAGAATGTGAAGACTGTGATGAAGTTAAAATTAAAATGACACTTGCCGAAGAGGTTACATTTTTCAATAAAGGATCTATTTTAAACGAGTTAAATAATATAGAGGAAAATGCTCAATTAGAACTTGATGTTCGAAAAACAAGATATATAGACAACGATATCGTGGAGATTCTTGATGATTTTGCCATTAAAGCAAAAGAAAGAAATATAAACATTAAATTAGTTGCAGAGCACGAAGAAATTGAGAATCCAACGAGTTACATCGAGTTTTTCAAACTTAGCATGTAATAGCGATTTTATAAAAAAAAACATACATAAAATGAAGGCACATAGTAAAGAATCACAAAACCTAATGACACCTGAAAGCTCATTAACATCTTTGGTAGAAGGAAACACAAGGTTTCAGCAAAACCTTAGAGCAGACAGGAATTTACTTGAACAAGTTAAAACAACAAGTACAGGGCAATTTCCTTTTGCCACCATATTAAGTTGTATTGACTCAAGAGTTTCATCTGAACTTATTTTTGACCAAGGAATTGGAGATTTATTTAGTATTAGAATTGCAGGTAATTTTGCAAATACGGATGTGTTGGGTAGCATGGAATTTGCTTGTAAATTAGCTGGAACAAAATTACTTGTCGTATTAGGTCATACTGCTTGTGGTGCTGTAAAAGGCGCATGCGATGATGCTAAATTAGGTAATTTAACTTCTATGCTAGCTAAAATAAAGCCTGCCGTAGAAGCCACTATTGAACCCGCAGATGCAAGTATAAGAAATTCGTCTAATACAGAATTTGTCAACGATGTATCTACTAAAAATGTAGAATTAACGATTGATTATATTTTAGAAAACAGCCCAGTTTTAAAAGAAATGCAAAGTGAAGGCTCCATAAAAGTAATTGGTGCTATGTATGATATAACATCAGGAAAAGTAACATTTTACGAATAATAGCTTAGAACATGATCTTCAATAAGACGCTAAATTATATTGTTGCTTTCTTTTTATTATTTGGATTAACATTTCAAATGCATGCTCAAGAATCGGATGTTGGAAATTGGTTAATTTATATTGGAAACAAGAAAGTGAACTCTAAGTTTAATTTGCACAACGAAATCCAGTATAGAAATTACGATGCAATAGGAGATCTTGAGCAATTATTATTGAGAACAGGTTTAGGTTATACCTTTAAAGACAATAGCTATAATTTACTTCTTGGATATGGTTATATTGTATCAGAAAATTACAAGGATGAAAATGAAAAGTACGCTATTAATGAGCATCGAATATTTCAACAATTTACTTTTTTACAAACCATAGGTTCAATTAAAATTCAACATAGGTATAGGTTTGAACAACGTTTTGTTGAACGTGATTTTAAACAGCGATTCAGGTATTTTGTGAGTTTAAACATTCCGTTAAAAATTAAAAAAAACACGCAAACATACCTTTCAGTTTACAACGAAATATTCATGAACACAAACTCACCCGTATTCGATAGAAATAGACTCTATGGTGGTATTGGATATAATATAAATAACAACATTCGTGTTGAAATAGGTTATATGAACCAATTTTTTGAGAAGTACAATCGCGATCAATTGAACATTATAAGTTTTGTTAACTTTTAAGTTCGTTTAATTAGTTGTTAATATTGTTTTTTGCATGGTATTTGTAAATTACAAAAAGATATTTTTGAATATATTTTAATCATTTTTAATACTTTGTATGATAGTTAATAAGGAAGAGATTACTTCATGGGAGAAAATATACCGTTTAAAATTCATGAACTCCTTATCAGGTTATAAAGGAGTTCACTTAATAGGCACTAGCTCTAATGAAGGAATTGAAAACTTAGGCATCTTCAGTTCTGTTGTGCATATAAGCTCTAATCCTGCAAGAATTGGTTTTATAATGAGGCCTCTCACAGTAACCAGAGATACATACAAAAATATTCTTCAAACAGGCTGCTTCACCATAAATCATATTCACAAATCTTTTCTTAAAAATGCGCATTACACTTCTGCAAATTTTAAGAGCACTCAATCTGAATTTAAGGAGTGTGGACTAAGTGAAGAGTATCTAAACAATTTTTCAGCACCCTTTGTAGGAGAAAGTAATGTAAAAATTGCATTAAAAATGATTGAGGATGTTGAGATAAAAGAAAGTAAATGCCGTCTCATTGTAGGAGAAGTTCAATTTGTACATATAAATAAAGACTATATCGAACAAGATGGCCAATTGGATTTTGAAAAAGCAGACAGCATTTGTGTTACTGGGCTAAATCAATATTCAATTGTAAAAAAGTACAAAAACTACCCGTACGCTAGAACTCAAGAAATCCCTAATTTTAAAAAAACAAAACTGCCAGACAATATTGTTTTTGACGAGGAAAACCAATCTTTTAATGCAAATATACTTCCCTATGGAAGCAATATTGGAGCACCTAGCATTAAGTTAAACAACCTTTCCCTTTGGAAAAGTAGAGGGATCTCTAGTTACAAAAGTGTACTAAAAAGTAAGGTCGATAAAATTAAAGATGAATACAGTGTTCTAGTAGACGAATACAATACCAACGATTTATTGTACAATGCCAAATACGACTTTGAACCAATTATTGGAGAAGTATATCATCTCTATGAAAAAGAGGAT
>Ga0257120_1000454_pt1 | contig 30216 bp, 21 predicted proteins | sample SI106_10metaG_FD_190153 | JGI IMG/M metagenome (GOLD analysis project Ga0257120, IMG submission 190153) | Marine microbial communities from Saanich Inlet, British Columbia, Canada - SI106_10 | ecosystem: Environmental > Aquatic > Marine > Inlet | place: Canada: British Columbia | collected... | reverse complement strand
GACGATAAGCCTTGCGCAATATGACACTATAGGTTAAAAGCTATGTCGAATGGTCAAAAAGACATTCTACCGATAGTATACGTTTCGTTAAACGCATTTTTTCTGCCAATTGCATAAAGAAAATAACCAGCAAAGCAGAAAAGCATTGTTGCGCACCAGAGGGTTACTAGCTCAGGACGATATTTATATTAACTGTTAATGGTATAGCATGACCGATCTATATCGCTGATAAAGCTTCGACTCATTTGAATCTTCTCATAAGGCTTTAAATTTGAGTTGGTAAGCTTTGGCAGCTCTGTATAAAAGCTTCCATCGGCAATATTTATTGATGAAATAAAATAATTCTGATCCAGTCTCTTAGTCTTGATTTTAACTTCAGTCAAATCATTTGGATCATTTTCGTTAAAGATTCGCTGAGAGTTATACAACCCCAACAGCAACGGCTAATAAGAGCAGCTTACAATATTTCATTGGCGCAAGCTATGGCTTCAATTGTTGGTTGAGTTAATCTTCTCAGGTTAAATTAAAATGTGAATAAAGTTTTGTTTACAGACCAAACCTATAACCTGCAGGCGCGTAATCTTATCAGAGCTTAAAAAAAAAGTCTAAATTCGTCTACAACCTTTTTTCTATGCGCTACGGTCTGTATTATTTCGCCTTTTTCCTCTTTTTTTTGTTCTCCTTTTCAGGTGTGAAAGCGCAACAAGGCAATGAAGAGCATTGTGCTTCGCACACCCTGCATGAAAAGCTTTTAGAAACAGATCCCACATATGCAAAGCAGCATATTCGAAATGAAAATGAAATTCAGGACTTAGTTCAGGCTATGCAAGCCTCAGCTGGAAATGGATCACAAGCTCAAGTGTTTGGTGATACTTTGGAAATACCAGTTGTAGTTCACGTTATTCATACAGGACAAAATGTTGGTGTAGGAGCAAATATTTCAACCGCGCAAATTAATGGTGCGATAGAAGCTATCAACGATCGATACCGAAAGACTCCAAATACTCATGGTGATGCCGCTGGAGTCGATACCGAAATACAATTTATTCTCGCAAAAAGAGATCCTGATTGTAATGCAACCACAGGAATAGTAAGGGTAAATGGTTCTAGCGTAACTGATTATTCAAATGAAGGAATAACAGCTGGGCAAGGTTCGGGCGCAGACGAGCTTGAGGTAAAAGCCTTAAGTAGATGGCCAGCAACGGACTATGTGAATGTTTGGGTGGTAACCGAAATTGAAAACAACAATGGAGGTTTTGGCATTCAAGGCTATGCGTATTTCCCAGGTGTATCGCCCGTTCGAGATGGAATCATAATCATGCACAGTGCTTTTGGAGTAAGTGGTACGGTAAACTCTTGGAACAACCTTAACAGAACCTTCACGCACGAAGTAGGTCACTACCTTAATCTCTATCATACATTCGAAGGAGATAATAGTGGGAATAATTGTCCCGGCACCACCAATGGTTGTGGAAGTGGCTCTGGTGATTGCTGCACGGATACAGAACCTCACATTAGAGCAGCCAGTAACTGCCCTACTGGCGCGAATAGCTGCACGAGTGCCTCTTGGGCCGATGTACAACACAATTACATGAATTACTCAAGTCAGACATGTGCTGACATGTTTTCAGAAGATCAATCTGATCGGATGCGTGCAGCTCTATTTGGTCCCAGAAGCAGCCTTCTCACCTCCTTAGGCACTGAAGCGCCAAGCTCAAATACTGTGGCTAGCGCGAGTTGTTCACCAAACACAACCAACCTTTCAAACGGCTTTGGAATGGGTATTACCAATGTAACGTTCGAAAACATTGACGTCAACTCAAGTTCAGCTGTTGGTGACAGCGGATATAGAGACTATAGCTGTCATCAAATGGCTGAGGTATTTCCGTCAACAACTTATTCGATTAGTATCAACTCGGGTACTTCCAACGATGAAGATGTTCGAGTTTATATAGACTTTAATGATGATGGTGATTTCCTTGATGCCAATGAGTTTGTTTTCACTAACGACACAGACACATTACACACAGGAAACATAGTGATACCATCCAATCCAACATTGAATACGCCACTCAGGATGCGCGTCATTTCAGATTGGCAGGGAAATACGGCAGCGATGAATTCTGGCGAGTCTTGTTACGCCCCGCAGTACGGTCAGATTGAAGATTACGCTGTATTGGTTAAAGGTTCAATGACAGCCTCAATAACTGGAACAGAGGTAAGCTGTAATGGCGGTTCTGATGGCACCATAACGGTGACAGTAAGTTCAGGAACAGCGAACTACGATTATTCATGGTCGAATGGAGCTTCTACAAGCAATTCAAGCTCTAACAGTAACACGATAACAGGTTTGGCAGCAGGAACATATACAGTCACGGTAACTGATGCAAATTCAAACACGGTAGCGGCATCCCACACCATTGGGGAACCATCTAGCCCCGTCTCAGCGTCAATTACAGTCGATCAAATGGTGAGTTGCTTCAATGGAAATGATGGTCAAATGACCGCTTCTGCTTCCGGTGGTTCGGGAGCATTTAGTTTCGCTTGGATGAATGGTTCAACCAGCGCTACCGTTAGTGGATTGACTGCTGGAACATATACAGTTACCGTAACTGATGCAAACGGATGTACCGATAGCGAATCGGCTACCATTACTGGTCCTAGCTCAGGGTTGTCAATTTCATTGAGTGTAGATAGCAACGCTACATGTAACACAACTGGGGGAATCAGCGCAATAGCTAGTGGCGGAACTACAGCATACACTTATGCATGGTCCACAGGATCATCAATGAGTTCAATTACTGGATTGACGGCTGGATCATACACTGTAACTGTAACCGATGCAAACGGATGTACTGATGTAGAATCTGGAACGATATCTCAATCATCTACATTGATTGCCTCAATCGCACAAGGAAGCAGCATAAGTTGCAATGGTGGTAATGATGGATCACTTACATCATCTGCAACCGGTGGAACCGCAGGATATACATATTCTTGGGTAACAGGAGGCACCACAGCAACACAGACAAATTTGGCAGCTGGTACTTATACTGTTACTGTTACAGACGCAAATGGATGTACCGATGAAGAAACATTCACTATGACTGAACCCACAACTTTGGTTGTATCTGGCACAGGTACGAACCAAAATTGTTCAGGTTCTAACGGATCAGCAACAGCAAGTGGATCAGGTGGTACCTTACCCTATTCCTTCGTTTGGTCAATAGGAAGTTCAAACGCAACAATTTCATCATTATCAGCTGGAACATATTCTGTAACTGCAACTGATGCAAATGGCTGTACCGATAGCGCGCAAGTAATTATTGGAACGTCTGGAACGGGTTCGAGTACAACAGACTCGCTTTCAATTTGTAATGGAGATTCAGTCATGGTGCATGGATTCATGATTGGAGAAACAGGAACTTATATAGATACTATAACTATCAGCGGTGGCTGCGATTCCATTTCAACAGTCATCGTAACAGAAGGAGTTGGCTCCTATGCATTTGTTATAGATTGGATTTATGATGGCGACTCTATTTTGCTGGGTGGGCTGTTCCAAACAACGAGTGATATCTATCTTGATACTTTCCCTAACAATGAAGGCTGCGATAGTATAGTAGAAACATTACTTTGGGTATATCCTGTGCAAAATGGCACAGAATCCTTAACAATCTGCCAAGGAGATTCGGCATTGTTAGGTAATGTATACCGCACGACAGCCGGAGTTTATGCAGATACATCAATTGTAGCTGGAACTGCTGTCATCAATAGCACAACCCTATTCATAAACGCACCTCAAATCAGTTCAAGCAATATGAACCTAAATACAGGTGATAGCGCTTTTTTAGCAGGTAGTTGGAGGTTTGTTTCCGGCACTTACTGCGATACAATCGGTGCTTGTGATACCGTAAATTGTGTGACGCTCACAATTACACCGGTGACCTACGTGACATTTATTGACACTATTGAAATATGCTTTGGTGACAGCGCTTTTGCAGGCGGAACGTATCAATACAATACGGGAATATATTCTGACACTGTGGGCAACAACTCGGGGGTCGACTCAATATTTACAACCGATTTGTTTGTTGATCCATTTAATGCGATCAATTTGATATACTCTTCAGGATTATACTTGAAATCAAATCAATTGAACCCACCATTTCAATGGTTTGATTGTGATAGTCAAACAGTGATAGCTACTACTCAAGTAGGGTACTATTTACCGGGTTATAGTGGCAACTTCTCCTCCATAAATCAAGCATCCGTCTGTGGAGATACATCGAGTTGTGTATTCCATAGTAACACAGCTAATAAAACTGCATTTGTAGTCAATGGTTATCCAACTTCTGCTTGGGATCATTACACAATAGTGTTTGACAAATCCCAAAACGAGATTAGTATCGACCTTTTCAATATCCAGGGTCAACTTATCCAAACATGGGAAGAGTCAGAAGTCTCGCAAGTTACTCTGCCTCTTGGAAATGTAGCCTCTGGTTACTACATGGTGCGCATTGCAACTTTGGAAGGTCAGCAAACGCTTAAGTTTGTAAAGATAATCGACTAGACTAAGTCGATCCCAATATGCCTAGACTCAGAATAAAACACGTTGCTGCAGTAGAAGCTCCAAAGCCGAAGATTCATCCGCGCAATAAGCACCAGGATCGATACGATCTTGAGCTGTTATCAGAAGTGAATGACGCGCTTAAACCTCATGTCCAAACAAATGAACATGGTATAGAGAGTATTGATTTTTTCAATCCTGAAGCTGTAAAAGCACTAAATCAGGCACTTCTTAAACAGTTTTACGGCATCAAGTTTTGGGATATTCCTGATGGATACTTAGTGCCACCAATTCCAGGACGTGCAGATTATATTCATTATGCAGCTGATCTCATGTCGGGTAATTATCCAAAGCGAACAACAGATCCAATTCCATTGGGCACGCAAATCAAGTGCCTTGATATTGGAGTCGGAGCAAACTGTGTTTACCCAATTATTGGGAAGAAAGTATTCGGTTGGGATTTTGTGGGCAGCGATATCGATGAAAAGGCGATTGCTGCAGCTCAAAAAATAATTGATCAAAATGAGCTAGGCGATAGCATTTCACTGCGAAAACAGAGCAATGGAGAATTCATGTTTCGTGGCATTGTGAAGGATTCCGAATACTTCGACCTGTGCATTTGTAACCCTCCGTTTCATGCCTCAGAAGCCGAAGCAAAAGCAGCAAGTAGCAGAAAGATCAGAAACCTAAAAGGCCAATCAGACGCAGAACCAACCCAAAACTTCGGGGGTCAGCATTCTGAGCTATGGTGTGAAGGTGGCGAGTTGCAATTCATTCACAACTACATGAAAGAAAGCAAGGAATTTGCCGAGAACGTCTTGTGGTATACTACGCTCGTTTCTAAAAAGGAGAATGTTGGAAAAGTGCTGAGACAACTAGATAAGCTGGAGGCCTTGAATGTTCAAGTGATTGAAATGGGCCAAGGAATGAAACAAAGCCGGATCATCGGCTGGACATTCAGGAACAGAAAAGCACGAAAAACTTGGCATAGAGCACGTTGGGACGTTCAGGCAGAATAATTCAACCCTTTTTTTAATATCCTTGCCTCGGCTAACCCATCCTAAACCTAGCAAACCAGCATGATTCAAAAAGCTCTTCTTTCACCTTGGATTAGAGTTGTTGGGGTCGTCATTATTGTCTTTATACTTTACGGAAAGACTCTCTCATTCGGCTATGTACTCGATGATGATTTGGTTTTTAAAAACAACCAAGTAGAGTTGGGGATTTCTGGTATTGGAGATATTATCTCATCTGGTTATTTAGAGGGTTTTAACGGTCAAAGCTTTTCTTATCGCCCCTTAACGCTAATTACCTTCGCTATAGAGCGCAGCTTGTTTAGTGATAGCATACCGATGAGTCGCCTTGTTCATTTACTGCTTTATGCGCTCTGTATAATTATCCTTTACAATCTATTGAAGAGTTGGTTTCAAGATTTTCCTGACTGGATCATTGGGGTGATTGCCCTACTCTACTTGCTGCATCCCATTCACACCGAAGTGGTTTGTAACCTAAAAAGCCGAGACGAGCTATTGATGTGTGTTTTCTTACTTGGATCATTTCAATCAATGAACATCTATTTATCTAGCAAAAAATGGGGCTGGATGATATCCTCTATTACCCTAGCTCTGTTGGCAATGATGAGCAAAGAAAGTGCTGTATTATACATGGCATTTATCCCAACAACCTTACTCACAATCAATAAGTTAAGCTGGAAACATTCTCTGGGATATTCAGGTCTATTTCTACTGCCTTTCGCAGGTTATTTTTTAATTCGGCAAATGGTTCTGAGCGGTGGTTCCTTGCCGGAAGAAGTGTTTTTATATAACAACGCTTTCGTTGGTACTGATATGTTGGACCGAGTAGCTAATGCATCCTATCTCTTTCTGTTTTATATCTGGAAATCCTTTTTTCCTATGCTCTTAACATGGGACTACTCCTACTCTACCTTGACCTTGATTGAATTGGGTTCTGCAATTGGGATTGTTTCAATTCTATCGGTAGTTGGAATCATTAGCACTGCACTTTTCTATTTGAAACGTGAAGCCAAATACTTCTGGCTATTAATTGGATTCTCCCTTCCATTGCTTACTATTCTGAACTTGTTCATTCTCATAGGAGCCAACTTCGCTGAACGATTCCTTTTCATTCCTTCTCTATTTGCGATGCTGTTCTTGGTTTGGATGATCGAAAAGCTACCAGCGGTCTCAGGCTTGAAAACGAAACATACGTCATACATATTCTTAGGAATTGCCGTTTTATATGCCTTTCAGACATTCCAGCGGGTGCCCTATTGGGAAAGCAATGAAACATTGTTTTTGGCTTCATTAGAAACGAACCCTGAAAGTGCGCGCGTCCAAACCTCATTGGGTACAGAGTATCGCAGCAATGCCGAGAAGATTCAACCTTCGCCAAGGCAGGAAGCATTGTACAAAAAAGCCATATTTCACTATGACAAAGCCATTGATATATTACCCAAAGCCTTTGATGCCATCTATAACAAGGCAATCATCTATCAAGCCACGGGAAGGGTCGATTTAGCCAAAACTTTGTTTAACCAAGTACTGACCATTGACTCAAACTATGTAGCTGCGTTGACCAACTTGGGGGTAATCCACTTTAACGATAAAGATATAGACCAAGCGGATATTTACTTTAAAAAGGCCTATGGCATTCAGGCTACAGATCCAGATGCAGTTTCAAACATGGGAGTCATTGCGCACACAAAAGGTGACTATGAAACCGCACTTGAGTTTTATCGGCAGTCTCTTCGAATAAGGCCAAATCAGCCTACTGTAATCCGTAATATGGAGATGGTCAAGGTAAAGTTGAATGAATAAAAAAGATCGACCCCCTAGGAATTGGCCTTAAGAAATTAAGTGTATGTCGATTTACTTTAATGCAGCTGAGGCATGCCCAATTTCACATTTAAATCGATGCTGCAAAATCAACAATTGCATCATAGTCTGGTTCTACCCCAGGATTTTCTGCAACCCAACGATGTTGCACGATACCATTTTTATCGATGATAATTACGACACGGTTCGCACTCATGTAGCCTTCAATACCACCAAGTCCGACAAATGAGGCATCGTAGTCTTTGACGACATCTCGATCGAGGTCGGAAAGTAAGGTGAATTCAAGTTTATATTTTCGAGCGAACTCAGCATTGACCCAAGGGGAATCCACACTGATGCCAAGTACAGCAGCGTTAGAATTATTCAGTTTGCCGAGATTGTCTTGAAATGCACACATTTCTTTGTCACAAACGCCTGTAAAAGCACCGGGGTAAAATACGAGAATAACAGTCTGACCGCTGAAGTCAGAAAGACTCACATCACTCTTACTGGCGTTTATCAGGGTAAAGGCGGGGGCGGTGTCTCCAATATTGACCATAATTTTCTTTTTTTTCTGTAGTTACGTTTTGCGAAGAACGTATTTCTGTCGAACATAGGATTGAAAAATATGTTTGCGAATCACTCAAGGATTTTGATTCAGGATAATCTCAACTTACTCTGTTTAAAATGAATTTATTTAGACTTGAGCTTAAATTACCAGTGATGAAAAGATAGCCTAACATCTGTTAATAACTGCTCTATCAGCGCCTCTAAACTTACGATTGTGCATGTGAGTTCTCTTCGATCGTGAGTTTTTTGATTAGAAATACAAGCCTCAGATCAAGTACAGGTAATTCCTTTTACCAAATCATAAGACTTTCTGAGTCAGCATTTCTGCCAGTCGCACTCTAGACAATGCAATTGACAATTTTCGGCTATTATATTTGTCGTCTCCGAAAATTGAAACCATGAAAAAAGCACTGAGTTTATTCGCTATTTCCATCATCTCATTGACTTCTGTAGCACAGAAAAAATCAGAAGATAAAGACGATAAAAAACAAGCAAGCCTAAGCGGAATGTCCTTCCGCGAAATTGGTCCAGCCTTGGTTTCAGGTAGAGTCATTGACTTGGCGGTAAATCCAAATAAGAGCGATGAGTTTTATGTAGCCGCTGCATCGGGTGGAGTATGGAAAACAACAAATCATGGAAACACCTTCTCCCCCATTTTTGATAATTACGGTTCCTACTCTATTGGTTGTGTGACCATAGATCCGAACAACGAGCACACGGTTTGGGTCGGAACGGGAGAGAACAACAACCAGCGCAGTGTTGCCTATGGCGATGGTATCTACAAAAGCGTAGATGACGGAAAGTCCTTTACAAACATGGGGCTCAAAAACTCGGAACACATTGCAAAAGTGGTAGTAATGCCGGGCAACTCAGAAGTGGTATATGTGGCAGCTTATGGCCCACTATGGAGCGAAGGTGGCGACCGCGGAATCTATAAAACAATAGACGGAGGAGCGAATTGGGAGCGTATTTTTCATGTGAGTGATAACACTGGTTTTTCAGATCTATGGATGGATCTACGCGATCCGAACACCATGTACGCGGCAGCACACCAGCGCAGGCGACACACATGGACCTACCTAAGTGGTGGGCCAGAATCGGCCATCTACAAAACGACCGATGGCGGCCAAAACTGGAGGAAAATCAACAAAGGATTGCCCAGTGCTGATTTAGGTCGGATAGCCTTAGCTATTTCTCCTGCAGACCCAGATGTGGTGTATGCCATGGTGGAAGGTTTTGACAGGAAACATGGAGGTTTTTATCGATCCAAAAACCGCGGTGAAAGTTGGGATCGCAGGTCAGACTATTTCACCAGCGGAAACTATTACATAGAACTGATTCCAGATCCTTATGATGTAGACAAAGTATACTCCATGGACACTTGGCTGCACCACACTGAGGACGGGGGGAAAACCTTCAAAAAGACAGGAGAAAAGAGCAAGCACGTGGATAACCACGCCATGTGGGTTAATCCAAAAAATACCGACCACTGGCTAGTCGGTTGCGATGGCGGATTGTATGAAACCTGGGATGCCGCAGAAAATTGGAAGTTTTATCAAAACTTGAACATCACACAGTTTTATCGCGTGGCCATTGACAATGACGAGCCCTTCTACAATGTTTATGGCGGCACGCAAGACAACAACACTATTGGCGGTCCATCACGCACAACCAACGCACATGGTATTAGCAATTTCGATTGGTACATTACCCGTGGTGGTGACGGTTTCGAGCCGCAAGTTGATCCTACCGATCCAAACATAGTTTACAGCCAAGCGCAATACGGTTGGTTAGTGCGTTTCAACAAAGCCACGGGTGAGCGAGTCAACATCAAGCCTGTGGAGCGAAAAGGAGAAGATGCCTACCGCTGGAATTGGGATGCTCCAGTTATCATCAGTCCACACAACCACAAGCGTCTCTATTTTGCCGCAAACAAGGTTTTTAAGAGCGATGATCAAGGAAACTCATGGGAAGTTATATCAGAAGACTTAAGCCAGCAGATAGACCGTAACACACTCAAAGTAATGGGCACGACATGGGGACCAGATGCTGTTGCACTGCACAAAAGCACCACCATTTACGGAAACATTGTTTCGTTGAATGAATCGCCAGTGCAAGAAGGATTACTTTATGCAGGAACGGACGATGGATTAATCCATGTAACAGAAGACAACGGAGGAAGTTGGAAAAAGCTCAGCTCCTTCCCTGGCGTACCCGCCAGCACCTATATAATGGACATTCGTGCAGATGAAAAAGATGCCAATACGGTCTATGCCGTATTCAACAACCACAAGCAAGGCGATTTTAAACCCTATGTATTCAAGAGCACCAATAAAGGCGGGGCATGGACAAGCATATCAGGCGAATTACCTGAAAAAGGTGCCATTTATACACTACGTCAAGATCCGGTAGATCCCAAATTGATTTTTGTAGGAACTGAATACGGAGTGTTCTTTACCCGTGACGGTGGCAAGAAATGGGTTCAGATAAAAGGCGGACTTCCCACCATTGCTATTCGTGATATGGAAATACAGGAGCGTGAAAGCGATTTGGTTTTAGCATCTTTTGGTCGTGGATTTTTTGTGTTAGACAACTACGCACCATTGCGCAGTATGGCGGACACTACAGACAAAGCTGCTCATATATTACCCATCAAGGATGCCTTGATTTTCAATCAAACTAATCCATTAGGTACAAGAGGAAAGGCATCTCAAGGAGAAGCGTTTTTCACTACTGACAATCCACCCATTGGAGCCGTAATCACTTACTACTTGGGCTATAAGATGCAATCGCTGACTGATGAGCGCAGGGCGCAAGAAAAGAAAACGCGAAAAGACGGTGGCGATGTGGTTTATCCTGAGTTGGAAGAACTGCGAAAAGAAGATTTGGAACAAAAGCCCTACCTCCTATTCGAAATCAAGGATGCAAATGGAAATGTGGTGAGTCGCTACAAAGAAGAGGGTAAAAAAGGTTTGAATCAAAGCGTTTGGAATTACCGCATGGAATCAACATCACCCGTGCAGTTAAAACATGATGACCCAGGCCGATACGGTTCACCCGATTGGGGAGCTTTAGTTTTACCCGGAACATACTCCGTAACCATTCATAAAATGCAAAATGGTGCATTGACTAAACTAGCTGGGCCAACCAAATTTGAGGTGAAGATGCTGCATGATGCACAAATAGTAAAAGCGGATAAAGAGGCATTGACCAAATTTATTGCTGAAGTAGATAATGCACGCAGGATAATGCGCGCCTCTGGTTCAAACGTGGGTGAGTTGAAAAAGCAATTGGATTATATGCAGGAAGCCGTAATGCAAACGCCAAAAGCAGATCCAAAGTGGTTGGTTGATATAGATCAACTGCGACTAGACATTGCCGAAATAGAATTGGCCATGAGTGGCGACCGCACGCGCAGCAAGCGCGAAATGGAAAGCTACCCAGGATTGGTTGGCCGAGTAGAAACCATCGTGTATAACCTATATAACCACTCGGAAGCCCCTACTACATTTGAGCGTGAAAGTTTGACCGCAGCAATGGATGAGTACAAAGCCATAAGACCGAAGATCAAAGCGGTAGAAGACATGGCAGATGCATTAGCCAAGAAGTTGACCGATGCCGGTGCACCTTATTTTCCGAGGTAATTTAAAGGACAAAGGCTGCTTGTCGTTTTAGTCTGACCGATGTATATTTGAATACAGTGGAGCATTCCTACGAACATACAGTGCAGGTTTTTCGCATATACCACCGTGAGAAGTTTAGGCTTGGTTTATTCTTTCCGTTTGATGATGGCCTGAAGCAATTAGCAAAGTCACTCAATTCGACTTACTCTAGCACTCATAAATACTGGCACTTGGATGATCATCCTAAGCAAATAGAATATATCAAGTCTGCCTTCAAAGGGAAAGCTTGGTTGGATTAAAAGGAGATAAATTCTAAACTCTCTGAAGATGAGCTGAGAACGTATAGAACCCAGTATTATCATTCAAAGCCGATTAAGAGGCAAGCAAGTTCATCACAGGTAACAAATGTGGCAACCCCAAAAGTCCAAATACCCAAGGAGTATGCAGAGCTTTTGAAACGAAGACGATATAGTGAGAGTACTGTGAAAACATACAGCTCTATGTTTGCTAAATTCTTACGACACTTTGCTCCGAAGCTGCCTCAAGATATAGGTGAGGAAGAGATCAAGCAGTACATGAACGATTTGGTGGAAAAACGAAGAGTGGCGCAGAGCACGTACAACTAAGCAATCAATGCCATCAAGTTCTATTACGAGCATGTGTTGGGATTGGAGAAAAAGAAATACTGGTTAGATCGACCTCGCAAAGAAGAAAAGCTGCCAAAGATTTTAAGTGGGGCGCAAGTTTTAAAACTAATTGCTGCTGGCAATAATCTCAAGCATCAGTGCATTGTGGCCATACTCTAGTCTGGCGGATTAAGGCGTGGAGAAATTATCCGACATCGAATTCAAGACATAAATGCGGAGAGAAGTCAAGTTTTCATTCGAGGAGGTAAAGGCAAAAAAGACAGTGTAACAACCCTAGGCAAGAGCCTAGCCATTGCTAATGAACGGTATCAAGCAGAATACAAACTTCAACCTACTCTTCACTGGTAAATAATTTATTTGACATTAAAATTAGTCTTACAATTTCCGGCATTTTTGAATACACGTATAGCACTCGCTAAATAATCATATTTTGCTGAACCAAGAAACGCTTTTTAGCGTAATTGTCATGCAAAATATCTCCGAATGAATAAAATATGAATTTATTTAATAAACTGTATCAAATTTTTCTATCAGAATACGCCAAAAAGCGGATTGAAAAAGTAATACTTTATGTTGCGCTAACAGGGTTTTTTATTCACTTAATTTTAATTTACCTATCAAAATTAGGCATGATTAATTTTCTTTCTGAATCAGAATTATTTATAAATCCGATATCTGCAATTTACACCCCGTTCTCTTTTATACTTATCTATGAAGTTTACTTATTAATTTATTACTTACCAAAGTCATTCACGAGCTATATAACCAAACAGTATGAAATAATAACACTTATTATTATTCGAAAATTATATAAGGATTTATCTGGTCTTGAACTGTCATCAGATTGGTTTAATATAAAAGGAGATTTACAATTCACATATGATATTTTGGCATCAATCATTCTTTTCTATTTGATTTATCAGTTTGTAAAACAAGGAGCTAGGAAATCGCAGATACCAGATGTTAATCAACTAAAAATTGAAAGATTCATCCATAGAAAGAAGATAATTGCGATCGTTTTAGTTCCGATATTTTTTTCAATGGCATTAGTAACACTTTTTAGTTGGACTTCTGATATCTCATTTACTTCAAATAACTTACCCAGTTTTGAAAAAATTAATAATCTATTCTTTGATGAATTTTTTACCGTTCTGATATTAGTGGATGTCGTTCTTTTGTTAATTTCCTTCTTTTACACAGATAAGTTCCACAAAATAATTAGAAATTCTGGGTTTATAGTTTCAACGATTTTAATCCGTATGTCATTCGGAGTAAGCGGATTAATAAGTACAATCTTAATTGTAGTAGCTGTTCTTTTTGGATTAGCAATAATAACAATCCATAATAAATATGAAAAAAATACTTTGCCTAAGAACGTATATAAAAAATAGCGCGAGTCTTTGATAAAACAAAGGTTTGGGCATTTTCAGGAAGTCGCCAAATTTTTATATTGTATAAAATCCAAAAATAAAATAAATAGTAAAATTTAAAAATTCGGCTTGTGTTTCATCCGAAAATTATCGCTTATTATCAGCGCTACTCTTCATATACAAACCGTTGTAGCCAATTAAAAATTCTCGAGCTAGTGTGATCCAGCTCGAGAATTAAGAAAAAACGAAAACTAGTTATTCATTACTTGCTTCACAGATTCGGCAGTGTCCAAAACCGTTTTTTCTAAAGGGATTGGTTTCCAATTAAATGTTTTTATAGTTTCACTAACATCTCCATTATAAGTGTTTCCAATAAACGGGAGCATACCTTTGAGATCATTGTCAAACTTAGCCATAAATCGAAGTAAGAAATTTGGTGCAAGTTTCGTGCTAACCTTAGAGTAGCCATTCGCCTTCAAAATTTCAGCCATCTCTACCCCTTTGTGTGCTTTTTCAGAACTAACAATAAAACGTTTTCCATTTGCATTTTCATTTTTTAAGGCCGCTATATGTATTGCTGCAACATCTCTAACGTCAGACATATTAATTGCAAACCTAGGTAGTAAAGGCATTTTACCACTAATTAGCTGTTTATACATCCCCATTGATTCGCCATTCAAATTTCCTGAAAGAGTTGGACCATATATAGGACCAGGATTTACTGTTACTAATTCCAAAAGCTGACTACCTTCTTGTTTATTGATAAATTCCCAAGCACTCTGCTCAGCAAGAGTTTTACTCTTCAAATATGCTGAAACGCCTTTTGCCTTCACATTTGTCCAACTATTCTGATTAATCTCCACAGTTCCCTTAGCATCACCCATCATCGCAACCATAGAAGAAGTTAGCACCATTCGCTTAATGCCTGCTTTTTTAGCAGCTTTCAATGCACGTTGAGTTCCGTCAACAGCTGGTTTTATTAATTCATTCTCGTCTTTGGGTTCGCTCGTAACAAAAGGTGAAGCGACATGTAAAACATAATCACAACCTACCATTGCCTGATCCCATCCATCATCTTTCAAAAGGTTTAGTTCACAATATTCTAAATTGCCCTTAGGATCATTTACTTTTTTGATAGCCTTTGTAACTTCATCCGCTTTAGATAAACTTCTGACAGATCCTTTAACAGAATATCCATTTTTTAATAGTTCTACTGCACAATGTTGGCCAACATATCCCGAAACACCAGTTACCAATACTTTCTTCATATTCAATTTGTTTATTACTTTTGTTTTGCAAGCAAAAATACATAATTGCTTTTGTTTTGCAAGTAATAATTAACTTTTTGAGAAAATGAATAGTGATTTTCGCTGTAAATGCCCCATTACATCTGCATTAGATATTGTTGGAGATAAATGGACATTGGTAATTATTAAACAGATGCTTTTGGAAGAAAAAAAAACGTTTAAAGATTTCTCTCAAAGCGATGAAGCCATAGCCTCCAATATTTTGTCCTCAAGACTTAAAATGCTTGAAAAATATAAGATGATCAGAAAGGAAAAACTGCCTCACAATCAGAAAACGAACATTTATCTATTAACCGAAAAAGGTCTTGGATTGACTCCAACAATTGTAGAACTAACGCATTGGAGTGACAGTAATCTACGAGAATATAATTCGTCTATAATCTCAGATAGTCGCATAGAAATGGTAAGGAATAATAAAGAGGAATCTATCAAAATGATAGTGAAAAGTTATAAACAGAATACTGGCTACAACAAAACCTAAACTGCATTAAAACGTTATATACAAGCAAAAAAACATGAGATGAATCAAATTGAATATATTGAAAATGAGATTTCCGGATTAAGAAATCAATTGAAAAACCATAAGCTTTACAAAAATTTGGAAAGTATTAATGACGTAAATATTTTTATGGAAAGTCACGTATTTGCAGTTTGGGATTTTATGTCACTCTTAAAAAATCTTCAAATAAATTTCACTAATGTTCAAACACCTTGGACACCACCCAAAAACCCTATACTTTCAAGATTTATAAATGAAATTGTTCACGGAGAAGAAAGTGATATTAATGAATTAGGAAAACCGAAAAGCCATTTCGAAATGTATTTGGATGCAATGCAACAAGTAAATGCAAATACCAATGAAATCAACAATTTTATTAAGCTCATTGAATTAGGCAATTCGGTTGAATATTCTCTAAATGAAATTAATATTGATAAAAGAGTCGCTGATTTTGTAAAATTTTCATTTTCAATCATTGAGACAAATAAGCCTCACCTTGTAGCGTCTGCGTTTACTTTTGGCAGGGAAGATGTTATTCCTGATATGTTTATTGAAATACTTGAAAATTCCGACTCTGAAAACAAACTTTACGGTAAAATAAATTATTATCTCGAACGTCATATTGAACTTGATGGAGATGAACACGGGCCGCTATCCCTAGAAATGATAAAGGAATTATGTAAAGATGACAAGCAAAAATGGAGTGAAACTTTAGCAGTTGCAAAACAATCACTACAGAAAAGGATTTCGCTATGGGATGCTATCAATGAATTGATACAAAAAGAAAAAGAAGCATATAACACTGTATATAGCAAGTAGGGCGTTCGGTGGTTTACGGAAGTTCGTGCTACATATAAAAAAAACTAAATCGTTGATTTGGCTTTTAGAATGAAAACGATATAAACCACAAACAACGGTCATGGTGGAAAGGTTGTGGTCATAAATCCGCCACTGTTTATCCGCTGGATTATGATTTGCCATTTGAATCTTGTTGTCCCAATTGTGATTATAATGTCTCAATCAAAAACTAGGATTTGGAGAAACAAAAGTATTTCACTCACCGAACCCCACGATCAATGGCTTAAAAGTCAAATTGACACCAACGAATACACTAGTAAAAGCGAACTAGCTAACGATCTTATAAGACAAGCACGAAGTGAACAAAAACAAGTCGGCTGGATAAGATTGAAACTAGAAAAAGCAGAGAAGAGCGGTTTTACTAATGACAGTAAAGAGGATATATTGTAGTCGTCAAAAGTAAAGCTCAAAGGTATCCCGAAATAAAATACTAATACCCACAAAAGCTAAAAACCATGACCTTAGAGTCCCTGCCGGTTTGCAATTAATAGTTAATCATTGGGCTGGGTTTCTCAAAACATCTAGGGATATTCGATTTATAATTTACGGATGCGATATTTCATACACATAGGATACGATGGCACTAGCTATAGCGGCTGGCAGAGACAAAAGAATACGACAAATACTATTCAAGAAATAGTCCAAAAAACCCTTACGCATCTCTTGAAAAAAAAGGTTTACGTGCACGGTTGTGGGCGAACTGATGCAGGTGTTCATGCCAGTCAGTATGTTCTTCAAATTGATCTTGATAAAGAACCGCAATTCGATTTAAAGTTTCGGTTGAACAAAAACCTACCAGACGAAATCGCAGTTTTTGAGGTCATTGAAGTCAATAAAAATCAACATTGCCAGTATGATGCCGTGGCGCGGACATACGACTATTTCATTCATTGGAATAAAAACCCAGCCTTGTTTCGTTACAGTTCGCATTACGAGTATTTGTCATTAGACTTTGGCCTGATGAAGAAGGCAACAGCCCTAATTCTTGCAACAAAAGACTTCAGACTGCTTTGCAAGAAACCGGATTCATATGACAATACCCTTTGTCAAATAAGCAATTGTGAGTTATTCGTAAACGAAGAAGAAGGGCGAATGCGGTTTTCTATTACCAGCAATCGCTTTCTGCGAGGCATGATTCGAATTTGCGTGTACCACATGCTGGAAGTTGGCAGGGGGAAATTGACTCTTGAAGAGTTTCAGGAAATCTTAACACAGGATAGAGAAATTAAAGTGAAATGGCTAGCGCACCCTAATGGCCTTTTTCTCAGTAGGGTCAAGTATCCTTTTTTGGAATTAAGCCAATCGCAAAATTTAGTGCGAATGTTAAGCCTAGGCTTAGAGTAAAATGAAACGGAGCCAGAATTTAAACTCTATCAGTTAAGCTGCTCAAAATCAGACTTGGCTTGTGGCACTTCACGAAAGGTAGGCAAGCCCTCAGTGATACTCCCTGCTCCTTTTTTATTGACCTTGAAGGTTACATCTTTAGTTGTGGTGAACAACAGCACCAATGAGAATGATCTTACAAGATATGATTTCAATATATCCAAAGCTTCATCAAGCGTATACTCCTCCTCCATGTCATCTATCTCTCTAGATCTATAGCGGAATTTCAGCAGCACCTTGAATCCATCGTCAGAATAAACTGGTCTGAGAAAGATGTTTTTCAGTTCGGGTTTACCTATGGTTTTAGCCATGGTTAACTTGGCAAAACGGCCTTCTTGCGCACTATCCTTTACCTGTTTCCAGAAAAGTTCAAAGACATCTTGATAAGACATAATCTAAGGATTAAAATGGCGAAGTTATCAGGGGGTCAAAGGTATCATGATTAATCAATTTCCAAATTACATCCCTCCTACTCGGATCAGTTGCAACGAGTCCATTCGGATCCGCGCTTCGCTGATTAAGGTGGTAAGCAATTCTTTCTCTTCTAGCGCTGTGCGAACTTCATCTGGTCGTATGGCATTATTACGCTTATGCAAGGCTGCCAATCGACCAATTTCATGATCCAATGTTTGACTCATAAGCGCAAGACCTGACTTTACCTTTTCCGTTTTCCGCTGTTCGTTAAGCTCAGCAGCAGTCTGGATCATATTTGGAATAATCGTTTCTACAAGCAATTCGTTTTCAATCAAGTCATCTATATGTCCCGGTATCAATTGCTTGCTCATTAAGTCTGCTGGATAATCTTCGGTTATTTCCTTCCCCGAATGATTGACCAAAATACGCAAGGGCGTGGTCGGTAAAAATCGATCGACATTGATTCCTTTTTTCTCTGCTGTTTCCAAGACAAAAATCACTTCCAAGAAGATGCCTGGATCACTTGTGCCCTTATACACAGCAACGCTAGCTGCTCCAGAGCCAGAGCTCAGCACCATGTCTATCGCTCCTGTCACCATTGGATGATCCCAGCTTATGAAGCCAACATCCTCTCTACTCAAAGCCCGCTTTCTATCAAAGGTCACTGAAGCTCCTTCATCTGGGATCGATGGAAAGGTCTCTCGATTTGCATTTGCGGGATGCAGCAAATAGGTCCGTGGCGCCAAATCTTCCATTTCGATTCCAAAATGCTCGAACACCTTAGTCATATATAGCTCTAGCGCTATATCTTGATCTGCAGCTTTAATTTTATTAATGAGATTCTCAGCAACTTTTGGCCTGAACGAGTTCATCTCAAGCAGCTTATCACGCCCTTCAGCCAGGGTTTGCTTCAGGTCTTTGAGATAGCTTGATGTTTCGTGGATTAAGGCGTCTAACTTGTCGCTATTACTGGATATTCCAGACAAGGCCACATCCACAATCCGATCATTAAACAACTGCCCAATCTGGTTTCCGCCTTCTATATTTTCTTCAAAAGCATTTAAACCTTCATGAAACCAGCGAACCAAAACCTCTTGCGGACTGTCAGTGAGATAAGGCACGTGTATTTGAATGTCGTTGGTCTGGCCTATTCGATCCAAGCGACCAATGCGTTGCTCTAATAATTCTGGATGCAGGGGTAAATCAAACAACACTAAATGATGTGCAAATTGAAAGTTCCGTCCTTCACTCCCAATTTCCGAACAGAGTAAAATCCGAGCTCCATATGGCTCAGCAAACCACGCTGCATTTCTATCGCGCTGCACGATGGTTAGGTCTTCATGAAACACCGCAACTTTAGCCGTACGTAGCCTTTGCATCGCCTTTTCCAATGCCAACAACTTCGCTTTGCTTCGACAAATCAACAATACTTTTGATGGGTCAAGTTGCTGAAGTAATTCTACAAGCCACGCCACACGCGGGTCTTCAGAAAACCAAAATTGCTCCTTTACTTTCGCCCCTTCCTGCGCTTCTATGCCAAGGCGGTATTCTTTAGTTAGTCGCTCTATCCATTGCTCATGATTGTTTTCAGCAGTAATGGGAATTAGATGCGCTTTTCGGGTTGGGAAGCCGCTCATGGCTGCTCTTGTGTTTCTAAACACTACCCGCCCTGGGCCATGTTGATCCAATAGATCTTCTATCAATTGATTTTTTGCAAGCGCATCTTTCTCTGTGAGCTTTGAAACTCGATCTTCCCCAAACAAGTTTTCCAAACACGCTCTTTGCTCATCCCTTAATGGATTCCCTTTGGCTAGAACATCCACGATACTGGCGATTTCTGTATGGTCTTTGGCTTCATTGATAAACGCATTGTAATCTGCGTATCGTTCAGGATCTAATAACCTGAGACGAGCAAAATGACTTTCCACGCCCAACTGCTCAGGTGTTGCAGTTAACAACAACAAACCTTTTGCGACTCGGCTCAACATTTCTACAATTGCATATTCAGGGCTTGCCTTTTGCAATGACCATTCTAGCTGATGAGCCTCATCCACTACTAGCATGTCCCAATCGGCAGAAATGGCTTGCCGCGCACGTTTGGGACTATTTGCTAAAAATGAAGTATTGCATAGAACCAATTGATTATCTAAAAAAGGATTTCCATCTGGTGCGCTTTCGTCTAGCGATGCGCAGCGTTCTTCGTCAAATATGTTGAACCACAAATTGAAACGCCTCAACATTTCAACAAACCACTGATGAACTAGGGAATCCGGAACAAGTATTAAAACACGAGACACTTGACCACTGAGCAGCAATCGATGCAAAATTAAGCATGCCTCAATCGTTTTACCTAGCCCTACCTGGTCAGAAAGCAATACACGTGGTGCGTATCTGGAACTCACTTCATACGCGATGTAAAGCTGATGTGGGATGAGGTCTATTCTTCCTCCCGCAAAACCATTGATTGGAGAAATTCTGCGCATGTAATCAAACTCCAAAGTCTTACGTCTCAATGCAAACACATCAGGTGTTTCTGTTTGACCCATAAAAAGACGATCGCTTATACCATGCTTCATGGAAACGTCACCAAGGTCCGCCTCAGATAAAACACCTGTTTGCCCAATGTAAAGCAACAGATCCCCATTTTCTTGCACACGCTCAATTACAAATGGGTTTTGTTTTGCATCAACCACGGTGTCTCCCGGCTTGAAAACGACCCTTCGTAATGGTGCGCTTTCTGATGCGTACTGCCTTGTTTCGCTAGAAGCGGGGAATTGAATTTGCACACGGTTCTTCTGGACATCAACCACAACACCAACGCCCAGTTCAGGCTCGCCCTCACTTGTCCATCTTTGACCTGAAAAAAAATCCTCCATATACCCTACTATTTCACCCTCAAATTATTACTCACCACGAGAGCTAATAACTCAAAATGGTTTTAGATCGCAAGGTCATAAATCTTTAGCGTTCCGTTCCACCTGAATCTATCGTTTTTGGTATTTTGTTTAATCTCTGAAAAAAAAAATTAAGCTGTTTTCAACATCTCGATTCATGTCTACTAAGGACCCAAACCCATCTAAAATCAAGGCTTACAGCCTTTATACAACTGAATACCAAGGACTTTAAAACGCTTGTGATCTGGCCCTTTTTAAAAACCCTTTGAACAAATTAACAAGGAACATGTTAGATTTGGTTTAAATTAAACACTTTATCTAATTAATAAATACTCTTATGACTAATCTACTATTAAACATCCCTCTAATGGCGCCAGACGATTACGTTGGCTTCACATTTTTCATCGGCTACATGGCCATGATGGCAGCTTCTGTTTTCTTTTTCTTCGAACGTGGAACCGTTGATCCTAAGTGGAAAACATCGCTTTTGATATCCGGCTTAATTACATTTATAGCTGCGGTGCACTACTACTACATGCGAGACTATTATATGGCGCATGGTGAGTCACCAACTTTCTTTCGCTATATAGATTGGACGCTAACCGTGCCCTTGATGTGTGTTGAGTTTTACTTGCTTACAAAAGCAGCTGGTGCAAAGCTTAGTTTGCTTTGGAAATTGATCGGAGCTTCAGTTTTGATGTTAGTTGCAGGTTACATCGGTGAGGCATTTAACCCTGAAGGTGGAAGCATCATGCACTCTACCATCTGGGGCGCAATTTCAACTCTAGGTTATATCTACATCCTTTATACCGCTTGGGCAGGAGAGGTAAAGAAATTGGCTGATCAATCAGACAATCCTCAAGTAGCCAAAGGAGTGAAGATCATGGGTTGGTTTGTTCTTGTAGGTTGGGCAATCTATCCAATTGGTTACATGTGTATGCCTGGAGGTTGGTTAAATGCTGGCCTTGGATGGGATGCAAGTAATGTAGATCTCTTCTACAACATTGCCGATGCGATCAACAAGATTGGTTTTGGCTTAGTAGTGTATAGTGTTGCTGTTTCGAGTAAGAAAACGGTTGCCGCTTAATTGACTTGAGTCAAAAACCTCATATAGTAATAGCTGGTTTTGGATTATCCGGCTGTCTCTTAACTAGGATGCTCCTCTCTATGGAGCATCCTTTTTTTTCATTAATAATAGTGGATGACCATTTCCATGCGCAGGATAAACATCTATGTTTCATGAGAAATGAGAAAATTCCAGTCGAATTCATAAAGAAGACTTGGAGTAAAATCTCGATGAAAGATCAAAAAGGAAACTTGTTTTTGAGGAAGCTGACAAACGAAAGCTACAAATTGCTTGATTGGCCAAAAATTCACAGCGAGACTTTGGCTCTTTGTCGAAACCATCCCTCTGTTGAATTAGTAACGGGTCAAGTTCAATCCATAATTGAAAAAGACAATAAGGTTAATATAAATCTCGGGCAAGACAAAATCATCTCTTGCGATAAGCTATTCAATAGCGTTCAACTCGTGAAAAATAAAGTAAATCTGGTTCAGCAATTTCAGGGAGCCATCGTAGAATTTGACCATGACGCTTATGATGCCGATGATGCGCGGTTGATGGATTTTGACGGGCTAAGCACTCATGGTAGCCTAGAATTTAAGTATGAACTCGCGTTTACCCCCAGAAAGGCGCTAATAGAATATACTGTGATCACGTCTAATGTGCTTCCAAGAGAGGAAATCCAAGCACGATTCTCTCAAATGCTTCAAGGCCTTAGAGGTGTTCAGCGGATCACGAATGAAGAATCAGGTATCATACCGATGCCCGCCACCAAGCATGTCAACATCAATACAGCGAGAATTCTAAACATTGGTCTGGCAGGTGGTTTTCAGCGGAGAAGCTCAGGATATCTGCTTCAAAGTGTGCACGATCAACTCGAAAGCTGGGTTGACTTTATAAGTTCAACCGGAACCCCACGACCGAGAGGAAAGAAACTGACGGAGCTTCTAGACACCATATTCCTAAGTGTCTTAAGGAATAATTTTTCTTTGGGTCAGCGATTATTTATTTCCATGTTCAATGCAAGCTCGGGAGATCAATTTTTAAGGTTTATGTTTAACCCAATGACCATTAAAAACATGTATCCTGTGGTGATGTCTCTGCCTAAAAGACCATTTTTAAAGCATGCTGCCATTCATCTTAAGAGCTTCTTTTAGACGAGTAAAACTATTCTCACTAGCCGTTGCTTGTATATCATTAGTCATCTTATACTGGATTGGCGAAAAAGCTGAATCTCTCTTTTTTATTCTCCATGTTTTCACCCTAGGAATAGCCCATGGTGCACTTGATAGGTGGATGTTCAACATCGCCAATCCTTCGAAGCCCATTCGTAAACTCACTTTTTACTCAAGCTATTTATTAATTGTTGGACTTATAATCCTCTTATGGTGGTTTTCTGAATCTACCGCTTTAATTCTCTTTATTATCTATAGCGCCTGGCATTTTGGCGAGGTCGAATGGAATCACCTATTCAAAAAGGTGAAGCAAGTTCAAAATGGGTATGCCTTTTTCTGGGGGCTTTTCCTCTTTAGCTCCATGTTCTATCTCAATTCATCAGAAACAGTTCAGGTTATAAACATATTCAGTGATCTAGCCATTTCGTCTGTTGATTTCTCATTGCAAACCACATTTATTATCATCATCGCCTGGCTTTCGTACTCTTTAATACCATTTATACTAAAATGGACGGACGCAAAAAACGTTGTCATTCAGATGGCTAATGTACTCGCGCTATCACTCATTTTTTACTTTTTTAATTTAGCCATTTCATTTGCTGTTTTCTTCTTTTATTTCCACAGCCTTCCATCACTGTCTTTTGAATTGAAGAGCATCGACAAGAGTTGTTTTCGCCCAGCTAATTATAAGTCGATCCTCATGGAAATGATTCTTCTTAGTTTGATCCCTCTGCTCGGAGGAATCGGGTTTATCTTACTCGATGAGAAATCGCTTATTGAAACTGTCTTGCCCGTTCTGATCATTCTTGGATCGGCTATCTCCTTTCCTCACACCTTCATTTATGCGTGGGCAGTTAGGCGTACTTCCGATTCTGGCAAAAGCCGCTAAGTCCCTCTAATCGCCCATTTCTGGATAAAAATCCTTTTCGTTGATTTGCAAAACAGAGTTTAAACTTCAATTCAGCGAAATCTAATCGCACACTTGGCTCATAGCAAAGTCTGTTGGGGTCCATCCAAAAAATTAATTGTTTTGAGCTTTTAGCTCTATTCTCTGAATAGTATTGAACTATCGCCAAAGCTTAAGAAGCGGAAGTCATGTCCTAAGGCGTGGTCATAAATCTTACGCCAATCATCTCCTACCAAAGCGGCTACCAATAACAGCAAGGTGCTTTGTGGCTGATGGAAATTAGTGATTAACGCATCCACCATTCTAATCCGATATCCCGGAGCGATTAGCAACTGTGTTGCCCCATTAAGGTAATCCAAATTCAGATTTTTCATCCAATCGAGAACGGCATCTAAGGATTGGATCACAGACAAACTCTGATCCTTTAATTGATATGGCTCCCATTGACCCACAAACAATTCCTTCAAATCATAGCCTGTTAATAATTTAACTCCAAACCAATATATGCTCTCTATAGTGCGAATAGAAGTAGTGCCAACGGCAATGATGCGATTCTCCATCGATGCGTTTCGCATCCTTTTGATTACATTGATCGAGACTGAAATACGTTCTTGATGCATTTCATGATCCTGCATGGTATCCGCCTTCACGGGCATGAAAGTGCCTGCTCCAGCGTGAAGAGTGACAAAAAGTGATTCAATTCCTTTGTCTTTAAGGTTATCAAACACACTCTTTGTAAAATGCAAACCAGCAGTAGGCGCAGCAACAGATCCATCCACCTCCGCATATACCGTTTGGTATCGTTCTTCATCCTCCGACTCCGTTTCTCGATTCAGATAAGGAGGCAAGGGTAAAGTTCCTGCATTCTCTAATACTTCAGCAAAAGAGGCTTCCAAATCCCAGGAAAACTTGACTGTGAATGAATCGTTCTCCTTGGAACAGAGTTCAGCTTTCAGCTTATGTTGAATTCCGTCAATTGAAATATTTCTGGAGAGTACCTCCCCTATTTTCAGTCGTTTCGAGTTTCCAACAATTGCCTTCCATGTTGTAGTTTTCCTTTGAACAAATGCCTCAGAAACTTCAACCGGATCAATGGGCTCTAGACAAAATATTTCGATTCGGGCACCAGTTTGTCGCTGAAACTGCATTCGTGCTTGCACAACCCTTGTATTGTTAAATACCAAGCAATCATTTGGATGAAGTAAACTTGGTAACTGACTAAATCGTTCTTCGCTTATCTCGCCTGACTTATACATCAAGAGTTTACTATGATCTCTTTCAGCACGCGGATACTTAGCTATTCTATCTTCTGGTAAATCGTATGAAAAATCGGCAATGGACAGTCCTGAAGGATTTGTATTTGATACATCACTCATAATCATGAAGTCTCAAGACTGTTAAAGTCGATCTTGTACGACTTCTTCTACCCTTTTCAATTCAGGGTTTTTAGCTACAAATTCTTCTAAAACTTTGAAGAAATTCAGAATATCTATTTCTTCATTGTTCGCGTTAATGGTAACTAGCCGCACGAATATTTCATCTTGGAATGTTCCAAAACCTACAACAGTGACCTGGTGCTCATATAAAGCTGTGCATAGTTCAGTTGGATCTATATCCTTGTAATTAAAGCAAATAGACACAGAATCATCAAAACTGTAGAGCTTATAATCGGGGTTGGATCTCAAATAACCCAAAGCGACATCCGCCAACTTAAACTGCTGATCGATAATTTGCTCTAGGCCATCTGTTCCAATAGATTTCCATAAAGTCCAAAACTTCAATGCATCGTTTCTCCTTCCGCATTGGAACGAAGTCTTACCGAGGTTAAAGTCATCACCATCAGTTTGATACAGATAATCAGCTTCATTGCTGAAGGAATCGTGTAATTGCTTTTTGTCTCTAACTAGGATTATCGAGCAAGTCATTGGTGTGCCCAACATCTTGTGTGCGTTGTAGCTAAATGAATTTGATCGATCCGCTCCCTCAATCAAGTGTCGGTATTTATCGCTGAACATAACACTACCGCAATAAGCTCCATCAACATGCAACCAAATACCATACCTTTCTGTGATATCCGCAATTTCATTAATTGGATCAAAGGCTCCTAATACGGTAGTACCCGCTGTGGCATTTACATATGTAGGGATAAAACCTTCGCTGATGTCAGTCACGATTTGCTCTTCTAGCTTAGCGGGAATCATTCTTCCTTTAGAATCTGCTTCTATATACCGTATGTTATTTCTTCCAATACCCGCGAAACTGGCGTTCTTGGCATTTGAATAATGCGATTCCTTAGAGGTATATACCACCAAAGGCTTAGACATTCCGACCGATCTGCAATAGGGATCCTTAGCATCTCGTGCCATTACCAGCGCCATGTAATTACTCATAGAACCGCCTGTAGGAAAGGTTCCATTACTTTGAGATCCGTAGCCAATCAAATTGCAGGATTGTCGAATAATTTCTTGTTCAATACCAACCTGAGGTCCAGCCACTTTGTAGGTATACATGCTGTTATTGAGCAATACTGCTAACAAGTCACCCAATACGGCTTTACCCTGTCGACCGCCAAAAAGCTGATTAAAAAAAAGGTTAGTTGCTGTTTTTGGTGTGGAAACAAGCACTTCTTTCAGTACTGTCTTATAATCTTCATCAATCATAGCTGAAGGCTTCAACGCAAGATCAATTGAATTGTACAGTTTGTCCGACTCAATTCGATCGGCAACTGGATGTTTCTCTTCCTCGTTGATTAATACTTCCACCAGTTCATTAAAAAGAACTAGGTCTTTTCTTATATCCGACATGTAGTTATAAATTTATTAAGGTCGCATCTTCAGAGACCGTATCGTATACGAGATCGGTCTTTACAAATTCTTCCAATTCCTCATCATATAATTGGCAATTACGAATGGGCTTCGCATATAAATGAAGAGACATGCTTCTTGAATCATCCAAATTGTGAAGCCTGTGAAATCCCATGAAGTCTTTCATATAAGAGATGTCTCCGGCCTTCGATAAGGTCGACCTAACCTTATTTAACTCACCTGATTCATTAGTTTGATAGATTGTCTCCTCGAAGTTACCTTGAACTACTCGCACCCAACATTCTTCGCCTCCGTGGTCGTGAATAGGGGTCATTTGACCATTTTCCCAACAAAGCAAAATCAATTCAAAACTTTGGCAATCAATAATGCAGTTTCGAGTATATGACTCTTTAGACCACGAGCAATACTCTTCTAAATCACTGATAGGCAGGTCAATGGAACGAATTATCTCATTAAAATCTAAGCTCGCGTCACATAGAGCTGCAGCTAAATCATTAATTGTCCGGTATGTGGGTAGACTCTTTTCTCGCGAATTCAAAATAGGATGTGGACTTTTTTTCTATTCATTAAATGATCAAATCCAAGGTCATTCCCCAAATTCTGGTATTTGATTCGTGCCAATTCATCAACACGATACCTAGGACAAATCTACTCTTTTCAATACTTTTTTGAGGCTTTTCGAGCAAAAATGAATAAGGAATGGTCAAAATCTTTATAATTTATAAGCATCTTGCAGAAAATTCAAAACCCCAAATATTCATTTAGAGATTGTTTTAAATCCAGTCCTATTTGACATTCCAACCTAAAAACAGCTTAGATGCAAGACCAAGACTTTCTGATCAAAATAGTTGTGCTAGCTCTCTATGTAGCTGTATTATTCCTCATTGGAATACTTGCCTCTCGCAGAATCAAGGGGATGAGCGATTATTATGTTGGTGGTAAGAAGCTGGGCTTCTGGGCGGTCGCCTTTTCAGCAAGAGCCACGGGTGAGTCTGGTTGGCTTCTAATTGGCCTAACTGGAATGGGAGCTATGGCGGGATTTTCAAGCTATTGGGTTGTAATTGGTGAGTTGCTTGGTGTCATTGTTTCTTGGCAGTTTATGGCTAAACGGTTTAAAAACAGATCTGACAGTTATGGATCGATAACCATACCCGATTATTTACAAAGTCACTTTAAATCTACAACAAACAATCTTCGAATATTAGCAGCATCTATCCTGGTCGTTTTTATTGTAATATATGTTGCATCGCAAATAGATGTGACGGGTGTTGCCTTTAAATCTATGCTAGGTATCGATTATAAGGTTGGCGCTCTAGTAGGCTTCTTTATTGTACTTACCTACATTTTTATCGGTGGGTTTGTAGCCGCGGTTTGGTCAGATTTATTCCAAGGCTTACTCATGTTTTTTGGATTAGTCTTATTACCCATTGTTGTATGGTTTTCGATGGATCATGGTGCTGGAGTAACTGAAGGGTTAAATGCTATCGACCCAACATTGACACAGGTGTTTGGCAGGAGCACTGATCCATGGATGAACGTCTTTACCATACTAGGCTTCTCCATGATCGGATTGGGTTTTCTTGGATCGCCACAGGTTTATGTAAGATTCATGTCCATTAAAGATGAAACCGAAATTGACAAAGGGAAATGGGTTGCGGCTGCATTTACATTACTAACAGATGCTGCGGCAGTGTCCATTGGGATTTTGGCTCGCATTTATTTCACTGAAAGCGGTCAGGATCCTGAAGCAATTCTCGGGAATAATGGTGAAGATGTACTTAGCATGATTACCGAAAGCTTCTTGCCTACGCTTCTGGTAGCTGTGTTTATTGCCATTGTATTATCCGCAATTATGTCCACCATCGACTCATTGCTCATTTTGGCCTCTAGCGCCATTACGCGTGACTTCTATCAGAAAATATTCCGTCCAGATATCAAGGATAAAGACCTCACAAAAATCTCTCGAATTGCCACAATAATAATGGCATTCACCGCCCTCGTGATTGCCATCATTATGAATTATGTATCACCGGACAGACAAATATTTTGGGTGATAATATTCGGTTGGTCAGGGATTGCAGCAACTTTTTGTCCTGTTGTAATACTATCTCTTTTTTGGAAAGGTTACTCAGAAAAAGGTGCTATGGCATCCATGATTACTGGATTTGTATGCGTTATATTGTTCAACTTCGTATTCAAGGAAATGGATAATGTCGGTGAGTATTTTGCGGCACTAGATGTTTTGGCTCCATCATTTGCTGTAGCTATGATCGTAGGCTTTGCTGTTTCCAAAATATATCCACCCCGTGCGGAGGCGATTAAAATGATTGAGGATATTGACAACCTATAGAATACGATGCAATTATGATTGATACCAGCCTTTTTAAGCTTGACTTCCCATCTGATTGTAATGTCATTCAGCATGATTTTTATGAATATGACCCATCTGTTACTTTCAATTTGGAGCAGAGCATTGAACTCCTGAAAGAAGATCTGCTACAATGCTCGTTTCCCAAAGATGATTTGATTATTGACTTGGGTTGGTATGGAGATGTAAAGTCAAACAAAGGACAGTTTAAAATACTGGTGATTAAAAACGAAAACTGGGAGATTCCTGCGAATACAATTCATTCGAACTCTTCAGCAGAGGCTAAGGAAATCTTGAGTAAAATTTTACTGTTTTATACAAGCGATGATGTTGAAGAAGAAATTCATAATGACTAGCTGAAAAACAAATCCATGAATAGATTGAAGCTTTACCTAACAATAAATAGCTTGTTTTCAGCATTTAGCGGAATAGCCATGTTGCTCTTTTCTGATGGTTTGAATGCACTATTCGATATTACCAATGCCTATGTCTTCCCAATTATCGGGCTAAATTTATTGATTTTCTCAGTATTTGTATGGTTTGTATCTGTGCGCTATCTGTCAAACAAATTGCTGGTGAATATTATTAGTGGAATGGATGCGATGTGGGTAAAAGGCATTCTTGTAGTCACTTCCTTGAGTAGCGATTAAAATATTTCGAGCACTAGCCGATGAGTTCAATTCATATGGCTCAACATATTTCATCTGCTGCAGGCTATTAAACCAAACAAAAAACAGAGTCAATAAAAGGATCAATGATACTTACTTGGGTTATTCTTTTCATGATCTTTAGACATTGACTCTAAAGTTATTGAAGGCTAATGATTTAGCCAATGACCCTCGTCATACAAAGTAGTAGTAGTAGTAGTAGTAGTAGTAGTAGTAGTAGTAGTAGTAGAACTCTTATTAG
>Ga0257120_1000451_pt1 | contig 30340 bp, 26 predicted proteins | sample SI106_10metaG_FD_190153 | JGI IMG/M metagenome (GOLD analysis project Ga0257120, IMG submission 190153) | Marine microbial communities from Saanich Inlet, British Columbia, Canada - SI106_10 | ecosystem: Environmental > Aquatic > Marine > Inlet | place: Canada: British Columbia | collected... | reverse complement strand
GAACTACCGTTGGATGTACAAGCACTTTGTTGCAACCGCAAAAGAGTACGAGTACCGTTACGGACGTGTTCATGCTACCTATGACAAACTAAATGGATACCTATGGTTCGCACCTAAGAGTATCGATCAGACCTTACGTGCGACTGAGATACCACAGTGTATGCCAGACCATTGCAAACGTGATGACGTACAAGAAGGATACCGTAACTACTATCGTGAAGAGAAGAAGTACTTCGCAAAGTGGACTACTCGTGAAGAACCGTATTGGTTTTCTGAGTGAGAATGAATATAGCACGTTTAGTGCTAATCATATGGTTATCTTTCAGTCAGTCTTCGGAAGACGATTTATACGGAGTACTAAGTAGTATTCGTAGAATGAAAGAATGCCGTGTTATAATTAACGCTTGACAAAACCAAAGGAGTTTGTTATAATGGGTACAACAATGAGATATCTTAAACTAAGAAGTGCTCAAGAGAAGTTGAATATGAAGAAACGTGCGAGAGCACAAGACGCATTGTTTCAACGTGAATTAAATAAAATGATAGGAGATGACCCACTATGGGATTTAACAGTAAAGAAGAATTCGACACAGCAGTCGAAGGTGCAGTAGAAGTACTGAAGGAAACTTACATCAACAACATTGTCTACGTGCAAGAACGCATGAAAGATAATGCTGAAGAGAGTGAGTTAAAACAGATAGAAGAAATTATCTTAGCAACCGAAAGGATGATTGTCTTTTTTATGCAGTCGGATGAGTGGGTTAAAAAACTACACGATGAAGCAAACGCAAACACTGAAGAAGGGGAGTTAGTAGAAGATGATGACACCGAAGCAGATAGAATCGAAGAAGCAAGGAATAGTTGATGAGTTGCGTCAAGGTATCGTACACCTACAGTTTAAGAAGGTGAACGGTGACTTACGCAATATGATCGGCACTTTGAACAGGGATCTTATTCCCTCAGAGAAATACCCATTAGAAGGCAAGGAACGTAAGGAAAGTGAAAACCTTGTTGTGCTATTTGATACCGAAGTACAGGACTGGAGATCATTCAGAACTGAGAACTTAGTTGAGTATAGTCGTGGGGTATAAAGTGACTAATGGTGGTGTGAAGAAAAAACGCACCATGACAGATGCACAGAAGAAAGCGGCATCCGAACGTCTTGCGAAAGCACGTGAGGCAAGAGGACATGACGGATCGAAATCTGTGCACCCATCGTTACTTGATCTGGAGTTATATCCAGAAGACAGTCCTATACATTGGAAGAAAGTCCGTGTATGGGTAAAAGAGATAACAGGAGAACTGAGTGCCAAGAAAGCATTACGTGATTCTAAAGTCTCGTCCGAGAGGCAACAGTATCAAACACTTCAAGTTTACTTAGGTAATCTGAAGAGATACCTAACCTCCGGAGAATGGCATGATCATAGGTATGGTAGACACATGGAAGGTAAAATGCGTACAGTAGTACATGCAATAGGTTACTATCCAAGTGGAAGACCCAAGAGGACTATCGGTCATTTTTATAAAGATGTAGGTGAATACACCGAGGAGATGAAGGAAGTTGACGATAGAATTTACGGTACCGACCACTACCGAAAACCAAAAGGCGGAAGAAACCCCATTCATGAACAAGAAGAAGTTCTCGAAGATGGTGGAGAAAACGGTCAAGACCTCTGGTCTTAACTATATGGACTCGATAGTCCACATGTGCGAAAAAAACAATATGGAAATTGAGGACATAAAAAAGTATCTTGAGAAAAGTATTATCGAACATCTGGAATTCGAGGCAATGAGTTTAAACTTTTTAGAGAAAAATAATACTCTAAATGTTTAGAAAACGCTTGACTTATGCGTATAAATAGGTTATACTGATTATGTTGAAGTGAAAATACACTGAAAACAATTGTAATATAAACTGCATACAATGCACATACTGGAGAAAATATATGTCTTTTGCAAACCTAAAGAGTCGCACCAGCGACATTTCAAAGTTAGTAACCGCTGCCCAAGAAGCATCGGGTTCTACTAAAAAAACCAATAAATACACGGACGAACGTCAGTGGAAACCAACCGTTGATGATAACGGTAACGGTTACGCAGTCATTCGTTTCCTTCCTGCTATGGAAGGTCAAGATATGCCTTGGGTACGTTATTGGGATCACGGATTTAAAGGCCCTCAAGGTCAATGGTACATCGAGAAATCGTTGACTACTATTGGTACTAAGGATCCTGTGTCCGAACTGAATTCACGCCTATGGAATTCGGGTATCGAAGATGACAAAGAGACTGCCCGTAGGCAGAAACGTAGATTGCACTATGTCTCTAACATCTTGGTTGTTAATGATCCATCTAACCCTATTAATAATGGTAAAGTATTTTACTATGAATATGGTAAGAAGATCTTTGATAAAGTAATGGATTTGATGCAACCTCAATTCCCAGGCGAAGAACCTGTTAACCCATTCGACTTCTGGTCGGGTGCTGACTTCGAACTGAAGATCAGAAACGTTGCAGGGTATCGTAACTATGATAAGTCAGAGTTTAAATCTACTTCTGCATTATTTGATGCGGATGAGACTAAACTCGAAGCAACTTACAATCAACAATTTGACTTAGGTGAGTTTGTTGATCCAGAGAACTTCAAGTCTTATCAAGATCTCGAATCACGTCTAGAGTTAGTACTTGGTACTGCTGTAGGTGCAAACGTGACTCAAAAGAATGAAGCACTCACTGAGACTGCGGAACAACAGGTTGGAAGATCTGCCCCAGAACCAGAGATTGTTTCTGCACCGGAAACTGCATCCGCATCTGCTGAAGAGGATGACACATTGTCATACTTTGCACAGATGGCACAGGCAGACTAACCGATGAGATAAAAAGAGTGTGGGCTTGGCGTCTAACCTTGAAACCACACCGTCTTTATGGGAACCCTTCGGGGTTCCCTTTTTTTGTTTATAGAAAGGAGTAATCTATGACTATAGTTTTTTGGGTTATCGTTGTCATGGGCACCATTGGTGCCGTAGACGGTTCGATGAAATTAAATGATTTATGTGATAAGGAAGTTAAGGAAGGTACTTCCAAAACGGTTAAGGAGTGTAAACAATATTACTTTGATACACGAATTAACAAGGGGTGGTAACACCCCTTTTTTTTACATACTTGCGACTCTGTCGTTTGGATCTACAGTACTATGGTTATTGTCCATTACAGCACTTGTCTGAGCAGTATTGTTTGTGACATTAGATGATGATGGTGCCATAACGTTTACAGAAGGTGCTTGTTGTTGTGCCATTGCATTCTCTTTAGACATCTGGTCAACATCGAAACCTCTACGTGCTTGAATCTTATCAATCCTTTCTAGTCCACTTACTGCCATTCTTCTCTGTTCATCTGTTAACTCTTTACCACTACGATGATCGATACCAGTTTCGAGCATCATTTTGTATCCTTCTTCTCTCCTTAGAAGAGTCAACCTATAATTCTCTTCATCTTGTTTTCTGAATTCTGCTTTACGTATTGCCGCCTCTTCTTCCATCTTAACCATATCTGCTTCACGTTTTTCACGTTTTGCTTTTGCTTCAGCAATAAACTCTGGACTTTCTAGTTCTTTCAAGAATGCCGCTGTTTCTGGATCTATTGCGACTACATTTGATTCCACGTCTTCGGCAGAGATTGAATCCAGATCATCATCTCCATCATCATTCTGCATATGGAAATCGTCTTCTTCTATTGGGCCGTCACTAGATAGTGCGTCCCTTGCCGCTTGCATTGATGCCATATTACTTGCTTGTTCTTCTGCGGTAATACCAATAACATCTTTTTGAGTAAGTGCGTCTTCTGGAACAACATCCACAGGATCTAGTTCACCACCAGATTCTTCTTTCACTATCTTTGGTTCTGGTTTTGCCTCACCAACCCAATCATATATCATATCTGGTACTAACGCACCTTTCCATGAATCTGGATCTGGAAGTGCACTACGGATAAACGATTTAAGTGTTTCTCCCATCTCGTGTGCCCAATCTAGAGCACCGGCAAGAGCATCACCAATAGAGAAGTTAGCAATCCTATCCTTTAATGATGCGATACCACCAGTGATTGCCTCTTTCATAGAATCAATCATACCAAAGAATCCTTCAGAAATAGATCCAATCAAGTCACCAATACTGAAGTTCGATATGAACTCTGAAACATTTGCTTTGAAATCAATTACAATATCACCGAATTTATCGAATATATCAATGATCATCTTTTCAAAACTAAAACTATCTAACCATTCACTCACTCCCTTGGTGAAGTCGAACTTAGATAGTATCCAACTCACTCCATCCTTCACAAGATCTACTAGACCACCAACGAAAAACCCTAGAGCATTACCAAACCCAGAGGTTAAGAAACGAATAAGTTTATCACCGATATCACCTGCCTGTGCGAAAGCATCTTTGATACCATTGAAGACACCAACAAAGGCGGCAATGATCTGTCCTATGACTGGAATCTTTCCACCAATAGCACGGAATGCAGTAAAGACCTTAGAGAATATCTGCATGTTGGGTAACTTAATACCCTTACCTAAATTACTAAAGAACCCACTTATTTTACCAAATACTGTGGTAACTAATCCAGTAGACTTAGTAGTAGCACCCAGTGCCTTACTAATTGCAGTGAATGGTTTAGTCAGAGTTTTAAATGCAGATTGCATTGTAGTGACACCTTTCGATATACCACCACTTACAGTTGCTCGTATGTTAGATGCAATTTTACCTACTTTTTCAAAACCCTTTCCTATAAGGAAAAACATTTTACCTACTTTATTGATTGCACTACTAATGAATCCCATGCTTTTGAATGCACCCTTTGTAGTTTTGGATACACTCTTGACACCATTAGTTCCTGCTATGAAAGCATTCTTCATATTACTAAAGGCATTTAGAAAAGACTTCGGTAGAATGTTCTTTACAAAACGACCTATTGTCTCAGCAATACCAAAAGCAAGACCGGCAACCGCCGCAGTCAACACACCGATCATTGAACCGATACCAAGGTTGGCACCTTTTAGTTCTGATGCCATATCACCGATAGGGGATCCTGCCGAAGATGGTTTCTTCTTCTTACCATCCCGTCTCTCTTCCTCTTCGTCTTTCTTTCCGCCCGCAACACCGTCAAGGAACTTCTTGAAGTTTTTGTTCAAGGATACTAGTTCCTTTTCTTGCCTTAAATCTCTGGACTGCTTATTTTCAGCATCCTTCGCATTCTCGACACGGAGCATATCAATTGACTTTTGTAGTGATGTGTTGTCTGCCATTTTACTGCCTTCTCATGTTTTCCTGTTTAATTCTGTCGTTTTCTTCCTTAATATAATCTAATAACATACTTACGTATATCTCCCTTTCCCACGGCATCATCATATCCATTTCACTTAGACTATAATGATGATGTTGCATCAACGAAAAATTGGTCTTATAATGATTGACCAAATTATCGTGAGAAAGGTTTATGATAAAAAATCCGATATACCTTTTAATGTCCTTTCAATAGTTTCTCCACAAGATTCACACGGAACCTTGAGATCCTTTTCGAGAGAAGGAAGTGTCTCTACGAAAGCGGATAGTTTACCAAACTGTTCGGATGTCATAGAGTCTAAGAACTCTTGAATCTCTTCTTGTTTGATATCTTTACAATCTGTTCGTTCTTCTTCAGTCATAATTGCACTGATAGAATTACAAAGAATGTCCATACCCATAGCAGTCTGATTACCATCAAAATCCATATTGATTACTTGACTGTATGTCGGATACTTCATCTCAATAGAAATGTCATCCGTAATCTGAATTTTATCAGTGAAGTCTTCTTGAAACTTGACTTCGATATCTGACAGATTTACCGATACTTCATTCTTATGACCACACGCACCACATGGTACTAGTATCTTAGAACTTTCACCGACTGACTTAGATCTGATCTGAGTAAACAAATACTCCACATCAAATGTAGTCAAGTCACCTATATTCTGATCACCTTCGATACATGCCTCTAGAGTATCTACGATTGCTCCTAATGCTTGTCTCTGGTCACCAGTTTCAAATGCTATCATCAACACTTTTTCTTCTTTCACCAAGTATGGTCTGTATGTTACTACCTCTTTACTAGAGGGTACCGTACACTTATACTTTGGGTTGTTATTTAACTTAGGCAATGCCATAATTTTTTCTCCTATTATATAAAATTATATTTTTGATCCAATGAGACCGGCAAGAGCAGATAATCCACCCCGTCCAATACTCTCACCTTGTTTGGTATAGTCACCAAGTTCCGACTCATAGTCAGTAAATGATAACTGTACACTCAACTCCATTACACCTTCTTCCGCATTGCCTACTGCTTGGTCAACCATTGTAGTAGGAAAACATTCTAAAAGTTTTACAGAATATGTTTCTTTTTGTTTAAAGGACGCACCTAGATCAAGTTCACCTTGTGATAGGTCAATAGGGCCGACCTTTGGTAGTCGATTCCTAATGAAACTAGGGATCTTATCTGTAAACCCTAATTGTTTCTTGATTAAAGATAGTCTTAAACCTCTTTCTATTAGTTTGATAGTGACAGGTGCAGTATAATCTTCGAAGTATCCAACTGTCTTGGTTACTGGATTGTGTGCTAGTGACTGCCAATATTCAAAGTAATCTCTTATTGCATGATTGTTAGCAACTAAAAATGTTAACGTCATGTCTGTTGTTGCGAACCCATTCGCTATTTTACGATTAACTGTACCTATAGCATGATCTTGACTCATTATTTGACGGCCAGGAATAGACGCAACTGTACAGAATAAACTTAACTCTACCATGTCTGCGGTGTATCCTGCCAATTGAGGCAACTGTACCATAAACTGGTGCTTCTGTGCTAATCCACCAGATTGTGATATCTGTGCTTGAAGATCTTCTACTGAAAAACTCATATTAATTGCCTACTGTCGTAATGTACTTTGTAACTATTTGCCTTACGGAATTGTGCAGTCGGTAGGAAGATAGCAATCTCCCACTCTGGTGCAGGTACTTCAGCAAACTTGCTTGTGACTTGAGAGTTCAAATAGTGCTTAACACATGGTTTGAAGTATCTCAAGTTAGATGACTTCTTTAACATCCTGTATGTCAGAGCAAACTTACTATCATCGTCCATATTACTACCTTGTATATCCATTAGGTTTGCAAAGAACTGCATACGTAACTTAGGTGGTAAGTAATGTAGGTTCAATCCAAGGAACCCACCCTTTGCAGGGCCGATAACAATAACAAGAGGAAAGATGTCGTAGTAGGGCAATGTATCTTTATGCTTCGGATCGTACGTGAACATATACATGCCACCAATGATCTGTTTAGATCTTGCCTTGATCGGTTCTTCCTTCATTAATGCTTCACGGTTTATAGAACGCATGTTCATTGCCTTCTTCATAAACCACGCACGTGATTCTTTGGTACGGGGAGTTATTCCCGCACGGAATGCATTACGTTCTAACCTATTAAAAATATTAGACATATAAAGTCTCTCTAAAATCCATATTGTTATTTATACGTTTTATTATCATTTCTTTCTCTTATATGGTTTCAATTTCTTCAGAGGTTTAAAAGGTTTCTTTCCCATAGGTTTTGGTAGCAATCCCATGGCACGTAACTCATTTTCTGTCCATATCTCGAAGTGCCAACCATTATCTAAAGCATATGCCTGTGCCGCCTTCCATTTACTTTGATTCTTGATATAGGTCATACCCTCATTCAATACCTTCCTACGAGACACCCCCTTACCAGTCTTTGGTGGTAATGTCTGTTGATGAGGTTTTACTTCAACCAATACGACCTTACCATTGTCATACTGTAGAGAAAAGTCCATGAAGTATCTATGTGGTTTCCTATCAGTTTCACATATATACGGTATAACAGTTTCTTCACTACCCCACTTTCTTATTTGTGGAGACGTGTCTGCCCAGTTCATAACTGCGAGTTCCCAACCCGAACGATATATCACGTTCGAAGGATCCCCCAGATATTTGTCTGGATTCTTAATTTTATACTTTCCTTTGTAAGTTTTCATATAAATAGATTCATAACAGTTTAAACCTATTTATGGAAAACATAAGATGCCAGTAGATAACAACCAAGACATAATGGACGCACAGGTCGGTGACGTTCTAACTCCGGAACAAATATATAGGGCAGCGGGTGGGAAATCTTCTGCACCTCAAGCAGTGGATCCGACAGTACAGGATAAACAAAATCTATACTATCCTATGGACACTTCTGAGTATGCCGCCAAAGTGGTATTCTCCGTTATTGAGACTACAGAGACTGGTGTAAGTAGATTATTAACTGACGTATTTAACTCAGAGAAAAAAGATAACGCAGAACTAAAAAAATCATATAACGAAAAGATTGACCAGTTAAAATCAGAGTCAAAAAATGAGGCAGAGTTCGAAGAGTCTGCAAAGAAGGTATCAGAAGAATATAAAACCTTGGTAGAAAACAAGAACCAATTTAAAGGTGATGCATCCGAAGTAAACACTAAAGCAACAATTGATAACTTTGGTAGAGAAGTATGTTTGTATCTTCCTATAGGTTTAGCATTCCGTGATAACGTAACATACGAAAACTTTGATCTAGGTGCTACTGGTGCACTCATGGAAGGTGGTATGGGTATGGCAGGTGCTATGGTTGAAGGTATTGGATCCTTTGTTAGTGGATTAGGTAGTGGTGCAGGATCAGATCTTGCAAAACTTGCAGGTATTCAACTTGCAGGTAAAATGAGTTCATTCGGAGCAGAAGCAGGAGCGGCACAGAAGATTAGTGGTGGTGTTACACTTAACCCTAACTCTCGTGTGCTTTTCAAACAACCTAACATACGTGAGTTCTCATTTACATTTAAGATGATTGCCAAGAGTGCTATGGAAGCAAATCAAATCACAGAGATTGTCAAGTTCTTCCGAACAGAATTATATCCAGAAGATATTGTCTCTGAGATCGGAGGACAAGCAATATCTCTAGGTTATAGGTTCCCTAATAAGTTTAATTTAGAATTCAAGTATGGTCAGAACGAGATACCTAATCTGGCAAAGATAAAACCCTGTTACTTGCGTGACGTGTCTACAACGTATAATGCGTCTTCTATGGCAATGCACGAAGATGGTAACTTCATGGAGATTGATATGACATTAGCATTCCAAGAAACTAGAGCACTTACACGTGCAGATGTAGAAGGAGGATTCTAATGGGATACTTTAAGAATTTTAATCCTACCTTATATAAGTTCGGCACTGAGAACAGTTTGTCTCTTGCCAATAACTTGACTGCATATGTAGATGTTATCGATCAAGTAAAGGTTAATGATGTAATGCTTAACGACTTCGTGATACCACGAAACGAAAGACCAGATCAAACATCATTTAGAATATATGGTACTACGGACTATTACTGGACATTCTTCTTGACAAATGACCACGTACGTGAAAGGGGATGGCCCTTGACATTAAACGAGGTTACTTCGGCGGCAAAGATCCGATATCCTCACAGAATGGTAACGATGAAATTAAAGCAACCAGATGTTGTTGACTACTACGATGATGATAACAAACCAATCTTTCGTACAAAGTTGATAGGAACTACCCCAGACAATTTTGAAGTGGGTAGAGTTGTAACAGGATCTACATCTGGTACCAAGGGAATAATTATTAAACGAGATCTGTCTATGGGCACATTTGTGATAGACACTTTAAATGTAGTAACACAATCTCAAGTGGCGGATCAAGTAGTTACCCCAAACTCTAATGGTATTATAGAACTAGAAAGAATAGATGTACAGGAAGCAGAGACATTTACAGACCCGTTGCTATGGGTATTGACTAAAGATGGTATAGTACTGGATGTCAGAATTGACATAGATCCATTTGGCAGGAAAGTTCTCATTAGTGGTGTTGCATTCAACCCAACCAGTGTTTATAAATTGACATATTACATCAACACTAAGAACGTTACAGATGGTACATTCACTGCGGGGGAAGAGATATCTTATCATAATCCGGCGGGTGGTGATACTTCTGGTATAGTATACACAGAGAGTGAACAGTACAATGGGTGCCATCATTACGAAGATGCTAATGGTGAATGGGTAGATGTAGACCCTTTGACACAATCTGTTCCTAGTGGTGCAACTAAAATAACCTTACTGGAAAACTTACAGAAAGAGAACGAAGAATTGCGTATAATCAAAGTTATAAAGAAAAACGCAATCAAAACAATAGCAAATGACTTTGCATCCGCAATGTCTGAAGACTAATATATGAAAAGACAATCGCAGTTTAAATATCAGATAGCAGAGATATCATCTGAACGTACACCAGACCTTATTCTAGATGTTCGTTCATTAATAGTTGAACTGGTATTCTATGAGAACTTAGATAAACCTTACATCACGGGTGCTGTTGCAATTGCAGATGACCAAGGCATTTTTGATTCTATGGATTTCTCTGGTGTGGAACGATTACATATTCAAATGCTCACTGAACTATCCGAAGATGAATCTGAAACTATTGTTATGGACAGATCATTTGTCATGACTGGTATAATGAGTAGCATAAAGTCATCCAACTCTGGTCAAAGTTCGGTATATACAATCAGTCTTATGGACGAACATGCTCTTGTTTCTAAATCAAGAACAGTATCACGTGCTATCAAAGACGAGTTATCTAAAGAGATTATTAAACTCTGTCAGAATGAGTGTGGTAAGGATGTTGATTTGTCATATGCAAACCCATCTGTGCAAAACAATTTCAAAGGTGTAATACCTTACTTGAACCCATTAGAGGCGGCAACATGGTTGACAAGTAAATCAACTACTGAGTTGGGAATGCCGTTCTACCTATATGCGTCTATACATGACACCAACCTAAGATTGGGTAGTCTGGATAAAATGTTAGAACAGGAACCGTGGAATGCCAGAGCACCGTTTATATATTCTCCCTCTAATACACAAAAGCAAGAAGAGGGTGGAGATCCTACCTCACAATATTTCCAAGTGCAGTCATTAAAGACCAGTAACATACAAAACACCTTCAAGCAATTACAAACAGGTGGTATTGGATCTCGATACACAGTCACAGATTTGAGTAATGGAAGACAGATATCACAGCACTTTGATTTAGATAAACTATTAGTTAAGACAGGTGACGCAGGAATCATTGACTATAATAAACAAAACGTGTATAATAAAGAGTATAGGACACCAGACTTTTCAAAAGTAAACATTGAAGGACAACATCTTCACGAAACTTCTGGAGCAATGTTTCATCAAGTCGTATCAAGAGGTGTGTATGGTGATAAGAAAAGTATTCACGACCATGCATCGCCTTCGATGTTTCTAAAGAAAGTAGAGAGTCTTGCTTTTAAGAATGCAGTGTATAAAAACATATTTGATATCACAGTTCCTGGCCCAGGCTTCTTAAAATCTGGTGGTACTGTAGGAGATAAGATAAGAGTTAACATTCTGAAGGATGCTAATAACCCCGAAGAACCAAACCAACTTGATACTGTCCGCAGTGGTGATTTTATTGTTTACAATACAAGACATCAATTTAGAGACACTAGACATGATATTGCAATGACTATATTTAAGTTAGAGAGAGGTGGTGATGAATAACTATTACGGAGATAAGACTCGTTGGTTTATCGGAACAATCGTTGATGGCACACCCCCATTTGGATATGAAGGTAGAGTGCGTGTACGCATACATGGAGTACACAACCCATCAACGAGATATGTATCACAGAATGATTTGCCTTGGGCACAATGCGTCATACCAACAACCGAAGGTGGAATATCTGGTATCGGATCTTCTCCAGATGTAAAGGCAGGGGCACTCGTGTTCGGAATATTTATGGATGGTAAAGAATCACAGGTACCGTTGATTATAGGATCATTACCACACACAGAATATCCTACACCAATACAACGCAGTATAGCATACGATGATCTAGCAGACAGAGTAGATCCTAATATAGAGTTTTACAACCAATCAATATCCACCTTAGACGAAGGTGATGTGTCTATAAAAAATCTGTATCAAGGTGAAGAACCTTTAGATACTAAAACCGTTGAAATTCGTAGAGACATGGCAGTCAAATTCTTCCTATCTAATGGATATACTATAAAGCAGTCTACTGCATTAGTAGCATCGATATCTAAGAATAATAGTTCATTCAATACAGTACAGGAAAAAGAAGGTAATATTGGATTGATGGGATGGAATGGAGTTAGGTATACTCGACTAAAAGCATTTACTAATCAGTGGTTCTCTTACACGGGTCAATTAGCATTCATACTGTATGAACTAAATACATCACATACAGAAGCAAACATTCGCATACTTAATTCTGATATCGTAGATAAGTCTAAAGGTAAAGCATTAGGTGATATAATCGGCAGACACTATGCTCCGATTACAGGTGATTATAATTCTGAAGTAAAGAGAGTATACGAGATATACGCAAACAAGAAGGTATAAGATGTCTAACCAGTTATCCACATTAAATGCGAAATTACTAGCAAATAGTAAAGCAACATCATACTCTATTGATATCAATGATAAGGTCAATAAGATTAGTGATGCACTTGTTGTTAATAAAACAACTGTGTTAGGACAAGACGTTGGGCAGACGGTTAATGGTATAAAGAGTTTAGACAATCTTGCAGGTACTGTTAGTGGAGCAGTTAGCACCGCAGACAACATGGTACAATGTTTACCTAGTAACACATCATACCCGTCAACGAATGCCTCATCATTTTCCATTGGAATATCTGCCGGTGTTGCTACTGTAGTACAGACAATCGATTCGGGATTTGATCTAGTGTTTGATAGTGCTAATGACCTTTTAGGTCATGACAGTGCTAATGGTGTCAATACTATCTCTGCTACCATATCAATGACAGGTACAGATGTCGCACAAGGACTAGATACCTTAACTGCATCACTCACAGGTATTGTACCACCAATCGAACCTATTACTATTATATCACTTGGTGGTGGTGCATTAGATGAGATTGCAGGTGCCATAGAAGTTGCGTCCGAAAGAAAGTCAAGTTTATTATCAGAGATATCCGCAGTTGCAAGTGCCTCTACTAAACAAGATCAAGGTGGTGGATCCACTGGACTGGGTTCAGAACTGACTTCTTCCATGTCCGATGTAACATCTAAGATGGATGAAGTAAAAAGCAAAGCAAACTCCGGAGCATTATTGGATGAGGTCGCAGGTGCGGTAAGTGCAGTAGAAGGTATCGGTGATAAGGTAGCACAGGCAAGTGCCACTGCAACAGATAGTCTTGCAGGTGCAATAGGATCTACATTAGGTCAAGTAACAGATGCTATCGGTGACGGACTAACGAGTGTGGTAGCAGGTTTGGGAGATGCAGTCGGTGATATGTTAGATCATGTAGCATCTGGAATATCATCTGAACTTGGTAACGCCGCAAACCTATTCGAAGATTTGACTGGTAGTATAGGGAATCAACTACAGGGGTTGTTCGGAAATCTAGTAGCACTTGACAATAATTTAATAAGTGATATAATGTCAGATGTCATGAATGGTGGTGACATCAACCTAACAAGTGCTACAAAGAAACTTATTAATGCTGATAGAAACACCTCAGATGCATTAAAGAAGATTGTCAATGAATCAACGGCAACTGATCCTCAATCTTTACAGAATGAAGTCATATCCAAAGCAAAAGCACAAAAGATACCGAACAGTGAGATAGATTCTTTCTCTGGTAAAATGCAAAACATTGAATCAGCATTAGATAACATCGATGCTACTATATCTGGATCTGTTGTATCAGAGGCAGGTGAGTTCTATACCGAAGATCTAGATCTAAAAGAGTTAGCAAAACGATATGATCGATATATCAGAGAATTCCCATACGTAGATTCTAAAGAAGAATTAGAGTTGGAGATGCATCAATCCACTCGTGAGTTCTCAGAACTTATAGTACACGCAAGTGAGACCTATACGAATGCCAACATAGGTGCCGAAGAAATACAACTTAGGCAAAATGATGCAGGACACTTAGGGATACAATATCACTATATCATTCGAAGAGATGGTACGGTGCAACGTGGACTCCCTCTAAACAACATTGCAGATGCAAGTGATATTAACAGACACAAGTTTAATTGTATTGATGTGTGTTTAATTGGTGGTGTTAACGTACCATCCGAATCAGATAACCCATTGTTGAACCTATCATCTACATCATTTACTCAGACACAATACGCATCATTGGAGACAATCATTGCATCTTTCTATAAGAAGTGTTCTGGTGGACAAGTATTGGGACACAATGCTATTGATGCAAACTCTCAAGACCCTTACTTTGATGTACTATCTTATGTTGAAAACAAGTTTGGTAAGAAGTCTGTATATAAGGATCCTTTAACCGAAACATCTAAAACTAGAAAAGAACTAGTAAGTGCGAGACCAGTATGACAACTACAACTAAAAAAGAACCACTAGGTAATAATCCTGCAATTGAGAACACCGAAGGTGTGCCTCATGACGGGTTCCAAGATCCTACTGGTGAATATCCCAAACACGAATACTATTACGGGTCATCGATTAATAGGTCTGCACGTGGTTTAAAAGTAGAAAACCTTTATGTTGGTGGTGGTACCATTGGTACAGATCTCAATCTAGAAGATCAAGAACCATCTCGTTTTCCATTCAACCAAGTAAAAGAGACTTCGTCTGGTCATATCATTTCATATGATGACACGCCTGGCGGTGAACGTATTCTCATCAAGCATCGTAAGGGTGCAGGTGTAGAAGTACGTGCAGACGGATCCGTGGTTATTGCCGCCCTCAACAACAAAGTAGAAGTGACTGGGGGTGACCAAACTGTTATCATCGAAGGTAATGGTAAGATGGTATATAACGGAAACCTTGACTTAGAGGTTACCGGAGATTATAATGTTAACGTGAAGGGAGACTATAATGTTGAGGTAGACGGTAACGTCAATACTGATATACGTAAGAACAATAAGACCAAGGTAGGTCTCAATACAAACTACACGACAAAAGGTACGGCAGTATACAAGACGGTAGAACACGAAGCAAGAACTGTATTGGGTAATGAAGACCATATCGTAAAAGGTTACTGGAAAAATAACATTGGTGCAGAGGCAGAAATATTTACTGCCAATAGATTCCAAGTATCTGCCGAAGAAGAGATCGGCATGTCCGCACTACAGACAAACATATCCGCAACTGAAATATCAGTTATAGGTATGAAAGGTGTGATGGGTGGTGAACAAGTAGAGATGACATCTCCCGTGTACATGGGGCCGCAGGGTGCAGTACCATTTACATCTGGTGCATCTTTCTATGGTTCGTTTCATGGACAAGCATTGGAAGCAATCAAATCTAAGTTTGCACATAAAGCAGAGAATGCTATGACTGCAAAGAAAGCAGATAAGGAATCGCCTGGACAACCAAGTGGTGGTGCTCCGGATGTTCCTACTAATATGGAAAGCATTGCACCCGTAAAACCTATACCTATATGTGATGCAGTTGCAGGTATACTATCAGATGGTCATCTGTCCATTAGAGCAATTGCTATTGACCCCAAAGACCATCTGCGTAATACGTTATTGTTTAGGGATGACTATGCAGGGTTATATGAAAAAGTCCCGACTATGGATGAGATACGTTCTACACTAAGAGATCCCGCAAATCAAACAATTGCGAATGATGAAGGAACAGTAGTAGTAGACTTATTGATAGGTGAGAAACAATTAAACGCAGAGTGGAAGGCACCATTGCCATCGAAGACTGGACGTGTTGCCAAGAAGCAGACATCTCCAAGGTTCGGGTACATAGCACTAGGAAACTCTGTTAAAAATAGAGGCAAGAGATTCAAATGATAACTATAGTACCAGATGCAAACTACAACCCAAACTTCGCAGACACTATTGACTCTGGGTTGAAACTATCGCCTGGCGTGTCACTCTCTAAGTTTCTAGGAAGTAAAGGTAACCCATGTAGTTTGACCACCATTAAGAAATACCAAACCGACCAAGATGCACGTAAGCAACTTGCACGTAACCTATATCTACATGCAGAACTATTCCGTATGATCAATAGCAACACTGATATGTTCAAGGATGTAAGACTGGTAGTAATAGAAGGTGTGTATAGAGGTGGGCCCTTGGAGACAGTTGCAGGGGACAATGTAAAGAAACAAGACGGTGAGTTAGTAGTTTACCGATTAATTGACGAGTCTGGTAAGATTGATTTCGAACGAACATTTGATCTGGCAGAGTATTGGAAGGACTACGGTAACTATAATAAACTCACTTTAGAATATGATAACTGGAATCCAGACGGATCTCTTACTGCTCAGATAGCAATAGAGGTTCCTAAAGTACCAGAGGACTTCACGGTATACTTCAAAGGAGGAGTTGAGACATATTACAATGGTCAACTTTTTGCTAAGAATGAACTAATCGAAGTGCTCGATGACGTATAAATAGAACTATAGAAATTAGGAAACTATAATGGCACGTGCATTTTCAATCGAAGACGGAGGACTATCAAAACAGTCCAAAGTAAACGCAACTAAGAACAGAGAGTTTATTGATCTGGATCTTAGTTTTGCTGTGAAAGGAGCGGGGGACGTTTATAAGAAAACAGCAGTCAGTGCTGTTAACCAATCGTTAAGAAATTTACTTATGACCCAACGTACAGAGATTCCTTTTAATGCATACATGGGTGCTAACCTAAACTCTTATCTTTTTGAATTAGCAGATGATGCTAGTGTAGGGCAAATCAAACATGCTATACAGGAGCAGATACGGGTCTTTGAACCCAGAGCACAAGTGCAAGAGATTAAGTGTATACCAGATGCTGATAATAATCAACTGGATATATCAATAATATATAACATAATTAACCAAGGAGACCAACTTGAGTTCTTCTTTAAACTAAGTAGGTTACGATAATGGCAACAACAATCAATTCATCTGATTTAGACTTTGACTCGATAAAGACTAATCTAAAGACGTATTTAAAACAACAATCAGAGTTTAAAGACTATGATTTTGATGCGTCTGGATTATCTAATCTGTTGGACGTTCTAGCATACAATACGCATATCAATGGTTTGACTGCAAACATGGCATTGAACGAATCGTTTTTGAACACTGCTCAGTTAAGGTCTAGTGTGGTATCTCATGCAGAAACTCTAGGTTATATTCCTCAATCAAAAACATCTGCCCAAGCAACAATTAACTTGTCGTTCAATATTGGTGTTGACCAAAATGACGTACCAGAGAAACTACAAATATTGTCTGGTTATAAATTCACATCATCCGTTGATGATGCCTCGTACACATTCCAAACACAAGGACTGATCGAAGCAGTAAATGACGGTAATAACTTCTTTCAATTTAAAACACTTGATGGTAATGTAAACATTCCTATCTTAGAAGGTATTGCTAAAACCAAAACATTCTTCGCAGGAGAAGACGCAGAAGACACAGTCTATATTATACCGGATACTAATTTGGATAGACAGACTGCAATCATTAAAATATACGATAGTCCAACATCATCTGACTTCACAACTTATATCAATCTAGAGACCGCAACTAATATTACTGCTACAACACCGGCATATATTCTTAAAGAAGCACCTAATGGTTTCTTTGAGTTAACATTCGGTAATGGATCCACACTTGGTGCGGTACCAAAAGCAGGTACTAAGATTACTGTCGAGTATCTATCTGTCGATGGTTCAAATGCAAATGGTGCAAGGTTGTTCGAACCATTGAACACAGTAGAAGTAACCGAACCAGTTTCTGGTGTTGGTCTAGAAAGACTACCTATTGTTTCTACAGTAAACCGTTCTGTTGGTGGTGACGATAAAGAATCACTATCATCTATTCGCAGAAACTCACCATTCAGATATGCATCGCAGAATAGAATGGTAACTCATGCTGATTACTCTAACCTAATCATCCGTAACTACGGTGCATTGATTAATGATATTATTTCTTGGGGTGGAGAAGACAACCTCATACCAGAGTATGGTGTGACGTTTGTGTCTATCGACTTTAAAGAATCACAGGGAGTTACTTCTGCACAGCAACAAGTGGTAGAAGATACTGCTAAGTCTAATATACGAGTACTTGTTGATCAGTTATCAATTGCGTCTTTCGCATTGAAGTTTACAGATCCAATCGATACTTTTATTGAGACTAATGTGTTCTTCCAGTATAACCCAGATTACACCAACTTGTCAATCAATACTTTGCAGGAAAATGTAAAAACTACAATGACTGCATACTTTGCTAGTAGAATTGGTAAGTTTGGTCAAGCATTTAGGGCATCACAGTTACAGACTAGTATCGATGATGTGAGTCCTGCGATTTTATCATCTCGTATTGAGACTAAAATGCAACAAAGGATTAATCCATCTTCGGGTGTTGAACAGGATTTCTATTTCTCTTACCCCGCACCGATACAGGTTCCAGATGATCTTAACTTAGTGGTACAATCATCTATATTTAAAAGAACATTTGGTGGTCAGATATTAAACTGTCGTATTCAAAACGAGTTAAAAACTGATACTAGAAATGGTAGGAGACTACAAGTAGTAGACACTGCTAGTGGAGATGTTAAAGTAGATAACGTAGGTTCATATGATGCCGGTGCAGGTATTGTCAATCTAGTAGGATTTAAATCTGATACTGGAGATCAAATTAAACTATCAGTATCACCTGCTAACCCATCTGCTATTGTGCCGTCAAGAGAATATATTCTCAAACATGATACCACAAGACTAAGTGCTAAAGGTATTCGTACCACAGCATCTAATTAAGAGTAATTTATGGAACATACTGTTTTTGATAAAACATTAAAGGATACTAATAGACGAGCAATCAATCTGCGTGAACCGCAAGTTGATTCCGTTTTGCCTAGTCACTTTTTATCAGACTATCCTAAGTTCGTAACGTTTCTAAAGAAATATTATGACTTCGAGAATGATAACAAGTCTCTAACTAGGTTCATCGATAATGTTTTCGAAACAAGAGACGTATCACAGACTGATCTTGCACTATTAGAATACTTTGAGGATGAGTATTTATTGGGGCAGAATTACTTTCAAGGGTTTATCGATAAGAGAACCGCAGTAAAGTACTCCAGTTATTTGTATCGTAGTAAAGGTACTAAATACTCTATAAGACAGTTCTTTAAAACATTCTTTGGTATTGAACCAGATGTGGTATATACCAAACAGTATATATTTAATTTAAATGAATCTAAGATAGGTTCAGAGAGTGCTAGATATTTAACCGATAATAAACTGTATCAGACATTTGCATTGCAGATCCGATCAGAATTGTCATTGGCACAGTGGAAAGATGCATACAAACTATTGGTGCATCCCGCAGGTATGTATCTTGGTGGTCTCACACAGATAGTAGGAGAAGGTAAACTTGACCCATCACAGTACGATCCAGGCGAAGCAATCAAACCACCAATTGTATTGGAAGGTCAAGCAGACTTTGATGAAAGAGCATATGAACAACATACTGCATTGTTCAATGTCAATAATCCTATAGATCCTGTGAGTGAACCAAGAAGAACATTTAGAATGAGGATGGGTAGTAGTTCTGGGTTTGCACAAGACTCGGCACAACTATCATTGGGTATTCCAAGAGGTAATGACCTTAATGATCTTGAGAACTTAACTATTGATAATCTCGATAGAATGTACTCAAGTCTTGGTGAGTACCTCACACCAGATTCACCGACATTCGATGATGACAGTGATGGATCTACACAGTTTGCAGGATTTGATTTCTCTAGTTCAGAGACAATCGACCAAGAGATATTTACTTGGAATCCCGCAGTATCTAGAATAGATTCAGATCACAGCACATTCAATACACCTGTTGGAGATTCTGACAGTGAAATTTCTCTAAGAGAAGCAATTAATCGTAACTTCTAGTATAAATAGAAGTACTAATCTTTAGGTAGATAACATGACATTACAAGTATTAAACAGAGGAACCGTAGCAAACGATGGTACAGGAGATACACTCCGTACTGCCGGTTTAAAAATAGGACAGAATTTCTCTGAAATATATAACAAACTGGGTGACGGTGCATCTTTGATGGCACTGATCGACTTTGATTCTTCGGGTATTATATTCGATGGAACAACTGCTAATGTTCATAAAACAGCACTTCGTGTAGTAAACCCAACTGGGACTAACACAGCACAGATTCCGGATCATACTGGCATCCTTACTATGGACACTAACACGCAGACTCTTACAAACAAGACTCTGACTAGTCCAGTGTTAACTACACCGCAGATCAACGACACAAGTGCAAATCATCAATACGTATTTGCAGTAAGTGAATTATCTGCTGACCGTACTGTGACTCTACCTGTATTAACAACAAATGATGAATTAACGTTTAATGCTTGTACACAAACAATGTCTAGCAAAACAATCAACACATCACTTTTAAATGATCCAAAGATTGTAGGTGCTATTGATGATGCTAGTGGTAACGAATTATTATCATTTGTAACAACTTCTTCAGCAGTCAATCATATTCAAATAACTAACAGTGCCAACAATGGTGATCCGAAGATCAGTGCTTTAGGTGATGACAACAATGTAAACCTTGCACTTGATGCAAAGGGGAATGGTGCTATTGCATTAAATAGCAGAGTCCTACATAAGACACAGGGGATATCTTCTACTGGTGGTACAGTCAATGCGAGTGATCCAATAACTCTATTTACTTCTGGATCTACTGGAACACACACTATGGGTAGTGCCGTAGCAGGTACAAACGGAATAGTTAAATACCTTGTATCAAGTGGTGCGGGTATACAAACAATCAACGACAATAGTAATATTGCCGGTGGTAACACACTAACCATTCCACAGAACGGAAGTGTCACTTTAATGTGGTTCACTAACACTTGGATAGTAACAAACTTACAGGGTGGAGCAACCCTAGCATAATATAGGAACACAAAATGCCAGTAATTACCGATAAATTTAAAAAACAAGTTCTTGACGATCTATTACTAGACTTCAATGATTCTGATAATGTGCGATATTATGCCTCTATAGGTCGATCTGAAGATTGGAATGATTCGGATGTTCCTACTGTGCCCCTTAATAGTTTGCGAGATGCTCGACTCACACGTGGTGGTATTCAATCACTTAAACTTATTCAAGATGCAACATATGTGATACCACGTAGAACTTGGGTTGCTAACTTAATCTATGATGCATACGATGATGCCGATGTTGGATTCCCAGAGAACCCATTCTATGCTCTTAACTCTAACAACGAAATTTATATTTGTTTAGAGCAAGGTAAGAAGCAGGATGGTAATACTAACCTATCTACTATTCAACCTACAGGTAATACTGAGGGTACACCATTCCGTACTTCGGATGGTTACACTTGGAAGTTTTTATATTCTATTGGTGCGTTACGTGCCGATAAGTTCCTATCGTCTGCGTTTATGCCAGTACGATTCGTTACAGGAACTGACTCAGATTCACCGGCAGAAGATCTACAACAAGAGATCGTACAGAACAATGCAGTGAAAGGTCAGATTGTTGGATATAAAGTTACAAATACAGGATCCGGTTATACTTCAGCACCGACAGTATCAATTGTAGGAAATGGTACTGGTGCTACAGCATATGCTGTACGTGCAGGTGAAACTATCATTGACATCAAAGTAAAAGCAGATAGTGCAGGTAACAGTGGTTCTTCATACTTTGGTACAGGATATGATTATGCTAACGTAGTTCTTACTGGGGGTGGTGCGACTGCTTCTACTACTGCAACGGTTCGTCCAATATTTGGTCAACCTAATGGCATAGGTTCAGATCCAGTTGTTGATTTAAAAGCAACTGGTATGATGTTCAACTCTAAACCAGACGGTATAGAGGGTGGGGACTTTATTACAGGTGACGAGATTTTCCGTCAAGTAGTATTGTTACGTAACCCACGTGTAGATAGTGCAGCTGGTACATTGTTGTCTACTACCACTGCTCGTGCCGTTGATAAGATTATAACAGATGGAAACAGTTTTGTCAAGTCAAATGTACAAAAATCTACAATACTAGGAGGCACCAGTGGTGCACAAGGTATCATTGATGATACTAATGATTCTTCTAGTGTTTGGTATCACCAGAATGAAACTACAGGATTTACACCTTTCGCAGTCGGAGAGTCTATTTCAGTAGTTGGTAATGCGTCTATTAATGGAACTATTCAGTCTATAACAGATGGTGAGTTCAATCCGTTTACAGGGGATCTGCTATATATAGATAACCGTTCGGCAGTGACACGATCCACAGACCAAACAGAAGACTTGAAAATAGTAATAACTATCTAGGAAATAAGAAATGGCAACTACTTTAACTGAACAATCATTACGTTCCACATATAAGGACGATTACAAGGATAGTGATAATTATCATCGCATCTTGTTTAACGCTGGTCGTGCTCTACAGGCACGTGAACTTACACAAATGCAGACTCTTCTCCAAAATGAGATTAATCGATTTGGTACTTATGTTCTTCAAAAAGATGGTGTAGAAGTATCTGCCGGTGGTAGTAATGTCACTGCTCTTGATTTTATTAAGATTTCTAATGACGCAAACAACTCTTTTGATAATGTCTCTGCTCTCAAAGGAGTAGTCCTTACTGGTGCAACATCTAGTCTCAAAGTAAAAGTAGTAGAAGCAGTTGCAGGAGTTAACGGAGATCCAGATACTTTATATGTCGAATATAAGGACAACCCTAATACTGTCTCTCCTGGCGTTACTGCAACAGCACAACTTAGAGTAACTTTAGGTGAAGTCTTATCTAACGGTTCTAATATTAACTTAACCGTACAGACAATCAATACTAGTGTAAACCCTGCTATTGGTCAAGGTTCTTTATTACAAACTTCTAAAACAGATTTCTTTGTAGGTGGACACTTCGTGTTCGTACCTGCACAACAACTATTCTTATCTAAATACACTTCTAATGTAACTTGTGACTATGGTTTTAAAGTAATTCAAGATATCGTAACAGTATCTGATACAGATGCCTTGTATGATAACCAATCTGCTACACCTAATAGATCATCGCCTGGCGCAGATAGATTACGTATACGTTTACTTCTAACAATGAGACATGAAATTATACAAGGTGACACGTACTTGCATATTGGTCGTGTTGTAAATGGTCAACGATTTAAGCAGAATGAAGCAGTTCAACACGAATCATTTCCTTATGTTGATAAAAGAGTAAATGACATTGCCGGTGATTTCATTAAGAAATATTGGAAGATACGTATTTCCCCAAATGGCAAATCTATATACAAAGCAGACGGCACAGCAGATCCGTATTTTAAAATGGACGTTGATCCAGGCCGTGCTTACATTAAAGGTAAAATGGTTGAGACACTTTCGACCCAAACACTCCCATTAAAAAGAGCAACTACCACAGTAACACGTGAAGAAGATCAGATCAGTGTCACTTATGGAAACTATTTCTATTTTGCTAGTGGTGTCGGTATGCTTGACGTTGATACTTGTGAAGAAGTTCAACTTAGAACAGGTTCCACTGGTGGAGGTAGCATAGTTGGTACTGCAAACGTTCGTGCAATTACTGAAGGTAAAGCATCTGGTGTAAGAACTGTTCAACAAGGTAAAGTATCAGTAGTATACAACACAGATATACCTTATCGAGTACATCTATTTAACATTAGAATCACTGATATCACTAAAGGTATCGGTGACGTTAAGTCTATCAAATCTGCGACAAACACTCACTATGTTACAGTAGGTCAAGGAAAGGCAGCGGGTCAAAGTGCCTTTATAGGGACTTTGCATGAACAGAAAAAGAGTGCATTGATTTTTGATACTCCTCTTTCTAGACCAAAAGGGTTTACCGATGTCACATTGACGTTTATGAAGAAGTATAACTTTACTGCTTCTGGAACAACACATGACATTACATTAACAGATAGTGGTGAATCTTTTGTAAACGCAAATGATGTAATGATTGCAAATGCCACTGCATTTGCCCCTAGTGGAATAACAGCATCATTAGTCTCTAACAATAAAGTTTTACGTATTAGTGGAACTGTTAATTCACAATCATATGAAGTAATTGGTTTCATTAAGAAAACTAATGCTACAGTTAAGAATAAAAACCTCGTTGAAACAACTGTTACTACTACACTTGATAGTGATGGTTCTGGTTGGAAAGGTATACCTCTTGGACAATCTGATATCTACTCTGTCGATAGAGTTAGGATCGGAGATTCGAATGGTGCAGACATCTTCCCACATTTTGCATTAGATGCCGGTGCTCGTATGGAATCATACAAAGACGGTAGATTGATGTATCAAGGTGGTGGACTGGACAGTGCCGGTCAAAGTGTATTTGTAAGATTCAAACACTTTAACCAAGATCCTTCTGGTGCATTCTCCGCAGTTAACTCATATGATGGTGAAGTTAATTACTTAAAAGTACCTGCTCAAACTATGCCAAATGGCAATAAAGTATCTCTTAGAGATGTTATTGACTTCCGTCCTGCAACAAATGGTAGTGGTGTTTATACAGATGTACCTCTACTGCCTGTACCGACTGATACAATTACAGCAGATGCCGAATACTATTTACCACGTCTGGATAAATTAATTATTACCGAAAGTGGTAAACTCCAGATCATACAAGGATCTCCATCTTTAAATCCAAGATTTCCTGCGGTTCCAACAAATGCAATGGATCTATACAATATTAAGTTAGAACCTAATACCATGCACACGCAAGATATGTCAACCAAGATAATCCATCGTAAGGGTTATACTATGGCAGACATTGGTAAATTAGAAAAGAAAGTAGATAGATTACAAGAGATGACTTCATTGTCATTACTTGAGTTGAATACTAAATTTATGAATGTTTTGGATTCGTCTGGTAATGACCGTACTAAATCTGGTTTCTTTGTAGATACTTTTAAAGATCACTCGCATACACAAAATAAAGGTGAGGGTGCTAAATCAGCAATTGCTTCTGGAACATTAAGACCTAGAGCACCAGAAGAATCAGTTGATTTGTATTACGATAGTGCTCACGCATTGTCAGTTGGTATTGTCAATAACGGTGAAGATCAATTAATTCTTGCACATACCAGTCAAGTATTTGATGCACAAGAACTTGCGTCTGGTACTATTAACTTAGCACCATTCCATCAAAGCAAATCACTATTAAACATGAAGTTGTCACCAGAAACAGATAACTGGTGTGATCGTGAACAGGTTGGTGAAGAAGTAATTGGTAAAACTACTGAATTAGATTTAAGAGATGCACTTAACTGGAATAACTCAGCAAACACTTGGTTTGGTGTAGATCCCAACACTCTAAACGTAGGTGATCACAATTCCTATATTAGTGGAACCAGTACAAGTGTTAGTACTGATAGTTTTGATCCAGTAATTATTGGTTCAGATACTAACACCACATATGGTGAGTGGGTAGAAGTCGGTAACACTACAGATGTAGAAACATTATATACTGAGACTGTAGTAATATCTACCGAACGTGAAGAAGAGATATCACGTACCGCAATCGATTCATGGTGGAACTTTACTGATGGTACTTGGGATGACTGGACTGGTTGGTACGGTGGTTACGATTGGGGTGGAGGTTATTTTACCGGAGACTTCGGTCTAGGTGGACAAAGTTACGGTGGAACAAATACTTTTTATGATGGTTTCTGGAATTGGGGTGTGTGGGATTGGGGTGATATCATTACTACAGATATGTGGGATGTTGTTACAAGTCAAACACGAACTGGTATTAATACAGTAAATACTTCTACATATGAAAGAACTAGTAGTATTGAAACAATAACCACATATCAAGCACTTACTGATACTACTATAACAAATTCTACTACAACTACTGTTAATAGAGTGGCAAGTGAGTCATTCATTGAAGAAGTTGTCGGTGAAAAAGTTGTAAGTATACAAGTAATTCCATTTATGCGTTCGATAGAGATATTCTTCCAAGCAGATGGTTGTAGACCTAACACTCAATACTTCCCATTCTTTGATGGTTCTAACGTATCATCATTCTGTAGAGAAGAGACTACTTTTAAAACTAAGAGTCAAAGAGATGAAAATAATTCCGCTGGTACAGGGGATAATGAAGGTGTACATAAACCTACTCAAGAACACAGTAGAGGTAAATCTAATCTGGTAGCAAATGCCGCTGGTACTATTATAGGTTCTTTCGAAGTACCTAATAATAATGCTATGAAATTTGCAGTTGGTGTTAGGGACTTTACTCTTCTTGATATCAATAAGCATGACAAGACTGATTCTATGTCACATGGTACTATTCAATTCCATGCCCAAGGTAGACTAGAGCAATATAAAGATCTCATGCAGATCACTCGTGTTCTAAAAATTGTAGGTGGTCAGACAACCGAATCTTCTAGTACTACTACTACAGAAGAAACAATCTGGACAGAGTCTGTGGTTACTGCCGGTGATGTTGCTACCGATGTTGTTGTAACTGAAACCCAAGGTGTAATTCTGGGTGACACAACAGTGACTAGAGAATATGTCGGTCAAACAGTTGAATATGAATATCTCGATGTAATCTATCCAGTTGATGATCACAGTGTATTTGCCAACATTGCGCCTGGTGCTACTACTCCGACAAATGATGGAACGGATGGTAACCCTGCTACAAGTTCACAAGGTCGTCCTCAACTAAGAACTGGAAGAGCGGGAGTATTAGGTGAAGGAGAACGATATCATGATCCTATTGCTCAGACATTCCAAGTTCTTGAGTCAAGTGGTGTATTCCTAAAAGACATAGAAGTGTTCTTTGCTAGTAAAGGAGCAACTGGAGTGGCATGTGAGATTCGTCCTACTTCTAATGGGGCACCTTCATCAACACAAAGTATAGGCACAGTTATACTGGCAGCGGGTCAAATTAATACCGTACCGGCAGGATCAACTAATAAACAAATGCTACAGAATGGAACTACTTTCTCATTCCCTGCAATGTTCTTATCGCCTGGCGAATACGCAATATGTCTGAAACCATTAGACAATGACACAGGATTTAATGTGTATATTGGTGAAGTTGGTGAATTCCAATTAGGTACAACAGAAGCACGTATTTCACAACAACCTACTCTGGGAGCATTCTTCCAGTCTCAAAACGGTAAACTTTGGGAACCAGTATCTGGTACAGACTTAGCATACAGATTAAGTGTTGCTATATTTAATAGCAGTGGTACTGCAATATGTCACAACGTTAACGTACCACCTGCGTCATTGAATAAAGACCCATTACTATCTGGACAAATTGCAGGTGATATGGATCAAATCAGAGTTATGTTTGCTAACCACGGACTAAGAACAGGTGATATTACAAATATTCGTGGTATCGACTCTTCTACTAACTTCGGCAACGGACTTACTGGTGCAGATGTTAATGGTGTGAGGGTTGTTACTGGTGCAGATAATAGTGGTTACACATATAATGCATCTAGCAATGCTACTTCACGTAAGTGGTTCGGTGGAAATCAAGTGACATCATCACAGAATATTAACTATGAGTACCTAAGACCACTAGTGGGTATAACACAACCAACAACAACTAACGTTACTGTATCACTAAAGGGTACAACTCAACAATCACTTGCAGGAGATGAAATTAGATTTACGAAAGATCTGACGTTCCAACCTGTACAGGATGGTGTAGATATTTCATATGATAATGCACGTGCAATCTATAATAGACGTACCGAATTACAAACTGGTGCGAATAAACTTAATGGTGCTCGTTCATTAGATATGCAGATCAACTTGACTTCAACTAACCAATTTGTGTCACCTCAGATCGATCTAGAGTTACTTGGTATAAAAACCATGCATAATTTGATTTCACGTCAAGACTCTGCCGCTACTGATGGGTACAACGTGCCGTTAACTTATATCTCAGAACTGTCACCAAACAGAGGTACAGAATCTGCAAAGCATATTACTAAGGTAACTACTCTATCAGAACCGGCAGTTGGATTACAAATTATAGTTGCCGCTAACCGACCACCACAGTGTGACTTCCAAGTATACTATAAGGTTGCCGGTGCAGGTGAGGTAGGATCTATTGATAAAATGGGTTGGTATGAGGTAGTCACAGAGACTCCTCATGAAGCAGATACTAATCCAAGTGTCTTCCGTGACTATCGATACTTAGTTGGTGGAGAAAAGGGTACACTGAAACCGTTTACGCAATTCCAAACAAAGATTGTAATGCGTAGTACGAACTCAGCAAAAGTACCTAAATTCCAAGACTTGAGAGTAATAGCATTGGCAGTATAATGAAAAATATGAATGAATACATTAAAGTAAAAGATGAACCAGATTTGGCAAGAGATCCCGAATCTGGTGCCATTATTAATATAAATAGAAGTAGTATTCAGAAAGCACGAGATGCTAAGAAGAGAAGACTGGCAGTTCAGTCGGAAGAGGATAAACTGAGAAACAAGGTTGATGCATTAGAGAACGATATCTCTGACATCAAATCATTACTCTCACAACTAGTAGAGAAACTATAGATGTCTAGACCATTTACAAAATTAACCGACTCGTTTAAAATATTACGTGACAAATTAAATATTGTTTCGTATAATGTGGGAGATCCGGATGACTTGCTTACCCATGGTGACAGTGATGTCGTTATGGCAATCAACGAAATTGAACGAGTGTTCGATGCTTCGGCAGGTGAGATCTTATATCCTACTGGTAATTCTTTACAAGGGGAGACTCAGACTCGACTATTGTTAAGTACTGCACAAAACAGTGGTACGGACATTACACTGAATGCAGGATTAGATATTAATCTTGATGCAGTGGGTGATATCAATCTCGATGCAGGTGGAGCAAACATCAACTTCCTTGATGACTCTGTCGCACGATTCAATTTCACATTAGGTGCCACTAACGTATTAGACGTTACTGGTATCCTCGATCTTAACATTTCAAGTAACCTTGATGCGGACATTACAGGTAACTCTACACTTACAACTACTGGATCTCAAACACAAGAGGGTACATCCCTTAACTTAGATTTCTCTGGTGACATTACACTGGATGCCGATGGTAACGATATCATCTTTAAAAATGGTGTCGGAGGTGGAGACACTGTTACTCACACACTTGCAGATGATGCAACATATAAGGTTACAGTACCTAATAATTATACCTTAGATGTAGATGGTGATATAATATTAGATGCAGATTCCGATGCAAATATTATTTTCAAAGATGCAGGTAATACCGAATATACCTTTGCTACAGATGGTACTATCTCCCGTAGTGGTTCTTTACAAATAGACGTTACTGGTGACATTACATTAGATGCAGACAATAATGATATTATATTCAAAAATGGTGCAGGTGGAGATACTGTTAATCATAATCTTAATGATAACGGCACTTACACTATTACTGCTCCAAGTAACTATGTTGTTGATGTAGTAGGAGACATTGTCCTTGATGCCGCTGGTGATAACATATATCTAAAGGATGCAGGTGCAACACGTCAAACATATACCCTTGGTACAACTACTACAATAGCAACAGCAGGTAGTAGAACAGAAACTGTATCTGGTAGTGTGTCTGATAGTGCAGGTGGAACATATCATATCGGTGCAACAGGTAATGCAGATATTACCACAATGGGGACGTTCGAAACTACATCTGATTCACAGACACACGGTGTTACAGGTAATTACGACTTAAATGTGAGTGGTAATATATCTGATTCTGCTAATGGAACATATCACATAGGTGCATCTGGTAATGCAGATATCACCACAATGGGAACGTTCCAAACTACATCTGATTCACAAACGCATAACGTAACTGGTGATTTCACAGTAGATGCATCTGGTGATATTAATCTTGATGCAGGTGGTTATAATATCCGTCTGAAAGATGGTGTATCCACTCGACAAACATATACATTAGGTGCCACAACAACTATTGCGACTGGTGGTGCCCTAACTCAAACATCTGGTGCCAGAACTTACGCTGTCACAGGTAATCAATCCGATAGTGCAAGTGGCACACGTGATATCAGTGCAACAGACGGTATCAATATTGATACCACTGGCCCTATGACACTTACTGCTACTGGTGCACAGAACCTCGTATCTGGTGGTAACTGGAAAG
>Ga0257120_1000440_pt1 | contig 30853 bp, 34 predicted proteins | sample SI106_10metaG_FD_190153 | JGI IMG/M metagenome (GOLD analysis project Ga0257120, IMG submission 190153) | Marine microbial communities from Saanich Inlet, British Columbia, Canada - SI106_10 | ecosystem: Environmental > Aquatic > Marine > Inlet | place: Canada: British Columbia | collected... | reverse complement strand
CAGGAAGGAATTATACCTGGAACCTACTTTTGAACCATAAAATCAATACAATTCTGAATCTAAGTATCAGTTATTTGGGTAGAAAGAGTGAGGATTCTAAAACAATTCATACAGGAAATATTCAATTAAAAGCACTCTTTTAATTTTTTTTGGTATCATTGTTGTGAATTAAAAAGTAACATAAATTTAAAAACTATGAAGAAAATCACTTTATTGCTATGTCTATTGATCAGTGGACTTGCAGTCGCCCAAGAAAAAACAACAGAGGAAGCTCCAAAATATACTCAAGATGTAAACAAAAAACACGAACTAAAAATCAATGCTACTAGCTTAATTTTTTTGGCTTCATTAGATTTTAGTTATGAAAAATTATTATTACGATTATGACTATTCTGGCAATAGAAATCCACATGTAAACACCAATTTTGGTTTGGGAATCTCCGTAGGTGGAAAATTTGTAACAAAAGCTGGTTTTGTTGCAGAAATTTTCTTTGGAATCGGTCGTAATTTAATCAATAACGATCGTTCTGACATTGATTATTTTGAAACTAACATAATTACAAGAGGAGGAATATCATTAGGTTTCAGATTTTAATCATTCTATTAATTTCAGTAAATTTGTATAAAATCAAAAAACATGAAAAAAGTACTCTTAATTTTAAGCTTTGTAATTGCACCCCATATCGTTGCACAACAAGAAGTGAAAATAAATATCGGAAATGCTCTTGTTATAAAAACCATCGACATTTCTTACGAATATTATATCAGCGAAGACTCATCTGTGGGAATTTCTGGTTTGTACAATTTTGAAAAAAAATCATCCGACTTTAGATACAATGAAGAAAGTATGATTACCCCTTATTTTCGTCATTATTTCACTGCAAATAAAACGTGGAACCTTTTTGGAGAAGCCTTTTTTGGATATAGTTCGGGACATAACAAAGTGGAAGTAATGAACGCTAGTACCACTTATGAAAATATTCTGACGGTGCATTAGGAATTGCCGTTGGATCGAAATACATTTCTGAAGGTGGCTTAATCGTTGATTTCTTTGGAGGAATTGGACGGAATTTATTCAGTGCAAGCTCTCCAATCATTGTGCCTCGTTTGGGTGTCAATTTGGGGTGGAGATTTTAACCCACCAAAACACATAAAAAAAACCTCACTAAAGTTTGGTGAGGTTTTTTTGTGTCTTAAAATTTCTTTAGGACTCCATTTTTTGCAACCATTCTTTTACGGAAACTGCTGCTTCAATAATTTCTTTTGCTTCAGAAATTTTGACTCTTTTTTGCTCCATCGTATCTCGAGATCGAATCGTTACAGAATTGTCTTCTAAGGTCTGATGATCTACTGTAATACAAAAGGGAGTACCTGCTGCATCTTGTCTTCGATAGCGTTTTCCTACCGCATCTTTTTCATCATAAAAGACATTGAAATCCCATTTCAAGTCGTCCATAATTGCACGGGCAACTTCTGGCAAACCATCTTTTTTAACTAGCGGAAAAATCGCTGCTTTGAAAGGGGCCAAAATTGCAGGCAATTTCAGAACCGTACGAGAAGTTCCGTTTTCTAATGCTTCTTCTTGCAACGAATTTGAAAAAACAGCTAAAAACATTCTGTCCAAGCCAATAGAAGTTTCTACCACGTAAGGGGTGTAACTTTTATTTTCTTCATGATCGAAATATTGCAATTTCTTTCCAGAATATTCTTCGTGAGCTTTCAAATCAAAATCGGTACGTGAATGAATTCCTTCCAATTCTTTAAACCCAAAAGGAAACTTAAATTCAATATCTGCTGCTGCATCTGCATAATGCGCTAATTTTTCATGATCGTGAAAACGGTAGTTCTCTGCACCCATTCCTAGAGAAAGGTGCCATTTCAAGCGCGTTTTTTTCCACTGGTCATACCATTTTTTTTGTGTACCTGGCTTAACAAAGAATTGCATTTCCATTTGCTCAAACTCACGCATCCTAAAAATGAATTGTCTTGCAACAATTTCATTTCGAAAGGCCTTACCGGTTTGTGCAATTCCAAAAGGGATTTTCATTCTACCCGTTTTTTGAACGTTTAAAAAGTTTACAAAAATTCCTTGTGCCGTTTCTGGACGCAAATACAAATCCATGGCAGTTTCTGCAGATGCACCCAATTTGGTTCCAAACATTAAATTGAATTGTTTGACATCGGTCCAATTTTTAGATCCCGTTAATGGGTCTGCAATTTCTAACTCTTCAATCAATGCTTTTACATCGGCTAAATCTTCACTTCCTAAAGATTTGCCCATTCGTGTAAGTATACTGTTTATTTTTTCTTGATAGCCTACAACCCTTTCATTTGTCGAAACAAATTCTTCTTTATCAAAGCGATCTCCAAAACGCTTTGCTGCCTTGGCTACTTCTTTTTCAATTTTCGCTTCAATTTTGGCACAATATTCTTCAATAAGAACATCAGCTCTATAGCGCTTTTTAGAATCTTTGTTATCTATTAATGGATCGTTAAATGCATCTACATGCCCCGAAGCTTTCCAAGTTGTTGGATGCATCAAAATAGAGGCATCAATTCCTACAATATTTTCATGCATTTGCACCATGGCTTTCCACCAATAATCTCGTATGTTTTTCTTTAGCTCAACTCCATTTTGAGCATAATCGTACACCGCGCTTAAACCGTCATAAATTTCACTCGATTGAAATACATAACCGTATTCTTTAGCATGCGAAAGTACTTTCTTAAATTGATCTTCTTGTTTTACCATAATGGTGGCAAAGATAAACGTTTGAATAAGTTTTTCAAGTAAAATGAATGGAAGTTTTTTGGATCAAAAAACGAGTAGCATTGCTGAGGCTAAATTTGTTCAAAACCTTTATAATAAAAGTTTTTTAGTACATTTCATAAAAAAAAGATGTCGATCTTCGAAAAATTTATCAACCTCTTTTATCCCAATATTTGCGCAATTTGTGAGCTTCCACTCATCCGAAACGAAGCCATCGCGTGTACGCTGTGTCGACATGATTTGCCTGTCATTTATGCAAAAGACTCTCGAAAAAACACCCTTTTAGAAAAATTTTATGGTAGAATTCCTATTGAGGAAGCAAACACGCTGTTGTCCTTTACCAAAGAAGGAATAACAAAAAACTCATTCACGAATTAAAGTACAAAGGAAATGAACAAATTGGTGATTTTTTGGGCGATTGGTTGGGAGCTCTCATCCTAGAAAACAAACATTTCTCAAAGATCGATTGCATTGTTCCTGTCCCACTTCACTCAAAGAGATTGAAAGAAAGAGGTTACAACCAAATTACAAGATTTGGGAAAAAACTGAGTTTTCACATACAAAAACCTCTAAAAGAAGACCTTCTAATCAAAATCAGCGCTACCAAAACACAAACCTTTAAACAGCGTTTTGAACGATTTGAAAATGTTGATTCGCAATTTTCAATCATCAACACCAAGGTTTTTGAAAACCAACATGTTTTATTAATCGATGATGTCATTACTACTGGAGCTACTCTAGAAGCTTGCTGTACCCAATTACTGAAAACAAAAAAAATCCGAATTAGTATTTTAACTCTATCCTTTGCGGAATAAGTTTAACAGTAAAAACTAAAAAATAAATTGTTTATTTGTAATAAAATAATCCCTCTTGAAAAACACAGTTACACTTATACTTTTCAGTCTCTTTACTTTTCTTTTCATCAACTGTGCAAGAACCAGTAGACCTGACGGAGGCCCCAAAGATGAACTAGCACCCTTAATGGTGACCGCTTCACCTCCTTATGAAAACCTTTATTTTGATAAAAAAAAGATCAAATTGTCTTTTAATGAGTTCATCAAATTAAAAGATTTGAACAAACAACTGGTAATTTCACCACCGATGAAATACCCACCCATCATTTCACCTCAAGGATATGCCAGTAAATTCATTGAAATAAAAATTTTAGACACCCTATCAAAAAATACTACCTATATTTTTAATTTTGGAAATGCAATCGAAGACAATAATGAAAGCAACCCTTTAGAACGTTTTAAATATGTTTTTTCAACAGGAAGTTATATTGATTCTCTCAAATCGAAAGGAAAAATCAAAGATGTATTATTAAACAAGTCCAACAGCGATTTTAATGTATTGCTCTATCGCATCGATAGTACGCATACAGATTCAATCGTTTATCGAGAAAAGCCAAATTACGTTACTACAACTACCGATTCCATTCATTTTAATTTTTCTAACATCAAAAAGGGACGCTATTTATTGTTGGCACTAAAAGAGTCTGTAAACGATTATCTTTTTGATCCAAAAACAGATGAAATTGGTTTTTACCCCGATACCATTCAGCTTCCAAAAGACAGTGTACTTCAACACCAAATCATGGTTTTTAAAGAAAATCTTGTGTTTAAATTTGGTAGAGCAAAAGAACTCCAAAAAGGACAACTAATTTTTCCATTTAGTGGAAAACATGAAAACATTCAAATTGAATTGCTCTCTGAGGCACCTCCAAATTTTAAGAGTATTTCAAAATTTGAAAAAGAAAAAGACACCTTAAACTACTGGTTTACTCCGTTTGAAGCGGACTCTTTAAATTTTATTATTTCCAATGCGAACCTCAAAGATACGGTCACGGTAAAACTTCGGAAAAAAAAATTGGATAGCTTGAATATCACAGAAGCAAGCAAAGGTTTGATTCATTTTAGAGACACCTTCTTTTTAAGAACCAATAATCCGCTTGTTCAAATAGATACTACAAAAATTTCTATCACAGACAAAGACACACTTGCGGTCAATTTTAAAAGTATTCTGGACGCAAAAGAAAACAAATTGTCTGTTGTTTTTGAAAAAAAACCAGTTCAAAGCTATACCGTTTCCTTTTTACCAGAAGCCTTTTCAGATATTTATGCCTTTAAAAATGATTCTTTAAAATACCGTGTAAAGACCATCGAAATTGAAGATTACGGAAGAATAACTTTAACCGTAGACAATCCAAATTCCAAAAATTATATTGTAGAATTGTTAAATTCCAAATTAGAATTAGTACAAAGAGATTTTACAACAAGCTCTACAACCATCGTGTACGACCTTTTAGAACCTAAAGAATACCTCATTCGAGCAATTGAAGATCGCAATAAAAATAATGTGTGGGATACAGGAAATTATCTAGAAAAAGTGTTGCCCGAAAAGATTATTTACTTTACCAATGAAGACTTAACGCTACGTCCTAACTATTATTTAAACCCCGTATTTCGATTGACAGATTAAGCGTTTAAGGCCTGTTCTAAATCTTCCAAAAGGTCTTCAACATCTTCAATCCCAACACTCAACCGAATAAGAGAATCTGTAATTCCAATTTTTAGCCGTTCTCCTTCTGGAATAGAGGCATGCGCCATGGTAGCTGGATGATTTACCATACTCTCGACACCGCCCAAAGATTCTGCCAATGTAAATAGGTGCGTGTTTTCTAAAAATCGAAAAGTGGCTTCTTTGCTTTCATCTTTTAACTGAAAAGAAACCACCCCTCCAAAATCTTTCATTTGTTTTTTGGCGATTGCATGATTTGGGTGATTCTCAAACCCGGGATAATAGACCCTTCCAACTTTGGGATGATTTTGCATAAAATTGGCAACAGCTCTCCCGTTTTCACAATGACGTTGCATTCGAATATGTAAGGTTTTGATACCTCTTAGCGCCAAAAAAGAATCCATAGGACCGGCAATGGCTCCGGCGGCAAACTGTATAAAATGAATTTGTTTTGCCAATTGCGCATCTTTAACAATCAATGCTCCCATGATGATATCGGAATGCCCACCAAGATACTTCGTAGCAGAATGCATGACAATATCGGCACCCAAAGTTAATGGCTGCTGTAAATAAGGGGTCGCAAAGGTATTGTCAACGGCGATTAAAATTGATGAATTTTGTGCTTTAACTGCTGTCGAAATTGCCTGAATATCGGCAATTTTCATCAGTGGATTGGTAGGAGTCTCCAACCAAACTAACTTTGTTTTTTCGGTAATTGCACTGGTAATATGCGCTCTATCAATTACATCAACAAAATTGAAAATAAGCCCATATTTTTGAAACAATTGAGTAAACATTCTGTAGGTACCTCCATACAAATCGTCTCCCGTAATGATTTCATCACCTGGGTTCAATAATCTCAATACACAATCGATTGCAGATAAACCCGATGAAAAAGCAAAACCATGGGTTCCGTTTTCAATCGCTGCAAGACTATCTTCCAATGCTGTTCTTGTCGGATTTCCTCCTCTAGAATAAGAATACCCCTTATGATCTCCGGGACTGGATTGGGCATATGTTGAACTTAAAAAAACTGGGGGCATAATGGCTCCAGCCGATTTTTCTGGTTGTTGACCTCCGTGTATTGTTTTTGTATTGAATTTCATTTTTTTTAACCGATGACATGATTCAACTTCTAAAACCGATTGGTTCCAGTCTCTCTATTAATCTGCAAAAACACCTTCAAGAGAGTTTAGAAAATCGCTCGCTTTTAGACAAACTTCTTGATCGACCTGATAATTCCGTAATGAATTCCTTCATGGAAATTATTGAAGATCAATGCGATTTCTAAAGAATCTAAAACAATTCCTGTACTTGTTGGATAAGAGGTGAAGTTTTCAAAAATACCAGCTTCAAAATCTTCTTCTAAAGTGTCTGGCAAACCAATTAATAAATCTTTCACCTCCTCAAATTCTTCTTCTGTAAAGGGTTCTGAAGGAGCTGTTCCTTTCGCATACCCATCAATCAAATCGTCTGGACACAAGCAATTCAACCCCGATAATTTGTAATGTAACAATTGTTGAGTAACTACTAAATGCGCAACGTTCCACGCAATATTATTTTTAAACCCTGCTGGAATTGCATGAATTTGATCTAGTGTCAATCCGTCCAACTCTTTTAAAAGCAAGGCACGTGATTTCTTTAAAACATCGAATTGTAATTTCATTTTTATGTTTAATTTTGAATGGTAAATATAACACTATAAATAATGAAGAAAGTCTATTTTTTGCAAACTTGTGATACCTGCAGACGAATTTTAAAAGAAGTAAACACCACAGATTTTGAACAGCAAGAAATTAAAACAACTCCTGTAACTCTCTCGCAATTGGAAGCCATGCACCAACTTTCTGGAAGTTATGAAGCCCTGTTTAACAAACGAGCAAGATTGTATGCATTGATGGAGTTAAAGAACAAATCACTTACTGAAGCCGATTATAAAAAGCATCTATTGGAAGAATACACCTTTTTAAAACGAACTGTTTTTATTGTTGATGATGAAATTTTTGTTGGAAATAGCAAAAAAGTAATCGCCGCATTAAAAGCAAAAATCAATTAATGTGCTTCTAAAAAAGTATGGGTTCTCAATGCTACGTTTTCCCGAATATCTTGCCAAAAAAGGTTGAGATCTCCCACATGATAATTTTTCAAAAAAGACATGAAAAAACGCATTGGGAATTTGGGATTTGTCGACCAAATCAATCCATCTGTTACTTCTATTTTTAAGGCTTTTGAATAGACTTTTTTATTTGAATACAAAAAGCCTTTGTGCTGATTGAATACCGTTGTTTTTTCATCGTTCCAAGTAATAGGATTGGTGGTGACACTGCCTTTGTAAAAATTTTTATTCTTTGGGAAATAGCCTTTTTTAAAGGTATTCCATCCTACATACCCACCCGTTTCATTCGGTTTGGTCATTGGATGTAGACTTTGGTATAAATCGGGCTTAATAACAGTACCCACCACATAAGCGGCTATCAATTGTTTTTGTAGTGGTTTGTTGTCAAAAAAATCTCGCAACAAAAATTTAGTATGCGTAGACCCCTGACTGTGACTTGCAAGAAGTATCGGTCTACCAGTATTGTATTTTTTTAAATAGGTTTCAAAAGCTTTCTTCACATCCGAATAAGCGACTAAAAGAGCTTGTTCTCCCCCTTTGTCTAGCATTTTGTATGAGCGCAAATGTGCCTGTCTATAATAGGGTACGTACAATTGAGCAGCGTTTGTAAAAGCTGATGCCTGAAATAATACTGCTTTCTGGAGAACTTTTTGTTGTTGAACAGCATCATCAATGGGTACATTCCAACGAAGATCTTCATCGGCGGTATTTAAAGTTGGATATACATAAAAGACATCTGCTTTTAATCCTTCCATATCTTTGGCAGAAAACGCCTTTAAGTCGTCAGAATAGGTATGTGGTAACACAGCCCAATTTTCTTCTTCATCGTAGTTAGGTACCTCTGGGGTATTTGAGGGTTGAAAGTTCTGAATTCTAGTAGTCGATTTGCAACTTGCTAAAAAACAAAGAGAAATTAGTAAAAATAGAATTTTCCTCATGACGTTATTTTTGATACAATTGCATTAAAAGATCCGCTTCTTTTTTTGCGCTCCAATTTGCAACAATTTCCTCTCTCGCTTTTTCTCCTACGAAAGGCAATTCTTCTTGAATCAACTGTTGTATCAATTGCTTTAATTCTGAACTATTCCCAGCTTCAAAAAGATACCCATTTTTTGCATGTGTAATTAAAGAAGAATGCACACCTACATTTTTGGTTGCAATTACTGTACAGCCACAAGACATTCCCTCGGCAGTCACCAATGAAAACCCTTCAGAAAAACTAGGCGCGATTACAATTTTTGCTGCTTGATAATAGGATATAATTTCCGGAGTTTCTTCTTTAAAATACACTTGATTTTCAATCGCGTACAATTTGACGAGGTTTTTCAATACTTCTAAAAAATCAGGTTGATCTACTTTTCCAACAATAGCCAATGCCCATTCTGGGTGGTCTTTCAATGCTTTTACAGCCTCTAACAGAACAATCTGTCCTTTTGATTTCCGGACTCTTCCCACACAAATAATCAGGTTTTTTTGTGAAATTGTATCCAGAGTACACTCGGGTTTTGGCGCAAATAAATCGACCAAAACTCCATGTCCCACTACGGTATTTTCAATTCCTAGATTAGCACTCATGCTCTGAATCAACGTAATCACGGTATCCGCCTTTTGAAGAAGCCATAAAGTGAATTTTGAGGGAGTACTTTCTGCATGACGGGTAGCAAAAAGTTTGAATTTGGCTCCAAAGAAACGAAAGAACAACATTCTAAGAATCTCATTATTTCGGTGGCAATGCACAACTATTTTTCTTTTAGAAAACAATAACGACGCTAGTCTAAAAGTACTTATTTTAGGTGCATTAACCGTATTTCCATAGACATACGATTCATAGTTAATCGCAAAATACGAAAAGACATTCTCGATACTTCTAGTAACTCCAGTTCTTCGTTTGTGAAAATGAGTATGTATTAAAATGGGTTTCAAAAAGCTGCTTTTTTAGAGGAATTTTCTTTGAATAATTTCCATGAAACGGATCTCAAATGCTTCGTGTTCAGACCAATTATAATCTGGTTTTACCATTTTATTGATAAATTTTTTAGCTTCTTTTGCGGTTTTAAAAGAATTTAGTTGAGAAACGACTCTATTAAAATCTTCTTGACTACCGTCAAATAAATTCTTTACAAAAGCAATTCGGTCATTCAAATCAAATTGAATATTATTGGTAAGAGAATCGTTCAACGATTTGGGCTGCACTGATTCAAACAAATTCGCCATCATATCTACCGGAAAAGTATCTTTCAATTCCTCTTCCAATGTGGGCATTTGAGTTTCTTTTACATCATCCAAAGAGTCTTCAACCGGTTCCTCAGAAGAAAACAAAACTGCTTCTAACTCGTCAAAAGGCTGTTCCAAAACAGGTTCTTCTTTCATGACAGTTACTTCAGTAATTTTCTCCTCTTGAGCCTCTAACTGATCAATGATCGTTGTTTGGTTTACCAAATCCTCTTGGAGCGCTTTGTTTTCAAAAGCTTTTTCAACCTTAGAAATCAACTCTTCTTTGGTGGTTTCTAAATTAGGAGTCGTATTTACATAGGTCTCTACAAAAGCCAACATCGAAAGTGTACTTGAAATTAGGTTCGCTTTTTCGGCTAGGGCAAAGACATCGTCTTTGTTTTTCATTTGTAAAATGCTATGTGCCAAACTTACTAAATCGGCTTCTAATTTTTTGTGCATAAGTTGTATCTTGAATTTATTGTTTGCTGGGAAATATCCTTAAATTTGTTATTTGTCAAAATAACGTAAATTTTAAAAAACTAAAGCCTAAAATTACAAAATGTTTCTCGAAAATACAGTAAATCATACAGAACAATTTGGTTGGATCGAAGTAATTTGCGGCTCAATGTTTTCTGGCAAGACAGAAGAATTAATACGAAGGTTGAAACGGGCACAATTTGCAAAACAGCGTATCGAAATTTTTAAGCCTGCTATAGATACCCGATATGATAACGAAGAAGTGGTTTCTCATGATGACAGCCGAATTCGTTCCACACCTGTTCCTGTGGCATCAAACATTCGTTTGCTTGCCAATGATGTAGATGTGGTGGGAATTGATGAAGCTCAGTTTTTTGACAATGAAATCGTTGCGGTTTGTAATGATTTGGCAAACCGTGGAATTCGTGTAATTGTTGCAGGTTTGGACATGGATTTTAAGGGAAACCCTTTTGGTCCTATGCCAGCATTGATGGCTACTGCCGAGTATGTAACCAAGGTACACGCTGTTTGTACCCATACAGGAAATCCAGCCCACTACAGCTTTCGAAAAGCACAGAATGACAATATTGTAATGTTGGGAGAAACACAAGAATATGAGCCGTTAAGTAGGGCTGCCTATTACAAAGCAATTCAAAAACAGCAAAAAGAAACCACCGATTCTAAAGACGTTTAGTAAAGATGAACAACCATGTCACTGTTTTAGAAATTGACGGAAAAGCGCTTGAACATAACCTTGATTATTTCAAACAAAAGCTACATTCAGAAACTAAAATTTTAGCCGTTGTGAAAGCTTTTGGCTATGGAAGTGATGGGGTGAAAATTACAAAATTTTTAGAACAAAAAGTAGCGTACTTTGCAGTAGCTTATACCCATGAAGGTGTTGCCTTGCGAGAAGCTGGAATACAAACTCCTATTTTGGTCTTGCATCCTCAGATTCCCAATTTAGAAGTTCTGCTGTCCTATTGCTTAGAACCCAACCTGTATAATTTTAACATTACAAAAGCCTTCATAAAGCTTGCTGAAGAAAACTCATTAACAAACTATCCTGTTCATCTAAAATTCAATACAGGACTCAATAGACTAGGTTTTTCTGAGTCTGATATCCCCGAAATTTTAGCGCTCTTCAAAAGGAGGAAACAAGTCAAAGTTCAGTCTCTATTTTCTCATTTGGCAGTCAGTGAAGATCTCGAAGAACAAAAATTTACTGAAAACCAAATTAGCGTTTTTATGCGCATCGTTGAAGAATTTGAAAAGTACCTAGAATACAAACCTTTGCGACATCTTTTAAATACTTCTGGAGTCATCAATTATCCCAAAGCACAGTTCGATATGGTACGCATTGGAATTGGTTTATACGGTTTTGGTAATGATCCTTCCGAAACAAAGCAACTAAAGAATACCCATAATTTAAAATCTATTATTTCTCAGATTCACAGTATTGAACCTGGACAAACAGTAGGGTATAACAGAGCATTTGTTGCTGAAAAGAGAACACGGATCGCGACAATTCCCATAGGTCATGCAGATGGAATTTCTAGAAAATTAGGAAGTCAAAAAGGAAATGTGAAAATCCACAATCAAAAGGCACAAATTATTGGAAATGTCTGTATGGACATGATCATGGTCGATGTTACTGCAATTGATTGTACCGAAGGAGATGAAGTAATTGTATTTAACAATCAACAAATGATTCAAGAAATCTCCAATATAACTGGAACCATTCCCTATGAAACCTTAACAGCGATTTCTCAACGAGTTCAAAAGATTTTTAAACCATAAAAAAAATTATTATATTGCGCTAGGTTTATCAATAAAAAAAGAAAATGTTTACAGAATTTAAGAAATTTATTACCGGAGGAAATGTCATCGAATTTGCAGTTGCCTTTATTATGGCGGGTGCTATTGGAGCTGTTGCAAAGGGTTTTGTTACAAATATTGTGATGCCAATAGTTGGTATCTTTACAGGAGGCATTAGTTTTGCAGACAAGAAACAAGTTTTATCTGAAGCTGTAATTGATTCTACAGGAAAAGTACTTACACCAGAAAATGCAATTCTTTATGGAGCTTGGCTAGACAGTATTTTGAATTTAATTATTGTTGGATTTGTGATGTTTGTAATGGTAAAAGCCTACAATAAAACCAAGAAAAAAGAGAAAGCAGCACCTGCGACTCCCAAGAAACCAACCCAAGAAGAGTTGTTGACCGAAATTAGAGACCTGTTAGCTAAAAAATAAATTTTGAACCACAATCCTTAAAAAAACGGGATATAAAACTCATGCTTTACCCTTAAAGGAGCTCTTCAGATTTTAAAAGTGATGATTGGCAAAGTAGAATGATTGGCAACATCTTCGGCAATACTTCCTCCAAAAATATGCATCAATCCTTTTCTACCTCGGGTTATCATGGCTATTAAATCGGCACCTATTGCATTTGAAAAATTCAAAATTCCTTTTTCTATCGTGCGATCACAAACAAAATTTACATTGACAAGTCGGTCTACATTTCCTTCAGCTTTCAATAAAAAGACATTTGCTAATGCGTCCATTTCTGGAGTTGTTTTGAAATCATCAGTGGGCAAATTTACATAGAGAAGATGCAACCTAGCATTTAAGAAATCTAGCGTTTTCAATGCTTTTTGAAATATTGGAATGCACTTTTCTGAAAAATCGGATGCAAGAACGATATCGGAAAACTCCAAATTGGTCACTTCATTTTTAACAATTAGAACGGGAAGATTCGCATATCGAACTACTTTTTCTGTATTCGATCCTACAAAAAATTCTTTCAAACCACTTGCTCCATGAGACCCCATAATAATTAGGTTGGCATTAACTTCTTCTGCAATGGTATTAATTTCGCTAAAAACCTTATAATGTTTAATGACTGGAACAACTTTTACTTCTTTCAAATACTCTTTTTGCAAAAAGTTTTGAAACCTTTTTTCTGCCATTTTTAAAAAAAAAATTGCTTTTTCTTGTTGAAAGCTTGGACTTTCTGAAAGCGAAACTTCTTGAAGGTCCAACATGTGCAAAGCATAAATAGTTCCTTTGCATTTTTTGGCAAATAAAACGGCTGTTTTTAAAGCGTATTCAGAGTGTTTGGAAAAATCTATAGGTACAATAATTTTTTTCATGAGAATGTCTATTTAAACATTTCTCAAATTTAAAATCCTTTTTTTTCTTATTTTAAGACATTTGTCATGTTTCTAAAATTTTGTTTTTTGTATCTTAAATCTTTTTTTGTAGATTTTTTTGATTAATTCTTCCGCTGGTTTGTTTTGTGGGGTAAATCTATTGTCTTTATCACCTCCAGCACCTTCATGATCATGAAACCACTTCCAAATAAATCCGCCAGCAAACCAATCTTCGTTCCAAAATTGATTGTAAACAGACTCTAAACCATTGGTTTGTGCTTCATGATTGACTCCGCGTTCTATCCGCTTAGAATCCCACGGATTGCTTCCTGCATAGTCGACACTTCGATACCCAAATTCTGTAAACAAGACTGGCTTTCCTACTTGTTGTTGAAGCTCTAAAATAGCTTTTTTGTGAGGTTTCCAACCCTTTTCGTAATCCGAAATACTGGGTGATTTCTCTTTAGTCAATGGAAAATAGGCATCGATTCCAACATAGTCCAATTCCTCCCAAAAAGACACTTGTGAAAATTCGTTCCAATTGGCAGCATAGGTCAATTTTCCAGTATAAATTGCTCGAATTTCTTTGATCAATTTGCTCCAATAGGTGGGTCTATTTTTTACAAAATATTCTAATTCAGTTCCAATACAAAAAATTACCGCCCTCAACTCTTGGGCTGTTCTGGCATAGCTGAGAATAAAATCTCGGTAAGAATTTTCCAAAATAATCCAGTGTTCTTCAGAAACCATTTTGATATTTCCTGTAAACAATCCTCCACGAACCCAAATCTGAGGTTTTACCATAACCTCAACTTTTGCTTCTTGAAATTTTTGAGCGTATTGGAGTACTCCCTTTTGAGTTTCGCCAAACCATTGTCTACTGGTATTGTGTATGATTTTTGGAGAAGTCAACTCTCTTATAAAACCAAAGGGCATTAGAGCTACATAATTACTTTGCACTTCTAGAACAGGACGTGTATGTGCACTTGTTATAGAATCTCTAGAAGCTACAAAACTGACTCCATTAATTTTTTGGTGTTGTGAATTGCAAGAAAAACAGGAAATAACAAATACTAAAAAGAGTTGAAATTGTTTCATATATACCAAAAATAAACTATTTTATTGGAAGGCTTTATCTGGTCAAATAATTTTGAAGAACCTTGCAACAAACTCTTGCCATCTCAAAAAAAACAAATTAGGCGGCCTCTTATTTTTTTCGCCATTTGTAAGTTAGTAACTTTGACTTCGACAGAAATACCACATCTCATTATTTATGGAGCATATTGTTATTATTGGAAACGGGATTGCTGGTGTTACCGCTGCAAGACATATTCGAAAATTGTCTGACAAAAAAATCACCATCGTTTCTGGAGAAAATCCTTACTTTTTTTCTAGAACTGCTTTGATGTATGTCTACATGGGGCATCTCAAATTTCAACATACTCAACCCTATGAAGATTGGTTTTGGAAAAAAAACAAGCTCAATTTAAAACAAGGTTTTGTAACTTCTATTGATACTGATAAGAAAAACCTAATCTTTGATGATGCTTCTACGCTAAAGTATGACAAACTGATTCTTGCAACTGGGTCGAAGCCCAATAAATTTGGGTGGCCAGGTCAGGACTTAGAAGGAGTAATGGGAATGTACCACAAACAAGATTTGGAACGTCTCGAAAAATACGCCCCAAATTCTGAAGTTTGCAAAAGAGCCGTTATTGTTGGGGGTGGATTGATAGGTATTGAATTGGCAGAAATGCTGCGAAGTAGAAATATTCCTGTTACCTTTTTGGTGCGAGAAAAAAGTTTTTGGAACGGCGTTTTACCCGCTCAAGAATCTGAGATGATCAATCAACACATCTTAGAACATCATATTGATTTGCGCTTGGGAGTCAATTTAAAAGAGATAAAAGCAGCCCAAAACGGACGCGTAACTTCAATTATTATTGAAGAAACTGGCGAAGAAATTGCCTGTAATGTGGTGGGATTAACCGCTGGTGTTGCACCCAATATCGACTTCATTAAAAATTCAAAAATAGATACCAAAAGAGGCGTTTTAGTCAATCGTTTTTTAGAAACCAATATTACAAATGTCTATGCTATTGGTGATTGTGCTGAACAGCAAGAAGCCATTGGGCAAAGAAGAGCTATCGAAGCTGTTTGGTACACTGCTAGAATGATGGGAGAAACCCTTGCGCAAACTATTTGTGGTACAAAAACGGAATACAAACCAGGGCACTGGTTCAACTCTGCTAAATTTTTAGATATTGAATATCAAACCTATGGTTGGGTTTTCAGCGAGCAATCCAAACAAGAAAATGAGGAACATTTTCAATGGAAACATCCTCAAGAGAACAAATGCATTACTGTTTCTTATGATAAAAATTCGCATCTTTTTTTAGGAATCAATACCTTCGGAATACGAATGCGACATGAAATTTTTAATCGTTGGCTATCTCAAAAAAAATCTATCGAATTCGTAATGGAACATCTAGCCGATGCTAATTTTGATCCTGAGTTTTACAAAATCCATGAAGCATCCATTCTGGAGCAATTCAATCTTTTATTTGGTACAAATATTTCGTTGCAAAAAAAGAGCTGGAAAAGAATTTTTAGAAGCCATTAAACTATGAAAACACTACAAAACATCGGGTTGCTCCTCTTTTTTATTGGAATGTCTCTATTTTCTGCATCCATTTTTACAGGATCCTTTAGTCTGTCAAATGCTGAATTAGAAGCATTCATTCAAGAAAAAGGCTATAAGAGTGAAGTCCTCGCATCAGAACTCCAAAAAGCAGTCGTCACCAACGAGCATCAAAATATTTTCACCTTTTCGAGTCGTGTTCGAAATGCCTATGCAACTTCCAATGAATTTTATGACCAATTAATTGCGAAATACAATTCAGAGAAAAACTGGAGCCAGAAAGCGGCACAATTTCAATTTAAAACTTTTGGAAAACCGCATTCTTTAACTTTTGAACTGGCAAAAAAAGCAGGGAAAGGTTTTGTTCGAACCCACAAAAGTTGGGCTTGGTTGCTCACTTTTGGGCTGGGAATTCTTGGAGCATTGCTTTACATTGTACCTAATGTCATCACTTTAGGTCCTCCTGGAATCAAAAATAATGGTGTTTTTCTGAATGCCGCAACGAACCGTGGTTGGATTGGTTGGTTTGCTTTTGTATTTTTGGTCACCTTTTATATTTTACTTTATTTTTTTCCCGACTTTATTGTCAACTGGGTCTATTTGGTCGATGGGATCAGTGAATTCATAAGTGGAAACCCTGCCAGTCAGTGGTTCTTATACGGTTTTTTGTACTGTGTGGTGATGATCGTCATGGCCATCAGAATGTATATCAAATACAGGCATAATAAGTATCAACTTTTGAGAACAACCTCGGTCTTATTCTTTCAAATAGTATTTGCCTTTTTAATTCCCGAAATTTTGGTTCGATTTGAAAAACCTTGGTATGATTTTAAAAATGCGTTCCCATTGGATTATGATTTTTTCTTCAAATGGAATTTAGAAGAATTGTTGAATAGTGGTGCTTTCGGACTATTTATTTTGGTTTGGGGAATTGTTTTGACACTCGTAATTGTTCCCATAATGGTTTATTTCTTTGGGAAAAGATGGTACTGCTCTTGGGTTTGTGGCTGTGGTGGACTGGCGGAAACTTTAGGAGACCCTTACCGACAATTGTCAAGCAAAACATTGCTGTCTTGGAGAGTAGAGCGAATTGTGATTCACAGCGTATTGATTTTTGTTGTGGTGATGACAGGGTTTGCTTTATACACCTTCTTTTCGGGAGCACATCAAATTGCAGGAATTCGAACACAAACTATTCAGGACATTTATGGGTTTTTAATCGGATCTATTTTTGCAGGGGTTATAGGAACAGGTTTTTACCCAATTTTTGGAAATCGTGTTTGGTGTCGTTTTGGATGCCCACTAGCAGCTTATATGGGATTTGTACAGCGTTTTAAATCGCGATTTAGAATAACGACCAATGGAGGACAATGCATTTCTTGTGGGAATTGTTCAACCTACTGTGAACAAGGAATTGACGTAAGAGCCTATGCACAAAAAGGAGAAAATATTGTACGCTCTAGTTGTGTGGGGTGTGGTATCTGCGCTGCAGTGTGCCCAAGAGGTGTTTTAAAACTTGAAAATGGACCAGAAGTAGGAAGAATTAATCCTACTGAAGTCTTGTTAGGAAATGATATCGATTTAATGGAGCTCGTCAATAAAAAATAAAATGGCTCAGAAACAGTAGTCTTAAAAAGAAGAACTGCGATTTGAACTAATTTGAAACGAATCTTAGTACTTTTGCCGTATTGAACTCTCAACAGAAAAACGGCAATACATGCAAACTATTATAAAAGTAATTATCCCTGCCTACAATGAGCAAGATTCGATTGCTAAAGTAATCAAAGACATTCCTGAAATTGTTGATGAGATCATTGTGATAAGCAATAATTCAACAGACGGCACTGAATTGAATGCAAAAAATGCTGGGGCGACTGTTTTACAAGAACACCGAAAAGGCTATGGATATGCCTGCTTAAAAGGGATGGAGTACATTGCTCAACAACCAACTACTCCCGAAATCATCGTTTTTTTGGATGGTGACTATTCTGACTATCCCGAACAATTGATTGACATCATTGAACCAATTGTACATCAAAATATGGATTTTGTAATTGGAGCTAGAGTGAAATCCCTTCGAGAAAAAGGATCTATGACAACCCCTCAAATTTTTGGGAATTGGCTGGCAACCTCTTTGATGAAGCTTTTCTTTGGAGCTACCTTTACCGATTTAGGTCCTTTTAGAGCCATTAAATACGAAAAATTACTAGGCTTGCACATGGAAGATAAAACTTACGGGTGGACTGTAGAAATGCAGCTAAAAGCCTTAAAACAAAAGTTTTGCTATCTAGAGGTTCCTGTAAAATATAGAAATAGAATTGGGGTCTCTAAAGTTTCAGGAACCGTAAAAGGTGCTATATTTGCAGGAATTAAAATTCTAACATGGATTTTCAAATATAGTTTTAAATAATGATTCTAGCTTACATTACAATTGCCATTTATTCAATTTCTCTAGTGCTTATTTTTATGTACTCATTGGCACAACTGAACTTGTTATTTAATTATTTGTCGGCACAAAAAAAAGAAGATCACACTCCCAAATTTGATCTATCAAACCCAGAAGAAGTCCCTTTCATTACGATACAATTGCCTGTTTTCAATGAAAAGTATGTCATGGAACGCTTGCTAGAAAATATAGTCCAATTAAAATATCCCAAAGAAAAATTAGAGATTCAAGTCTTGGACGATTCGACCGACGAATCGGTACAGAGTACCTACGAACATATCAAAAAATTACAAGAACAAGGGGTTGACATCAAACACATTTGCAGAACCAATAGACAAGGATATAAAGCTGGAGCTTTAAAAGAAGGGTTAGAGTTGACCAAAGGAGAATTTATTGCCATTTTTGATGCCGATTTTTTACCCGACGAAGACTGGTTGCTAAAAACGGTTCCGTATTTTAAAGACGAAAAAGTTGGCGTTGTACAAACTCGCTGGGGACATATCAATAGAAATTACTCTACCCTCACCAAAATTCAAGCTTTTGCATTGGATGCCCATTTTACCCTAGAACAAGTTGGGCGAAATAGCAAAGGACATTTTATCAACTTTAATGGAACGGCAGGTCTTTGGAGAAAAGAATGCATCTATGACGCAGGAAACTGGGAAGGCGATACACTTACGGAAGACTTAGACCTAAGCTATAGAGCACAGTTAAAAAACTGGAAATTCAAATATCTTGAAGATGTAGAAACTCCTGCAGAATTACCTGTAATCATTAGTGCAGCTCGTTCTCAACAATTTCGATGGAACAAAGGAGGCGCAGAGAATTTTCAAAAAATGGCAGGAAGAGTCCTAAAGGCCAAAGGTTTGCCGTTGCGAACAAAAATCCATAGTCTATTGCATTTGCTCAATAGTTCAATGTTTTTAAATGTATTTATCGTAGCGGTATTAAGCATTCCTATGCTATACATTAAAAACGAATATGCACACCTAAAAAACTATTTCTATGCCATGAGCTTTTTTGTAATCAGCTCTATCATCTTCTTTATTTGTTATTGGTTCATGTACAAAAAAACTTACGGAGGTGGCTTTGTCAAATTTACAAAATACATTGGTCTTTTTTTTACGTTCTTTTCTATTGCGATGGGCTTTTCATTACACAATTCCATTGCAGTTTTGGAAGGACATTTTGGAAAGAAAAGTGAATTTGTAAGAACCCCAAAATTTAATATTAAAACCATTAAAGATGGATGGAAAAATAATATTTACATCAAAAGAAAACCCTCGATACATGTTGTGATTGAAGGAATATTAGTCCTCTATTTTGCCTTTGGAATGTACAGCGCTTTTATCGTTGGAGACCAAGGAGGAGATTTTGGTTTATTTCCCTTTCATTTAATGCTATTTATTGGTTTTAGTTATGTCTTCTTTAAATCTGTTTTTTCAAAGGCATAATGAATAGCGTCGCTAAATACAACGCTATTTTTCTTCTCATTACGAGCTGTGTGCTCTACTTTTTTACAGGATACTTTTTAGAAAGAACCGCATTTTACCAATGGGTACTGGTTTGGTTCTCACTGTTTGGTTGTTTTTTTTTACTGACTCAAAACAACCACCTTCGATTTAAAAATTTGGTCGGAATAGCCATTCTTTTTAGATTGGTATTGCTATTTCAGATTCCCAATTTATCTCAAGATTTTTACCGCTTTATTTGGGATGGAAGAATGCTCTTTGAAGGGTTGAACCCCTATCTCTCATTACCTGAAACATTTATTCAACATGGCCTATCCCCTATTTCAGAGGCAAAAGAGTTATACATGGGCATGGGCGAACTCAACGGAAGTCATTATACCAACTACCCACCATTACATCAACTCTGTTTTTTAATTGCAGCCATCATTAGCAGTAAAAGTATTTTTGGTGCAGTACTTGTTTTAAGGGTCATTCTTATATTGGCAGATATTGGTATTCTGTATTTTGGAAGCAAACTCCTAAAAAAACTCAACCTTCCAGTAAGAAATATTTTTTGGTATTTTTTAAATCCTTTTATCATCATTGAAATGACTGGGAATTTGCATTTCGAACCCATTATGTTGTTCTTTTTCGTTTGGGCTCTATATCAATTGTCACAAAAAAAATGGTTGTTGGCAGCACTGCTCATAGCATGTTCCATTTCTGTAAAACTAATTCCACTATTATTTTTACCTCTCTTTTATCAATGGTTTATGAAGCCCTCAACAATTCATAAAAACAGACCAAAAGAGGATTCTTTAAAATCATTACAATTCGCAAAACTAAGTACCTTTTACCTACTTATTATGATGGGTACAGTTGTACTATTTCTTCCTTTTTATACACCCGAACTTATTGATAATTATTTCAATTCGGTAGGATTGTGGTTTCAAAAATTTGAATTTAATGCCAGTTTTTATTATCTCTTTAGAGAAATCGGGTACATTTTTAGAGGGTGGAATGAAATAGCCATCATTGGTAAAATCATCCCGATACTCACTCTTTTATTTCTGGGAGGAATTACCTTTTTTAGAAAAAATAACACCCTAAAAACATTGATTCCAGCCTTGCTATTCGGGCTTTCTTTTTATTATTTTACGACCACCACAATGCATCCTTGGTATTTAGCAACGTTGGTTCTCTTATGTGTTTTTACCAAATATCGTTTTCCGATTGTTTGGAGTGTAACCATTATTTTAAGTTATCAGGCATACGCAAATGTACCCTGGAAAGAAAATTTTTGGTTCCTCTTTTTAGAATATTTATTTGTATTTTCGTATTTGATTTTCGAAATAAAAAAGAAAAACAACGGGCTGTCCACATAGATTGTACATAGTTTTTTGTAATTTACGACCTTATCTATTTTTCAATGAAAAGATTAACTATAAAAGACATCGCTAAAGAATTCAACGTTTCTATTTCAACCGTTTCTAAAGCGTTGAACAATAGCTACGAAATTAGTATTAGTACCAAAGAAAAAATCAAAAAATTTGCAAAAGAAAATAATTATAAGCCCAACTTCAACGCGTTAAGTTTAAAAAATAGACAAACAAAAACGATTGGAATCATTATTCCTAACATGTTAAATTACTTTTTTGCACAAGCTTTTAAAGGCATCGAAAAAGTGGCAAATGCCAAAGGGTATAAAATTATTTCTTGTATTTCCAACGAGTCGTATACCAAAGAAGTTGAGACCATAGAAATGCTATCAAACGGGATCATCGACGGTTTTATCCTTTCTTTGTCTGAAGAAACCATCTTAAAGAATGACTACGCTCACCTGCAAGAAATGATCAACAATGACACCCCTATTGTCATGTTTGATCGAGTAACCGATGATATTGATTGTGACAAGGTAATTACAGACGATTTTATTGGCGCAGTAAATACAGTAAATCACTTGGTAAAGACAGGAAGCAAAAACATTGCTTTTATTTCTACAATTAGTAAATTAAAAATTGGCGAAAAGAGAAAACACGGATATTTAAAAGGTTTGGAAGAAAATAATCTGACGGTAAATAAAAATTTAATTATTGATATTTTAGAAGAAGATTATAAAATGTACGAAACCATTTTGGAGCCTATATTTGACAGCAACACCATTGATGCAGTCATTGCCACCGACGAATCCTCAGCAATTGCTGCAATGAAAATTGCAATTAAAAAAGGATTTAAAATCCCTCAAAACTTTTCTGTAGTCTCTTTTTCAAACGGAATTTTAGCAAGACATTCCAGTCCAAAACTAACTACTGTAAGTCAGCATGGTGAAATTATGGGTGCTACTGCCGCAGAAATTTTAATCAACAAATTAGATAAAAAGAAGGCCGACGAAAAACCAAAAACAGTTGTCATCAAAACAAATTTGGTAGAACGAAATTCTACAAAAAAATTCTCTTTTTAAAATTCTAACGAAACTACAAGTCCTTCATTGGCCCTCACGTTAAAAACAGTTTCGTCTTCAAAAATTAAATACTGCCCTTTAATGCCTACCAACTTACCTTTATAACTAGGTGTTTTTATTAAGTTTAAACTTTTGGGCTTGATAGGATATTTTAAAACTGGAAAATTCAAATGGGTTTCTGTATGATCAGCAATAAAATACGCTTTGGCTTCTTCAGGAATATAGGCTTCCAATTGAGTTCTCCAAGCTAACAAATTCACATCTTCAATATCATTCTTTAGCATTTTTCGCCAATTGGTTTTATCGGCTACATGTTCTTTTAGTGCAACTTCTGTAATCCCAGCCAAATACCGATTGGGGGCTTCTAATATTTCAATCGCTTCATGGGCTCCTTGATCAATCCAACGAGTGGGTACTTGTTGCTTTCGAGTTACCCCTACTTTTACGTTACTCGAATTGGCCAAATACACAATATGCGGTTTCAATTGTACACTTTGCTCATAAGCTAAATTTCGATCTTCAATACCCAAATGCGCAGTGCTCAATTCGGGGCGCATAATCCAATCTCCTGCATTGGGAGTGTCAAAAAAACAAGATTTACAAAAACCTTGTCTATAAATTTCTTTTTCTGAATGACAGTTTAAGCATTCATACCTAACAAAATGAATTTCAATTTGGCTTCCCAACAATTGATTCATGTTGATAAAATCATCATTCATGTCTAAGTAGTACTGAATTACTTCAGTATTTTCTGTCATCATTTTTTTTAAAACTCCTTGATAGATCATATAAAAGATTTTATTACTTTAGAGGAAGTTTAATTGTGCTATCATACTAAAAATCCTAAACAAACAAATTTACACAATTCTATGGCGTTTCAGATTATCAATTCTATAATTTCTTGGTTTTTAAAGAAACGAAAACATCAAATCGAACTCTTTCTAAAATATCCTATAGATGTTCAGGAAGAACTCTTATTGAAGCTCATCAATACCGCTAAAAATACGAAATTCGGTATCGAAAATGATTTTTCAACCCTTAAAAGCTATTCTGAATTCAGCAAAAAAGTACCCATTCAAAAATACGAAACTTTTGAACCCTTGATAGAACGGTGTCGAAAAGGAGAACAAAATCTCTTCTGGCCTACTCCCATCAAATGGTTTGCAAAAAGTAGCGGAACCACCAATGCAAAAAGTAAATTTATTCCCGTATCTGAAGATGCCTTAGAATATTGCCATATAAAAGCTGGAAAAGATATGCTGTGCTTGTACATCAACAACAATCCAAAAACACAACTTTTTACAGGAAAAGGCTTGCGTTTGGGTGGAAGTTCAGAAGTATATCAAGACAATGGTTCTTACTTTGGTGATTTGTCTGCAATCATCACAGAAAATTTGCCTTTTTGGGCCGATTTCAGCTCGGCTCCAAGTCAAAAAGTAGCTTTAATGGCAGAATGGGAAACCAAAATGGAAGCTATTGTAAATGAAACCATCAAGGAAAATATCACAAGTTTGGTAGGAGTTCCATCGTGGATGTTGGTTCTTCTGAACAGGGTTTTGGAAAAAACAGGAAAAGCAAATATTTTGGAAGTATGGCCCAATCTAGAAGTCTATTTTCACGGGGGCGTCAACTTCAACCCTTATCGAGAACAATACAAGAAGTTGATTCCGAAAGCAGATTTTAAATATTACGAAATTTACAATGCCTCTGAAGGTTTTTTTGCAATTCAAGATCGAAATGGATCCAAAGAGTTATTACTCATGCTAGACTATGGAATCTTCTATGAATTTATTCCGATGGATCAATATGCTGGAGAAGATTCTGAAGCAATTCCTTTGTCTAAAGTAAAAGAGGGTGTTAATTATGCCATATTAATTACCACCAATGGTGGCTTGTGGCGCTATTTAATTGGAGACACCATAAAATTTACCGCTACAAATCCTTATCGAATTAAAATTACAGGACGTACAAAACACCACATCAATGTATTTGGAGAAGAACTCATTATCGAAAATGCGGAAGAGGCTTTGCAATTGGCTTGTAAAAAAACAAATGCACTCATTTCTGAATATACCGTTGGCCCCATTTTTATGGAAGGAAAAGAAAAAGGAGGTCATGAGTGGATTATTGAATTTATAAAAAAACCAAAAGACATCGATTCTTTTACTCAAATTTTAGACAATGCTTTAAAATCGATCAACTCCGATTACGAAGCAAAACGCTATTTGAACATGACGTTGATGATGCCAAAAGTCCATCTTGCCAAAAAAGGATTATTTTACAATTGGCTCAAAAAGAAGGGCAAGTTAGGAGGGCAACATAAAGTACCCAGATTATCAAATTCTAGAGCTTTTGTAGAAGAACTTTTAAAACTGTAAAATAATTGATTACTGACATTTGTCAATAATTTTCTCGTCAACACAGCCTAACTTTGTGATTTAAATGGTCTAAAAATGAACGTTTCACAATCACTTCAACAATTTTACAAAGACAATAATTTTAAAAAAGACGGCGGAGAAAGCGATGCCTTTTTCGAGTTGAAATTTAGGTACTTCACGTTAAAGCTCCCCAATGTACAATATCGAAAAGACGTCATTTACATTCACGATATTCAGCATGTCTTGTACAATTGTGATACCACTTGGAAAGGAGAAGCATTTATTGCAGGATGGGAAATTGGCAACAAATTATGGAAACATCTCCCGATAGGAATTATCAGCTTGTGGGCAATGGGCTTTTGTTTACTAAACTACCCAAAAGAAGTTTTTAACGGATATAAAGAAGGAATCAATGCTATTGGTGTTATCGATTTAAAAATGGAGAAAGAAACCCTTTTAAAAATGTCCGTTTCCAAATTGAGAAAACACATTCAAAGAACCAAAACCAAACCAGTAAATTGGGGCATGTTTCTTTTTTGGGGGTTGATAAGTGAGCTTATTTTTCTATTCCCGTTGCTTGTGGTGATCGCACTAGGAGTTATTTTTTATTAAATCTTCCGCTCCACAACATAGAGAATCATTTTCAGTAAAGATGATTTGTATTCGTTGTCTGGAAAATTGTCCAAAATAGCAATGGCTTTGCTTTTGTACTCTCCCATTTTGACTGTAGTATACTCAATTCCTCCATGGGCTTTCACAAAGGCTATGACTTCTTTTACCCGTTTTTTGTCCTTGTTGTGCTTTTTGATCGAGTTAATCAACCAAGCCTTGTCTTTTGCAGAACAGGTATTTAAAGTATAGATAAGAGGCAATGTCATTTTTTGCTCTTTGATATCAATCCCCGTAGGCTTGCCAATTTTTGCTTCGGAATAATCAAACAAATCATCTTTGATCTGAAAAGCAATTCCAATATATTCTCCAAATTTTCGCATTTGATGAATGGTTTCTTGGTTAGCACCTACCGAAGCAGCGCCTATACCACAACAAGCGGCAATTAAAGTTGCTGTTTTTTTTCTGATAATATCGAAATAAATATCCTCTGTGATGTCTAATTTTCGGGCTTTTTCTATTTGAAGTAATTCGCCTTCACTCATTTCACGAACAGCAATAGAAATCAGTTTTAACAAATCAAAATCTTCGTTATCAATAGAAAGTAACAATCCTTTAGACAATAAAAAATCGCCTACAAGCACTGCAATTTTATTTTTCCAAAGTGCATTGATTGAGAAAAAACCTCGTCTTCGGTTGCTTTCATCTACTACATCATCATGCACCAAAGTAGCGGTATGGATGAGTTCTACCACAGAAGCTCCTCGGTAAGTTCGTTCATCAAAACCTCCATTGGAGACCATTTTGGCAACCAAAAAAACAAACATGGGGCGCATTTGTTTTCCTTTTCTCCGAACTATATAGTAAGTAATTCTATTTAAAAGCGGAACTTTAGAAAGCATCGAATCTTTGAACTTTTCTTCGAAGAGTTCCATTTCCGATAAAATTGGACGTTTAATTAGTTCAACTGGATTCATTACTCAAAAATACAAAATATAAACAAGATACAGATGGGTTTGTGAAACCAGTTGTATTGCCTAAAGATTTATGATTTATTGGCCAACTGCCCACAAGCAGCATCGATGTCTTTTCCTCTAGAGCGACGCACATTGACCGTAATATCGTGCATTTCTAAATTCGAAATATAATTGTTAATTGCCGACGAACTTGCTTGTTGAAACTGCCCATCATCTATTGGATTGTACTCAATCAAATTAACTTTACACGGTACATGCCCACAAAACTTCACCAAGGCCTGAATGTCTTCTTTTCGGTCGTTAATTCCATCCCAAACTATATATTCGTAAGTAATGGTTCGTTGGGTTTTTTCGTACCAATATTCTAAAGATTCTTTTAAATCGTTTAATGGAAAATTTGTATTAAAAGGCATGATCGTCGTTCTTACTTCATCGATTGCCGAATGTAAAGAAACCGCCAAATTGAATTTGACTTGATCATCTGCCATTTTTTTTATCATTTTGGGCACTCCCGAAGTAGAAACCGTGATTCTTTTTGGTGACATCCCCAGACCTTCGGGTGAGGTGATTTTTTCGATAGACTTGATCACATTGTTGTAATTCATCAACGGTTCTCCCATCCCCATAAAAACGATATTTGATAACTTGTGATTGTGATACAATCTACTTTGCTTGTCAATAGCTACTACTTGATCGTAGATCTCATCTGGGTTTAAATTTCGCATTCTTTTTAAACTCGCAGTGGCACAAAACTTACAATCCAAACTACAACCTACTTGGCTTGAAACACAAGCGGTTGTTCTTTTTGGCGTTGGAATTAGAACCGATTCTACAATAAAACCATCGTGCAGTTTTATTCCGTTTTTTATCGTTCCATCTTTACTTCGCTGCATGGAATCGACCTTGATGTGATTGATCACAAAATTGGCCGCTAGCATTTCTCGAGTTTCTTTCGAAATGTTTGTCATGTCTTCAAAAGAATGCAAAGCTTTGCTCCACAGCCATTCATAAACTTGGTTTCCACGAAATGCTTTATCGCCATTTTCCACAAAAAAATCTCGCAATTCTTCTTTGGTCAAGGCTCTGATGTCTTTCTTTTTATTCAAAGTACAATGATTAAACGATTATAAAAATAAACTCTTGCAAAAATAACCATAAAAAAACTGGCACTTCATTGAAGCACCAGTTTTAATTATAATTTGCTAATGGTTTATATAATTAACATGGCATCACCGTAAGCAAAGAATTTATATTCTTCTTTGATTGCAACTTTGTAGGCTTCCATAATCAAATCGTACCCACCAAAAGCGGCAGCCATCATTAATAAGGTAGATTTCGGATTGTGAAAATTCGTAATCATACAGTTTGCAATGCTAAAATCGTACGGAGGAAAAAGGAATTTATTAGTCCACCCCGTAAAAGGTTTTAATTGATGATTTGCAGAGACCGAAGATTCTACCGTTCTCATGACCGTGGTTCCAACAGCACAAATTCTTCTTTTTTCACTCTTCGCTTTGTTGATCATATTTGCAGAACTCGCAGGTATTGCAATTTGCTCAGAATCCATTTTATGTTTTGACAAATCTTCTACTTCAACAGGAGCGAAAGTACCCAAACCAATATGCAATGTTGTTTCTGCAAAATCGACCCCTTTAATTTCTAGACGTTTCATTAAATGCTTAGAAAAATGCAAGCCTGCTGATGGCGCTGCTACGGCACCTTCATCTTTAGCAAAAATCGTTTGGTATCGTTCGTTGTCCATGTCCTCTACATCTCTACCAATTACTTTCGGTAAAGGAGTTTCTCCTAGCTCCAATAACTTTGCTCTAAATTCTTCGTAACTACCGTCAAATAAAAAACGTAAAGTTCTCCCTCTAGAAGTGGTGTTGTCTATTACTTCTGCAACCAAACTATCATCATCACCAAAAAACAATTTGTTTCCGATTCTAATTTTTCTTGCTGGATCTACTAAAACATCCCACAATCTATTCTCTGCATTGAGTTCTCTCAATAAGAAAACTTCAATTCTCGCACCTGTTTTTTCCTTGTTACCATACATTCTGGCAGGAAAAACTTTGGTATTGTTCAACATCATTACATCACCTTCTTCAAAGTAATCAATAACGTCTTTGAAAAGTTTGTGCTCTATAGTGCCTTCTTTTCTATTGACCACCATCAAACGAGACTCATCTCTGTGATCTGATGGATATTTTGATATTAATTTTTCTGGTAAATCAAATTCAAACTGTGATAATTTCATAAGTGATTTGGGTTATAAGGGCGGCAAATATACGATATCGAAATAGGCCTTGTCAAGTGTTTTACTGTTTAATTTACAGTTCTTTAATGAGCATCCCTATTTGTTGCATGTCTGCCCAAAATTTTTGGTACGATTTTGAAACCACTTCTGCATTTTGAATTTGAATCGGTACTTTGAGCGCCAAAGGAGCAAATGCCATTGCCATACGATGATCGTTATAGGTTTTGATCGCAACTTGTTCGTACATTTCTGAAGAAACAGATAAATGTAGGCTGTCATTGGTCACCCTAATTTTTGCACCTAACTTCGTCAATTCTTCTTGCAAAGCTTCTAAGCGATCGGTTTCTTTGATTTTTAAGGTATGTAAACCTGTTAATACACATGAAATCCCAAGTCCAAAAGCAGTTACTGCTATCGTTTGCGCAATATCTGGAGCATTTTTCAAATCGATATTTAAAGAATCTGAATTCGTTTTTTGAACTTTTCTCAATCTGATTGAATTGTCACTAAACTCCGTTTCTACTCCAAAATGTGTATAAATTGTCGCCAAACAAGAATCTCCTTGCAAGCTGTCTTTTCGGTAGGCAGACAATTCAATTTCTGAGCCAATTTCGCTCAAGGCAATGATCGAATAAAAATAGGATGCAGAGCTCCAATCAGACTCTACAACTATGGTTTGTTTTGAAATGTTTTTCACAGAATGGACTTGTATGCTATTTCCTTCAAAACTTGTTTGAATGCCCAATTGAGACAATAAACTCAATGTCATTTCAATATAAGGAACAGAAGTAATGGCTCCAATTAATTCTATGTTGAGTCCATTTTCTAGGTGAGTACCCATCAAAATTAAAGAAGAAATATACTGACTACTCACATTTCCGTTAATTTGAACCTTTTGTTTTGTTATGCGGGTTCCTTTAATTCTTACTGGTGGATAGCCCTCTTTTGCTTCGTATGAAATATCGGCACCTAAATCTCTTAATGCATCTACCAAAATACCTATGGGTCTATTTTGCATTCTTTCTGAGCCCGTTAAAACCACTTCGCTATTTTCTTTTGAAGCAAAATAACCGACCAAAAAACGCATCGCAGTTCCAGCATGCCCTATATCGATCCATTCTTCTTTGGAAGAAAGCGCATGCTTTAAATGCACAGAATCATCAGAATCGGAAATATTTTCTATCGAAATTTCGGGAAACAATTGCTGCAAAATAAGCAAGCGATTCGACTCGCTTTTAGAACCAGAAATTGTTATTTTCTCATTGATTTTCTCACTTCTACCAGCCGTTAACAATATGTCCATTCTAGATAACTTCTTTTAATTTGTATTTTAAATTTCAATAACAACCCCTTCTAAAAATATATTTTCTCGATACGATTTTCATGGTTATCGACATCCTGCAAAGTTACTGCACAAAAAAAATATACCCAAGTTTCTAAAGACTATTTTAGCATTCAAAAATGAATTCCAAACATTCGATACGAGGAGTTATTTCATGTTTTTATTGGTCACGTAAATTCCATAAACAAAACAGACTATAACCTTGGTTACCCAAAATGGAACCCATTTTCCATTCTCAAAATTGGTTTCGGAAACTGCAGCCCAATTTGCTGAAAATATAGCTTCCCAACTATTGAAAAAAAGCGAAAATAACGTCACAATAATAAAAAAAGGAATGGCAACTTTCAGGACATTATTCCAAAATTGAGCTTGTTTTATTTTTTGTAAAAAATTCATTTATTTTAGTTTTTGATTGTTGTGATGACGTTCGTGATCACGCTGGGTTTTTAAATCTAATTTTTTTTCAAAAGCGTCCTGCAAGTCGATGCCTGTTTGATTTGCCAAACACAGAACTACAAAAAGTACATCGGCTAATTCTTCGCCTAAATCTTTATTTTTATCCGAATCCTTTTCGCTTTGCTCTCCATACCTACGGGCTATAATTCTAGCAACTTCACCCACTTCTTCGGTGAGTTGTGCCATATTTGTTAACTCGTTAAAATAACGTACTCCATGCGCTTTGATCCAATCGTCTACCTGTTTTTGAGCGTTCTCTATATTCATGTTAGTGATTTTCTAAGAGGGTAAAGTTACAAACTTTGAAAGGGTTTTAAATTTTTAAAATCTTTAAAAATTGATTTCTGGGTATTTCTCTTGCTCCTAAACTTGCCAAATGATCGTTATACACCTGACAGTCGATCAATTGATAATTTCCATTTTTTACAAGATGTAAAAAGGCCAATTTGGAGGCATTTGAAATCTTCGAAAACATACTCTCTCCACAAAACACCTCTCCAACCTCAACTCCATACAATCCACCTACCAATTGATCGCCTTGCCAAACTTCTATCGATTTTGCAATCCCTTTCCGATGAAGA
>Ga0257120_1000433_pt1 | contig 31055 bp, 30 predicted proteins | sample SI106_10metaG_FD_190153 | JGI IMG/M metagenome (GOLD analysis project Ga0257120, IMG submission 190153) | Marine microbial communities from Saanich Inlet, British Columbia, Canada - SI106_10 | ecosystem: Environmental > Aquatic > Marine > Inlet | place: Canada: British Columbia | collected... | reverse complement strand
AAAAACTTAAAGATTTTCGGATCTTGTTCCAATCAAAATTGGCATGGTCATAACTTTATACTTCATGTTACGGTAAAAGGTGAGGTTAATCCAGAAACGGGTTTTGTAGTTAATTTGAAAGACTTGAGTCCTGTTATACAGGATAAAGTAATTGATAAACTAGACCATAAAAACATCAATGTTGATGTAGATTTCATGTTCGGAAAGATGGCTTCTACAGAAGTTTTAGCCGTTGAGATATGGAATCAATTAGTGGATCCAATTCGCGAAATGGGTGTAGAATTACATTGCATCAAAGTTCATGAAACAGAAAATAACTTTATAGAATACTTCGGTTAAGATTATGGGCTATAAAAAAGTAGAACACTACGACCAGGAATGTACAGACGCACTTTCTGGACACTTTAAGCAAGTCTTATCTCATATTGGAGAAGACACAGAAAGAGAAGGATTATTAAAAACCCCAGAACGAGTTGCTAAGGCAATGCAATACCTTACTCAGGGATACGATCAAGACCCATCCGAGATTTTGAAATCTGCAATGTTTGCTGAAAAGTACGACGAGATGGTTATTGTGAAAAACATTGAAGTGTACTCTTTATGTGAACATCATATGTTGCCGTTCTTTGGAAAATGTCACATCGCTTATATTCCCAATGGTCATATTGTTGGTTTGAGTAAATTCCCTAGAATGGTAGATGCTTTTTCGCGCAGACTTCAAGTTCAAGAGCGATTAACCGATCAAATACGAGATTGCCTGCAAGACACCTTAAAACCTCAAGGCGTTGCAGTTTGCATTGAAGCTCAGCACTTGTGTATGCAAATGCGTGGAGTACAAAAGCAAAATTCGGTTACCACTACATCAGCCTTTTCTGGGGCTTTTATGGAGGAGGATATTACTCGTCAAGAATTCATGAGTTTAGTAAAAGGATTGAGTAGCTAAAAATTACTATTAATTATTGGTTTTGGGTATCCAACTCAAAGCAGCTAGCTAAGAATTATGAAAGCATATGTTTTTCCAGGTCAAGGAGCTCAATTCTCAGGAATGGGCAAAGACCTTTACGAGGCTTCGGAAGAAGCAAGAGTTTTATTTGAAAAAGCAAACGAAATTCTAGGTTTTAGGATTACGGACATCATGTTTGATGGAGCAGCCGAGGACTTAAAGCAGACTAAGGTTACTCAGCCTGCCATTTTTTTACACTCCACAATTCTAGCTAAACTGTTAGGCGATCGTTTTAAACCAGAAATGGTAGCCGGGCATTCCCTTGGAGAAATATCGGCACTTACTGCAATTGGCGTTTTAGCATTTGAAGATGGCTTAAAACTCGTATCGAAAAGAGCATTAGCTATGCAAGCAGCATGCGAGGCTGAGCCATCTACTATGGCAGCAATTTTAGGCTTAGAAAACGAGCTGGTTGAAACTACTTGTAAGAATATAGAAGGCATTGTAGTAGCTGCGAACTACAACTGCCCTGGACAGTTAGTTATATCGGGCACAGTTGATTCCGTAAACGAGGCCTGCGATAAGCTAAAAGAAGCTGGTGCACGAAGAGCAATAGTATTACCTGTTGGTGGTGCTTTTCATTCGCCTTTAATGGAACCTGCACGTGCAGAATTGGCAAAGGCTATTGAGAATACAAACTTCAACAAGCCTTACTGCCCTGTTTACCAAAATGTTACAGCTTGCCCAATTACAAACCCTGAAGAGATTAAAGTAAATTTAATTTCTCAATTAACAGCCCCAGTTCGTTGGACACAAACAATGCAGCAAATGATTGCAGACGGAGTTTCTAGTTTCACGGAAGTAGGACCAGGGAAAGTTTTGCAAGGTTTGGTTAAAAAAGTGGATCGTAAAATGCCAACAGAATCGGCAGAACTGTAAATTTTCATTCTAAAAAATTAATTTTAAAGCAAGCTTGTATTTTTCAAGTTCCCAGAATCAATTAGTTTCTGAAGATAAATTGACTTAGAAACTTTCTCTTTTATCAATTTCAAATGTGTTAGGTGATGACAGTCGGAGCTAATCCAATCGACAAGATTAGCGTCTATTAATTGTTCGGCAGTTTTTTGCACTTCAGGCCCGTAATGTCCTATTAAAGAAAGCATGTTTAGCTGCAAGTCCACTCCTCTACTTTTCATGTCCTCAAACTTAGAAAGTCCCTTGTACTTTTTTCTTGTAAAATAAGGATACCGCTCGGGATGTGCTAAAATCGGTTTGTACTCTTTTAATTGAATTTTAAAAATAATCTCGTCGACATTAGTAGGTTCTTCTAAAAAGGAAAATTCAAAGAGTAAATTATTTCCTTTTAGACAAAGCAACTTTTCATTGTCTAATTTTGTTGTAAATTCAGAATCGTTATAATACTCTGCTGCTGCAGAAAACTGTATCCTTCCCTCTAACATTTTATTTAAATCTGCTGCTAATGGTAAAATAATTTCTGGAGTATTTTGATAATAATCGCTCATAATATGAGGTGTGGTAATAATTTTAGAATAACCCAAATCTATGAAACCATTTATCATTGCTAAAGAGTCTTTAAAAGACATAGACCCATCATCAATACCAGGAATAAGATGTGAGTGCATATCCACCGAAATTTGTGAGAAGTCTATTTGAACTTCTTGTTTTCTACCCAACAAATTTTTTAAAATTGAAATCATAAAACCACTTTATTATTCTTTTAAGTCTAAAAAAAACACCTTGTTTAGTAAGTAAACAGAGTATAGTTACGTATTAAAATAGTATACTAAGAAATAATAATAATTTGAGGTTCTTGTATAAAAAACAATGTTTTTTTGAAGAAAAATGAAACTTCTTAAAAAAAACTTTAAACATTATGCATATTTATTAATACAAATATTATAAGAAATCAGTCGTAAAAATTCCAAACAAGACTTAATCTAAAAGTAGGCTGAGCCATAGGATAAGGCTTTAATATATACTGCACTCCTTGGAATAAAGAATTAAAATGTTCGTATGCAGCATAAATTCGTATAGATTTGATCTGTAAATTGGTGAAAAAATCTAGTCGGATACTCTCCTCTGTATAGCTTCCTGGATTTCTGTAAAAATCACCAAACAAAGGTGCAAAAGACATTCCTGGGTGCGAGGATCTATACAAAGCTCTAAAGCCAATTTGAGTTTCGGCTGCCTTTTTAAAAAGTGCTCCCTGCCAATATACTTTCTGGTTTAGTAAAATAGTTGACAGAGGAAGATTATTCGTTGAGCTTTGTTGGTATACCGCATCTCCTAGCCAATGCCATTTAGCCAAATTAAAATGATGAAATACACGCGATTGAAATACCTGAACAGTTTTGGCAGACTGCATTGGCATTGCCTTTTCATTAAAATAAGTGAATCCACTTACGTTATGGTAAGTATTGGTAAACTTTAAGTTTTGATTTGTATAAAAGCTCCATTCTATGGACTGATTTACGATTGGATTTAAGTTCTGGTTTGCATCGACAGGATTCGAATTAAAATTTAAAAGTGAATCCTTGTAAAACATTAAATTAGGTAAAGTTCTCGTGTAAGATAATTGAACTTCGTTGAGGATTTTTTTTAAGCTAAACTTCTGTCTGTAATAGGTTTTTAACGTGTGTGTGTTTCTTTCTTCCTTACCAAATTCAAAATACAGCTCATTTTTAAGCGCAACAGATTTTACAGAGGTAAATGCTGATAACTTTTGAGTTTCTACTTCATAAGACTTAAAAGATTGATGCTTTACTCCAAGAAGAAATTTTTTATCATTGCTTAAGTTCTGAGACCATCTTAGGGTGTTCATTACATTTGTTATTGCACGAGTGTACACAGAAGAATCAAGACGAATAGGGTAAAACAAACTGTCGTTGTTTAAACCTTCGTAAAAGAGAGAATCTTGAGATAGGTTCAGTTCGTACTCTAATTTTGAGGACTCAGAAATATGATAAGTATGCCTCCAATCTAGAGCTTTATGTTTAAGGCTTGAGTTTAAATTAGTCCAATTTACGGGTAAGAGCTCCCAGTTTATTGATGCGTCGGAAAGAAATAAACTATCCTCTCTTAAACCAGCATTCCACTCCGATGTGTTTTTAAAAACATGAACCCTAAGTGCTGATTTATAGGGGATTTTAGGAGAGGTGAAATCGGTTTGAAAGGTAAAATTTGAATACTTATTTTTTTCATGTAACATAAATCCCTTAGAAACTAATTGGTCGTACTCGAATTGAAAAGAGCCGTACTTATGTCTGTTTATGTATGAAAAACTCAAACGCTGACCTTCTGAATAGGCTTGAGAGTAGATAATTTTTGAATGTGCAAAAGTGTGTTTGTATAAGCTATATTCTAAGGGCTTAAGCGCTCCAAATTCTAAAATCCTATCCCCTATTCGCAAGTCTGTAGATTTGTTAAACTCCCAATACCAACCAACTATAGGCGCACCAAAATTCGTAAGTGAAGAACGATCTAAAGGGTTGTAGCCATATAAAGTTGTTTCATCCTCCACCGAAAATGAATTTTGATCTATTTGATACGCTAAGGAATCGCACTCTAAACATAAATCTATAATTGAATCTGTTTGCTGACTAAACAGTAACATAGAACAAAAAAAAGGTATGAATTTGAGTATTTTCATGCTGCTAAGATAATAGAAATGACCAAGTCTGGCCAAAAAAAAAGCCCCACGAATATCGCGAGGCTTTGCTCTAAAATTAGACCTACTTTAGATCGGTAAAGTGTTTGTAAAAACGAGCGATGGTTTCTATACCTTTAAAATAATTAAAAACTCCAAAATGCTCGTTTGGAGAGTGAATTGCGTCCGAATCTAAACCGAAACCTAATAAAATTGATTTTACTTTAAGCTCTTGTTCAAATAAAGCTACTATTGGAATACTACCTCCACTACGAACAGGTACTGGTTTTTTACCAAAAGTATCGAGCATAGCTCTGCTTGCCGCCTCATAACCTTTATCGTTTGTAGGCGATACATAAGGCATACCTCCGTGGTGTGGCATTGTTTTTACTTTTACAGACTTAGGAGCAATGCTTTCAAAGTGGTTGCAAAATAATTTGGTAATTTTATCGGGATCTTGTCCGGGTACTAAGCGCATCGAAATTTTAGCATAAGCCTTAGAAGCAATCACTGTTTTCGCTCCCTCACCAGTATAACCTCCCCAAATACCGTTTACATCCAAAGTAGGACGAATAGAATTTCGCTCCATAGTTAGGTACCCTTCTTCACCATGAACATCACCTAACTCTAATGCTTTTTTGTAGGCATCTAAACTAAAAGGTGCCTTTGCCATTTCTGCTCTTTCTTCAGCAGAAAGCTCTATAGCATCGTCGTAAAACCCAGGAATGGTAATTCTGTTTTGCTCGTCTTGAAGAGAAGCAATCATTTGTGTAAGTATGTTTATAGGGTTGGCTACCGCTCCTCCATACAAACCAGAATGTAAATCGCGGTTCGGACCTGTTACTTCAACCTCCACATAACTTAAACCTCGTAAACCGGTTGTTATAGATGGAATGTCGTTGGCCAACATTCCTGTGTCTGAAATCAAAATTACATCCGAAGCTAATTTTTCTTTATTTTCTTTAACAAAAGCTTCTAAAGATTTCGAACCTACCTCTTCTTCTCCTTCGATCATGAATTTAACATTACAAGGAAGAGTTTGGGTATTCATCATCAATTCGAAAGCTTTAACGTGCATGTACATTTGACCTTTATCGTCGCATGCACCACGAGCAAATATAGCTCCTTGAGGGTGTGCCTCTGTTGTTTTGATCACGGGTTCAAAAGGACCACTTGTCCAAAGCTCAATCGGATCAGCTGGCTGAACATCGTAATGACCGTAAACCAAAATGGTAGGTAAAGCTGGATCTATCATTTTTTCTGCATAAACGATAGGGTAACCTGGAGTTTCACAAACCTCTGCCTTGTCTACTCCAGCTTCAATTAAACGAGATTTAACTACTTCAGCAGCTCTTAATACGTCTTGTTTGAAGTTTGGATCTGCAGAAACAGAGGGTACGCGTAAAAGATCTAGTAATTCATCTAAAAAACGATCTTTATGCTGTTCTATATAAGCTCTAATGTTTTCCATGGTATGTAAATTTTTAACAAAAATACACTATTGTAACGTGAAATGTAAATGGTAAGACGTAAATCGACGCAGTCAAACTAATTAAAACAAACAAAAGAAATGATTGCTTAGTTCATTGTAAGTTTTGGTCTAAAAAAACAAACAGTCTCTAGTTAAGATCTATAAACAGGAATGTTTATTCAATTTAAAAAAAACTTTATTTTAAACGAATGCTAAGCATGGCATTGAAAAAAAGAGGCATTTTTAATACCTCTTTTTAAAATACAATATTATCTGCTTGGTTTTGTTAGTACTGTGGACTAAAATATTTTTATTTTAGCGGTATAGAATTACGCAATGAGAACAATCAAATTACTTATACTTTTTTTTGCTTTACAAGTAAGTCTTGTAGCTCAGGAAAGTACTTCTGAAAGGAAAACTCGGATTCCTATGATAAATCTGAACGCTAGTTTCCATACTCCAGGTGGAGATCTAGAAGATCGATTTGGAAACAGCTCGCTTTTCGGCGTAGGTTTTCAGTTAAAAAACAAAAAAAACTTTTTCTGGGGACTAGAAATAGCCGGACTTTCGGGATCTACAGTAATTGAAGATGATATAATTGACATTATAACAGCGGGTAGCGTAGACATTATAAATGTTAGCGGAAATACGGCTTCGATACGTTTTTGGGAACGCGGAGCACATGCTCAAATTAGTTTCGGTAAAATAGTACCCATATTTGCGCCAAATCAAAATTCAGGTTTCTTTATTCAAGGTGGTTTTGGCTATATGTACCACAAAATTAGGATCGAAGACATCGGAAATAATTCGCCACAATTAAACTCAGAGATGCTAAAAGGGTACGACCGCTTGAGCATGGGTTTAAGTACTTCCGAATTTTTTGGTTACCGCTTTTTCTCCAACAACAAAAAAATCAACTTTTTTATTGGAGTAGAATTTATTCAAGCATTTACTCAAGATGTAAGGCAATACGATTACAATGCACAAAAGGCTTATCAAGATGATAGACTCGACTTATTGAGTGGACTTAAATTTGGATGGACTTTTCCTTTGTACAAAAAAACAGACAATCAATACTACTATTATTGATTCCTAAACTCTATCATATTGGTATAAAACTCTACGGTACATTAATCCGTTTAGCAGCTCTCAAAAATAAAAAAGCAAAGCTTTGGCTTGAGGGTAGAAAACATACATTCTCTTATTTAGAAAATAACATCTCTAAAAAAGATGAATTGATATGGATACATGCACCATCTTTAGGCGAGTTTGAGCAAGCAAGACCTCTTATTGAAGCCTTAAAACTTAAGCACAACAAGTACAAAATACTTCTTACATTTTACTCTCCTTCGGGCTATGAGGTACGTAAAGACTATCCTTTAGCAGACTACGTCTGTTATCTTCCATTAGATACTCAGAAAAATGCGCACAGGTTTTTGGAAGTGGTTCAACCAAACCTTACTTTTTTTGTTAAGTACGACTTTTGGGCAAACTACCTAAATGAGCTCCAAAACAGAGGTTTAAAACATTACGTTATTTCTGCCATTTTTAGAGAAAATCATTACTTTTTCAAAAAGAGAGGCGCCTGGATGTTAGAGTTATTATCTAAAGTAGATCATTTTTTCGTGCAAAACGAAAGCTCTAAAACACTACTAAACACCCATAATATAAATAGGGTTCAAACCACAGGAGACACCCGATTTGATCGAGTTGCAACTATTTCTAAAAAGAACATTAGATTGCCTATAATTGAATATTTTAAAGGAAAAACTCCTTTGTTTGTTGCTGGAAGCACTTGGGTTAAAGGCGAAGCACTGATTGTAGATCTTATTCAGCACTTTGAAACAAAGTTTAAGTATGTGATTGCGCCTCATGAAATAAACGAAACTCAAATTGTTAAACTAGAAAATAAACTCCATTGTAAGACCATTCGATACAGCCAAGCAAATCTTAACAACATTAGTAGCGCTCAAGTTCTTATTATAGACAATATAGGCCTGCTAAGCTCTTTATATATGCATGCGGATGTTACTTATATTGGTGGTGGATTTGGCAAGGGAATACACAACATACTAGAAGCGGCTACTTTTGGAATGCCTATTTATATTGGACCTAAAAACGAAAAATTCCAGGAAGCTAAAGACTTAAAAGAATTGGGCGTAGCTATGGAAATTAATTCTAGCACAGAACTCATAGCTGACTGCACTCTTTTGCTAAGTGAACCAGCTAAATGGGGATTAATAAAATCGCTGTCTAAGCATTATGTTGAAAGTAAAACAGGTGCCAGCGAAAAAATTATTGAATTTGTTTTAAAAAGCAGTTGAAACAACAACTACTTTTATGTTAAAAACTGCAATTCCAGGCTATTAAAACCATTCCTTATTTAGATTACTACCAAGTTGGTTTGAGATATGAAATTAAAAAAACAAGCTCATTTGAAAATTCAAATGAGCTTGTTTTTTTGTTGCTGTAGGAGAAGGAATCGAACCTCCACGGAGCGGTTAGTCTAAAGATTTATTCCAAGGTCTCCACCCTCGAGACAGGAGGGCATGTCTGCCAGTTTCATCACCCCACAGTATTTTAGCGATTAACTGAGGTAAACATAAAACAAATACCACAATATTAAAAATTAAATAATAAAATGATGCTATTATTATCTTTTTAATAATTTATATTGCATTTAATTATCAATAACTAAAAATACTATTGCAAAATGAATGAAAATTACCAAATAGACAATGTCGACAGAAGTATTTTGTCTATACTGATGGGAAACGCTAAAACTCCTTATACCGAAATTGCAAAAAAGTTACTTATTTCTCCAGGAACTGTTCATGTTCGTATGAAAAAAATGGAAGAGTATGGTTTAGTGAAAAACAGTCATTTGGCTGTAAATCATGAATTACTGGGTTACGACTTAACTGCATTTTTAGGAATATACTTAGAGAAAGGATCGAATTATAAAAATGTAATTATGCAAATGAAAAAAATACCGGAAATAATTGAAGCACATTATACTACTGGAGTCTACAGCATTTTTGCTAAAATAACATGTAAAAATACAAAGCATATGCGAAGGGTGTTAAACGAAGAAATACAATCTGTTGATGGAATTCAAAGAACAGAAACAATTATTTCACTAGAACAAAGTATAGACAAACAAATTCAATTATAATTGATAGTTTTTCACATAAACTTCAGAGGACAAATCTACTACTGGAATTCCCAATTCTTGACACTGTAGTTTGAGTTTTTGCCTGTTTCTTTTAGACATAACAGCATCCAACAAAAGTGTTTTTGGAGAAAAAACGGTCATTACCTCTTTTAGATCTGATCGGTAACTTTTTAAAAAAATCAAATCTACAGGATGCCGAGACTTACTATTTAATTTAGCATTAGACAAAACTACTAGCTTTTCGTTAAACAGTTGAATTAAGTCTTTAGACACAGAACAAAATTCGTTTTGATAAGTACTAAAGTCATTAATACTGTCTTTACATTCCGTTCCGTTAGCTAAGGAGTATTCCCCTAAAAGATAAGTGGTAGCCTGATGGTTATTAGATATTAAAACCTGCTCTTTATTTGCTAAAATAGAAATTACATACCCTTGAGATGAAGCATTAACATACAATTCGAGTTTATTTGGTTTGCTGGAAAACAGAATAAAAACTAAAAGAAACAGGCAGTAACAATAGAAAAACTTTAAATACTTATAATGTTTTTCTAAAAAAACTACACACATCAAAATAAGTAAACCGTATAAAAGAAATAAATATTCGAGACTTAAATATATAGGAATTGGGGCAAAAGAATTGGCATCCAGAAGTTTGATAATAAACAGTATTAATGATACTGTGTGATCTACTAAAACATCAAAACACATAAAATTGAGCTTGATGAGTATCAAAATTAAATACAATAAACCTTGGTATAATAAAACGGTAATTAATGGAAGAATAATAAGGTTGGACCACAAAAAGGAAAGGGGAAAACTTTTAAAATAATAAACAGATAAAAGCCCAGTACTTAGTTGGGCTGAAATTGAAACAAGTGCTAAACCAGAAAAAAACTGTACAGTTACGGAGCTACCTTCTACATGTACTTTAAACTTATTGTAAAAGTACACAATTCCGATTACTGCGAGGTATGACAATTGAAAACCGATATTGTAAAGTAAATTGGATTGGTAGATTAAGAGTATAAAAGCCGAAAGAAAAACCACATTAAACACGCTGGTTTTTCTATGAAGCACTAAACAAATACCGTACAGTAAAAACATTAACGATGCCCGCATAACAGAGGGACTTAAACCAGTTAAAACTGCGTATGTTACTATTATTATTATTAATAAAATAGACTGAATACGAGGGCGAAATTTAAAAACAAGAGACAATACAAAAGCACACACTCCATACAGCAAACTAATGTGCAAACCACTTAAGGCTAGTGTGTGTACCAAGCCTAAGCGAGAAAATTGAGACGAAATATCTGTGGAAACTCCTCTTTTATCTCCCAACAACAAGGCCGCTAAAATTTGCTGAGTGTCTTGGCTTATGTTTTGTTGCTTAATAAGTTTGACCCACTTAGCTTGTAAACTCCGAATTTGGTAATAAATAGACGAAGAGGGTTTTAGAGAAATTACTGGCTCCTTCTGCATCCAAAGTATTGCATAGATGTTTTTAAGCGCCCAATACTGTTTGGAATTAAACAAAGCCTCATGTTTAGCCTCCTTAAGATGTGTGCAATAGACTTTAGCTTGGAATCGATCGCCTGGAAAATACTGTTCTAGATTAGAATCTAATTTTTGATAAAGCAAAAAATCTTGCATTATAGCAAGTGTAGAATCGTCGTAAAACAGCTCAAGCTCAACAATGTATTTATTTAAAGAGAGCGTTTGTTTGTAGCGTTCTTTTACTTTTACTACTACCGTGTATTCAAGATCTGTTTTTAAAACTTCTTTTGTTGCAAGCGCTTTGGATTTATGTAAAAAAGAAACAGTCGCAATTAAAAAAACAATCAGCACAATATTCTGAATTATTTTGAGCTCGAAAGAAGTTTTGAAATGTGCGTATAAATACAAACTCGCAAGGACAACTAGTATAGATCCAAGTTGCATAAATGTAAAAGGATTGTAAGGAATTAAAAGGATTCCAACAATCCAGAAAAAGAGTATTTTAAATATAGGTAACATAAAATTAAATCAAATTTTTGCATTCTAATATTGATTTAATTTACAAAAATATAAACAAAAAAAAACCACCTTATTTCTAAGGTGGTCATTATATATCGAATAGGTTAGCTTACTTTACTACCAAACCTTTTTCACGAGCTTCTTTTAAAACAGCAGAAATTCCTTTTCTGTTGATTGTTTTTAATGTAGATGCTGCTAATTTTAGTGTAATCCAAGAATTTTCTTCTGGAATGAAGAAACGCTTCTTAATTAAGTTTACGCTAAACTTTCTTTTAGTCTTTCTTTGAGAGTGAGAAACATTGTTTCCTACCATCGCTTTCTTTCCTGTTATACTACAAACTCTAGACATCTCTATATTGATTATGTTCTTTCTCTATTTCCAAAATGGATTGCAAAAATAAGCCTTTTATTGAATTCACAAAAACTATTCTACTTTTTTATCAGTGCGTTCCAAAATATGTAACAAATCTAGTAGTATTGCACTAGAGCTTCGTTTAATATTCCAAAGACGTTCGGTTCCCAATTGGTACTTAACAGAATGCACTCCATTTGGGCTGGCAACAGCCGCCCAAATAGTTCCTACAGGCACCGTTTCAGTTCCGCCAGAAGGCCCTGCAATGCCGGTAGTAGCTAGCGCGTAATCAACATTCATAAGTTTTTGAACACCTAAAACCATTTCTTCTACCACTTGTTTGCTCACTACACCAAAGTTCTCAATAGTTTTGGGCTGCACACCCAAGAGGGATTCTTTAACAGAATTGTGGTAAGCTAAAACACTGCCTTTGTAGTACGCAGAAGATCCAGTAACTTGAGTAATTAAATGGGCTACGTAGCCACCTGTACAGCTTTCTGCACTTGCAACATTTGCCTTTAACCTTAAAAGCTCCTGCCCTATCCTTTGCTCTAGCGTGTCGTTTTCTTCTCCAAAAATCAACTTCGGAATTATAGCCTGTAATTTTTCGATCTGCTCATCTACCGCAAAATTTAAAGCCTCTTCATCTGTACCTCGTGTACTTAAACGAAGTCTAACTCTACTTTCTGACGGAAGGTAAGCTAGTTTAATTGAACTTGGAAGCTCTTTTTCCCAAGTATATATCATATCGGCTAAGATGGATTCTGGTACACCTTGTGTTAAAATAGTTTTATGAACTATTACAGCTTGAGAAAATCTTGATTGCAATTCTGGAAGCACATAAGTGTTCATTAAGAATTTCATTTCATGAGGCACACCGGGCATTGAAATAAAATGCTTTTTGTCTTTTTCGAACCACATTCCAGAGGCTGTTCCTAATTTATTAAACAGAACTCGACACTTGCTGGGCAAATCTGCTTGTTGTTCGTTAAGCTTGTTAATTTTTTCAACTCCAAACTTTTTAAATAGTTCTTGTACGTGGCGAAGTACTTTCTCGTTTCGAACTAGTTTATCGTCAAAATATTTAGCTAAAGTATGTTTAGTTATATCGTCGTTTGTTGGGCCCAAACCTCCGGTAATAATTACAATATCCGAAAATTCTTTCGCTCTACTTAAAGTTCGTAATATAGCGTTCTCTGTATCAGAGATCGAGTATATTTTACTAAGCTCTAAGCCAACTTCATTCAATCGTTTTGCGATCCATGCAGAATTGGTGTCAACAATTTGACCAATTAAAATTTCATCGCCAATGGTTATTATAGATACATTCATATGCAATAAGCTTCTCCCTTTTGGAAGACTAAATAATTAAGGTAAATCGTATATGGTACGAATGTTAATTTGAGGACGTACACTCATTATAGGAGTGTCGCTATTGTAAATTATGGATTGGGCTGACGAGCCAATAAAATGATTGGTAAAATCACTTTCTTGTTGCGTCATTATCATTATTAAGTCGCCGTTGTTTGCGCTAGAATAATTAATGATGGTTTGTGCTAATGTTTTACCCTCAGAATTTATAATTTCCGCTTCGGTTGAAACACCTCCATCAGACAAGAATTTTTTTACCTGATTCAAATTGGCTTTTAACTTGAGCTTGGCATCATCATCCTTATTATTAGAAATAGAGACCACTCTTACAGTGGCGCCCCACAAACGAGCCAGTTTTAATGCATGCGATACTTTCTCTTTAGTTTCCTTTTCTAAATCGAGTGGTAATATAATGCTTCTGCAACCTTTAAAATGATCTTGGCCTTTTATGGTTATTACTGGACAAGTAGAATGAGTAACAACTCTAAAAGCGTTTGAACCAATCACTTTTTTTGAAAATTCAGAAGGGGTTCCGTTAGTACCCATAATAATTAACTTAGCACTTAAAAGCTCAGATACTTCAATTATTTTCTGAGAAACCTTTCCTTTAGAAGCCATCGCATTTACTTTTAAACCTATGCGAGCACTTACCTCGGCAGCGAGCTTATCTAGTTTTACTTGTAGACTTGATTTCAACTCTTTGTACTGAGCATCGTCCTCACCAAACAGACGCGTTAGCATTCCAGAGGTTTCAATTACACTTAACAATGTAATTTCTCCTTTTGTAAGAACGGCTAATCTTTCAGCTTGCTCTAAAGCAATTAATGATTGTTCTGAAAAACCAATTGGTACTAAAATGCTGTATGTAGTAGAATTCATAGTTGTATATTTGAAAAATAAATATTCCGTCTAAATTACTAAAAGAATATGAATAATTTTCTTCCTTCAGAATTAATTTTAAACGAAGATTCTTCTGTATATCACCTTAAACTTCTCCCCTCAGACATAGCAGATATTATTATTGTTGTGGGAGACCCAAATCGAGTTTCAGAGGTTTCAAAACACTTTAATTCGATTGAATTAAAAAAGACAAACCGAGAGTTTGTTACCCATACAGGTAGACTTGGAGACAAGCGTATTTCTGTTATTTCTACAGGAATTGGAGTAGCCAATATAGACATTGTTTTTAATGAGCTAGACATCTTAAGCTCAATAAACCTAGTGGATTCTTCCGTAAAAAAACAAAAACGTAAATTTAAAATTATTCGACTAGGCACTACCGGATCTCTTTCTCCAGACATTCCTTTAGATTGCATCCTTTTTTCTAAATATGCTATCGGTATTGACGGCATACCTCATCATTACGATTGTAATGAGAATTTATTTGAAAACGATTTAGCACAATTATTTACTAGCCAAACACAGTGGCCAGAAAAACTTGCTTTTCCTTATGCCGTTGAGGCTTCTAAAGATTTGTGGGAACAGCTTTACGAAAGGAAATTTAAAGCTGGAATTACCTTAACCATGAATGGTTTTTATGCGCCACAAGGTCGACAGCTCAGAATTCCTATAAAATACCCAGAAATTTTAAACTCCTACAAAGAGGTAAATTATAAAAACTACCAACTGACAAATTTAGAAATGGAAACAGCTGGTCTCTATGCTTTTGGGAAGATATTTGAACACCAAGTTATTAGCATTAGCGCCGTATTAGCCAATAGATTTACCGGAGAATTCAGCACAAAACCACAGAACACAATTGAGAGTATGATTCATTTGATTTTACAAAAAATAAAACGAATCAAATAGGAATGATATTTGCTTAGAAAACACTGTAAAATCCAAAAATGACGAAACGATTACTTGTATTTTGTGTGGCCCTACATACACTGCTCTCAGCTCAAACTGCTCCTAATTTAGTGGTTACTGATTTGGAGAGCACATCTCACAATTTGTACGAATATTTAGACCAAGGCAAAACGGTTATATTAGACTTCTTTATTGTTAATTGTACTTCTTGCGAAGAGGGCGCTCCTTTTCTGGACGAATTCTGGAACATTAACGGTCCAAATGGAAGTGATCAACTACAAATAATATCATTAGAAATTAGCAACGCATCTGACCAAATGGTTGCGGAAATTGGTCAAACTTGGAACATAAATAATCCACTTGTTAACCTACCTGACGCACCTAATCTTTACGATTCTTTTATTATGGGTTTTCCAACCTACATTGTTGTTTGTCCAGACAGATCCATGACTACCGTACTTGATTTTAATTTTCCAGAAACCATTTTAAACTGGGAACAAAACATCAACTTCTGTGAGTTTGGTTCAAACTTTACCGATGTAAATATAGTTACAAATGAGATTATTTATTGTCAGGAAAACGCAGCGGCTAATTTGGTAGTAGGTAATGTGGGGACTAATGACATTTTCGAACTTACCATTGATGTGTTTGTAGACTCCATTTACCATAGCAATATTCAATGGAACCACTTTCTTCCACCCAACATGAATACCAACAGCACACCCTATCCTATTGACTTTTACAGCGATAATATAAACGGAGAATTACTAGAATTTAAAGTGCATACTCCGGGCGATATTAATCAAAATAATAACGTAGAGATTCACGAGATAAACCAAGGCATAAGTACGCCAAACACCGAACTCACTCTTAGTATTGAAATGGATAACTACCCAAATGATTTATATTGGCTAATAACCAACGATGCACAAGAAGTTATTTTAGAAGGTATTGGTTTAGATTACAGTCCTTACCAAGAAATTGATATACCAATTGTACTGGAATTAAATAATTGCTATACGTTTACAATATTAGATTTTGTGGGTGATGGCTTATGCTGCTCTTTTGGCGAAGGGTCTTTTAACTTAGTAAGCAATCAAGACACTTTAATTTACAACACACCTTTTGAAAGTAATTTTAGCGCCTCTTTTTATGTAGGTAACCCTGTTGGCCTAATAGAAACGCTAAGTACGAATAAGAGAATTGTAAATAAGCGGTATTTCAACATCATGGGCCAACTCATAAACTACCCTACAAAAAGTGGAATCTACCTAGAAGAAAGCCTCTACGAAGACGGTAGTTTTTACACCGAAAAAATACTATTTACAAACACTTTAGACTGACCCTCTCTAAAATCCAAGACAATTGCTCTGCTCTACTCATATAACTGTTGTCCAAAACTAAGGCATCTTTGGTTTTAATCAATGGAGAAATGGCTCTATTAGTATCTAAATAATCTCGCTCATTTAAGTTTTTTTTCACCGCATCAAAACTCACTTCGACTCCGTTGTACATCAACTCATCTAATCGTCTTTGTACCCGAACCTCTTCGGATGCGGTCATAAAGAGTTTTAATTCTGCTTGAGGAAAAACAACAGATCCAATGTCTCTACCGTCCATAACAACACCTTTTGCTTTGCCCATTAACTGTTGTTGTGCTACTAATAACTCTCGTACTTCTGCTATAGCACTTATCTTACTTACGAAGGATGAAACGTCCATTCCTCTTATCTCTTTTTCAACAGAAATAGCATTTAAACAAGCTTCAGACTTTCCCTGAGCGTTTAATTTAAAAGAAATGTCGATTTGATTTAAATTAGAAATTAAACCCGAGCTGTTTACTTTTGTATTGGTTACAAAACCATTTCGCATGGCAAACAAAGTAACAACTCTGTACATTGCACCAGTATCTATATACTTGTATGAAAGGCTTTTAGCTAAAGACTTGGCCAGGGTACTTTTACCTGTGGATGAATACCCATCTATGGCAATAATGATTTTTTTCATTTGCGTTTAAATTCTCCTAAATTAGAAGTTACAGAAAATGTATGCATAGGTCCAGTTGCGTGAAGCGCTGCTCTGGAATAATTGAAGTGGAACTTTGAAACTTTCATGGTGAAACCCCATGACATACCTACATTATGTTTGTATAAATCTAGAGCCAGCTCCTGCCGTCTTTTAAAGTTATAACCTAGCCTAATATTGAAGTTTTTACTAAACAGAAACTCACCACCTAAATGTAGGTGAGAAACTAAATTGTCTCTAAAAGAATAAGTGCTCTCAACTGTTTGATTAGAAAGCAGGTTTGATTCTGAGTCTTCGTAAGATAAATCCCACTTTTCCAAATGAGCCCAGGTTATAGACCAACGTAGAGGCGCGTGTTCTAATTTAGTTGACACTCCAACTAAAAGCTCAAAAGGCATAGATTCTCTATTCCCGGCATACGTTTTTAGTTGAAATCCTAAATTTCGAACAAGTATAGAGGCCAACATCCTACCCTCTTTTAAAGAATAGGTAGCAGATAAATCTGTTAATAAACCATAAGAAACATACGAGTCTAAGTTAGAGAAAACGCCTTTTAAGGCAGCTCCTACGTGTAAAACAGAATCAATATGCAAAGCTGAAGAGGCATAAGCTGCATACTCTCCTGCTCTAAAAACACCCATTAGATTTCCATACTCGTCTGTTCGTTTAAATTCGCCGTAGTTTAGATACTGCATACCCAAAGTAATGTTTCCTAGATTTTTATTGGGCAAACCATAAAGTAAACTACCAAAACTAATTCCTGCATAGTAATTTGTAAAATTTGCAGACAGCTGATTGTTCATCCCTTCATGATTTAAAGAAGGAAGTTGATGCGCTAAATTTACATCGTTATCAAACGTATTTATCAAAGAGTTTCCTAAAGCAAGCACTCTTGCTGAACTTGTTAAGTTCAAAAATTCGTAGGTATTATCGCCACCAATTTGAGCGAAAACTGACTTCGAAATAATAAATAGAATTAAAAATAAATGTGTAAACTTCATAAAGACAAAAATAGTAATCTAATCGATAACGAAGTCTTCAACTTATTAGTATTTTACAAAAAGCTTTTTAGATTTGTTATGGATTTAAAAACAGTTTGAAATGAAAAAAGTAATCTTTATCGCGGTACTTTGTTTAAGTGCTTCTACTTATGCACAAAAAGATAGTTTAAGTCTTGATGACGCCATACTGGCTCGATGGAGCAAATTTGCTCCAGACCGAATGAACGGTTTACAGTGGATAAAAAACAGCAATCGTTTTTGCTATACCGAAGGCAGCAATTTAATTACCGAAGCCCTCGATGGCTTAAAAGATACTTTAGAACTTTCAATGCTCAACAAAAACTTTACTGGAGATACCTTAAAGACGTTTCCTAGAATAAATTGGTTGAGTAAAAATAATTTTAGATTTAAAAATAAAAACACCTATTACAGCTTCGATCTTAGAACAAATCAAAGCTTAGAGTTACTCACTCTTGATAAAATGGCTGAAAATACAGAATTTTCGGATGCTGCAAATGCGATTGCCTATACGCTTAAAAACAATTTGCACCTTCAAGACACAAAAGGTAAAACACATAAAATAACGAATGATGATACGGAAACAATTGTAAATGGACAGGCTGTTCATCGGTTTGAATTTGGGGTATACAAGGGTACCTTTTGGTCAAACAATGGCGAGCGTATTGCATTCTACAGAAAAGACGAGCGTATGGTTTCCGATTATCCTTTGGTAAACACAGATGCACGAGTGGCTGAGCTTAACATGATAAAATACCCAATGGCAGGTATGGCAAGTCATCATGTTACTTTAGGTATTTACAATTTGAAAACCGAAAAAACAATTTTTGTAAAGACGGAGGGACCCAAAGAACAATACCTTACTAATATTGCCTGGAGCCCCGATGATAAACACTTATATATTGCAGTGCTAAATAGAGATCAAAACCATGTTAAATTAAATAAATACGATGCTGAAACTGGAGACTTTTTGAATACATTATTCGAAGAAAAACACAGTAATTACGTTCAACCTCTTCATCCAATGCTTTTTATGAAAGGGAACAATCAGGAGTTTTTATGGCGATCTGAGCGAGATGGTTTTGACCATATTTACCGTTACTCTGTAGACGGAACCTTAATAAACCAAGTAACCAAAGGGCCTTGGGTAGTTAAAGATATTATTGGATTTACAAACAACTCTGTTCTATTAACTGGAACTGACAATAATGGATTGGATACCCAAGTATACAAATCTGCGCTTAAAAACTCTAAATCTGTTAAATTAACAGACCAGGAAGGAATACACACTATAAAAGCCAACCACAATGGCACCTTAATTTTAGATTCCTACAAAAGTTTAAAAAATCCAGGCACGATTGAAATTATCACCAGTTCGGGTAAAGTAGAAAAAACGCTTTTACAATCTAAAGATCCTTTTGAAAACACTTTAATAGGGCAGACGGAACTGTATACTATAAAAGCTGAAGAAGGAACCGAACTAAATTGCCGAATGATAAAACCCGCCAATTTTGATGCTTCCAAGTCTTACCCAGTTTTAGTATATGTTTACAACGGACCCGGAGTACAACTCATTACGAATACAAGCTTAGCGGCAGCCTCTTTATGGATGCATTATTTGGCGAACCAATACAATTACCTAGTTTTTACAGTAGATGGAAGAGGCTCTGAGAATCGTGGACGAGAATTTGAGCAAGCTCTATTTAGAAACTTAGGTGAAGTAGAAATGAGAGATCAACTAGCCGGTGTGGCGCATTTAAGATCTTTAGAATTTGTAAATAAAGATAGAATTGCTTTACACGGATGGAGTTATGGTGGGTTTATGACAACAAACCTACTCTGCTCTTACCCCAATGTGTTTACCTGTGGCGTTGCCGGAGGACCAGTTATTGACTGGAAGTTTTACGAAATTATGTACACAGAACGCTTTATGGATTCACCAGAATCCAATCCAGAAGGCTACAACAAAACAAGCTTGTTAAACAAAGCAAAAAACTTGAAAGATAAATTATTAATGATACACGGAACCCAAGATGATGTTGTCCTTTGGCAACATTCTTTAGCATTTGTTCAAGAATGTGTTCGCCAAGGTGTTCCTTTAGATTACTTTCCATACCCTGGGCACAAACATAATGTAAGAGGAAAAGACCGGGTGCACCTAATGACTAAAGTAATCGACTATATAGTAGAAAACAACAAAAGTAAAGAAGACTAAATTCAGTTTTTACACAAGCACTATTAAGCATCATTTTATATATTTGACAAAAGATAAAATCTAGAAAAATGGGAAGAGCATTTGAATTAAGGAAAGGACGAAAAATGAAACGATGGGCAGCTATGTCTAAAATCTTTACCCGTATTGGTAAAGACATTGTAATGGCAATTAAAGATGGCGGCCCAGATCCTGAATCAAACTCAAAACTAAGAGCTGTTATTCAGAATGCGAAAACAGCAAACATGCCAAAGGAAAACATTGAAAGAGCTATTAAAAAAGCTTCTGACAAAGATGTTTCTAACTACAAAGAAGCCATATTTGAAGGCTATGCAGCACATGGTATTGCCGTTTTAATTGAAACTGCTACGGACAACAATAACCGAACAGTGGCGAATGTACGAAGCTATTTTAACAAGTGTGATGGATCTTTAGGAACCTCTGGTTCTGTGGAGTTTATGTTTGAGCATAAATGTAATTTCATGATTGCTAATACAGGTCAGGATTTAGAAGAATTAGAATTTGAACTAATTGATGCTGGCGCCGAAGAAGTTTTTGAAGATGAAGATGGAATAATGATCTACGGCGATTTCCCTAATTTTGGATCCATCCAAAAATCTTTAGAGGAACTTGAATTTGAAATTTTAAGCTCGGGCTTTGATCGCATTCCTACTACAGTTAAAAAACTTAGTGAAGAACAAGAGGCTGATGTAAATAAATTACTAGAAAAAATAGAAGAAGACGATGATGTACAAAATGTATACACAAATTTAGCCTAGACAAACCAATTTTCCATTTACACTTTAGCTACGAATTCATTTTATATTTTCTCTAAAAAAACACAGGCTAATGCTCGTGTTTTTTTTGTTACGATTAGATCAAAAGAACTATTTAAATAAACAACAAAACAACTTGTTATTAATATAGTTGGACTCGAAAATAAAACATTGGTTAAATGAAAATATGTTATCCTTTAGGGTTTTCATTAGTATTTAGTTCTTGTAAAGAAGTAATTTCGTGGTTTAATTACGAAATAATTGGTGAATGGAAAGGACATAAAAGTTACTACAACAAGGTACAAAAAACCATCCGCTGTTATAAAGATACTGTTCTTAAGTTCACAAACGACATGGCGTTTATTCACAGGGTTAGTGTAGGAACAGATTCTGGCTGTGTTAGCATAGCCTCGGATAAAGAATTTTAGAGATCTAGGAAATAATCAATACAAAATTTGGAGAGAATTGGACACAATAACCGAACAAGAAACACAACTTAAAATTCATTTTCTAAACAAAAACAAAATGTACATACTCGAAGAATTACATGTACAAAAAGACTATTTGGGAGCGGTAGATACGATTCAATTAAAATCTGTTTAGTACGACAAAAAGTAAAATGAGAATAAATAATGCTATTTAAAATCCCTAAAAAAAACTTCCGAAAAGGAAGCAATTTTTATGTAAACTAAATCAGAAAATCTAAACTTATAGGTAAATCTAATAAATTTTTGGGTTGTATAGTTCCGGAAATCGAGCATGTTTTTTGCTAAAAAAATCCTGAATAAAACGCATGTCTTTTTCAAAATCTCCACTTAAATTAACTAAAGAACCAAAACCCACTTCCTTCTTTTTGTAGTCTACAAAACCCATAACCAGTGGAACTTTTGCTCCACTAGCAATATGGTAAAAACCTGTTTTCCATTTAGGCACCCAAGAGCGAGTCCCTTCTGCAGGCACAGCAACAATCATCTCCTTCGATTCTTTTAGCTGCAATGTCATTGCATCAACCAAGCCAATATTCTTAGACCTATCTACTGCAACTCCACCTGTTGCCTTAAAGAAAAGATTCATGGGAAAAAAGAACCAACTTTTTTTGATGAAATATTTCAAGTTTAAACCTGCAATCTGAAATGCAGCTAAGGCTATAGGGAAATCCCAATTTGAAGTATGAGGGGCGCAAACCAAAACTGCTTTTTTCACATCTTTAGGCATCTCACCAACCAGTTTCCAGCCCATTATGTTTAAAAATATTTTACTTATTAACTTCTTCATCAGAAAAAAAATTGGGTTTAAAACCTATTAAATATACAGTATCAATAGCTCTAGTGAAAGCTGTATACAACCAACGTAAATACTCTTTCTCTACGGTAGGTTCAGGCAAATAACCTTGTTCAATAAAAACATGTTTCCACTGCCCACCTTGCGCCTTATGGCAGGTAATGGCATAAGCAAACTTAACCTGAAGCGCATTAAAATACGGATCGGCTTTTATGGCCTGAAAGCGCTTATATTTAGTACTAATATAAGCGTATTCTCTTTCTACTGATTTATACAAACGGTTGCTATCGTCGTAACTCATCGAGGGCTTGTCTACATAAATACAATCTAAAAGTAGAAAAGTTTCAAACTCTGGTTCATCCGGATAATCAACTAGATTCACTTCTGCTTTGGCAAATCGGAAGCCATATTTTTCTTCTATCGAAGCAATTCGTTTCACAACAATCTGATCACCATTGGCAATAAAACCGGCTTTAGACTCATTGGGCAAACAGAAGTAATTATTTTTAACAACCATTAAATGATCGCCGCCCGTTATTTCATCCTCATACCAAAGAATACGATTTCTTATTTCTTGATTGTATACATTGGCGCGCTTGTTAGAGCGTAAAACAATAACAGAATCTTCGAGAGAGTTACTAGAGTAGGCATCGTTTAATGCCTCTTCTAAATCGTGCTTTTCCGATAAGCGAATTACGTCTGGATACAAATCAAAAATAGGTTGGTACTTATTTTGATTGCTGTCTAGAAGCTCTCTTAATGTAGTTGCATTTCTGAGGATTCCTGACTCTGCTGCTTGCCTAACCACTTCTTTAAGTTCTACATGGTGTACTTCTTTAAAGTAGCGCATTTGCAGCTCTTCTGGAATTAAAGCAGGACTCATTTTTAAACCTACTGGAGGTAATTGTGCTACATCTCCAATCAGCATTACTTTACAATTAATTCCTTGGTCTACAAAAAGCATCAAATCGTCTAAAAGAGCATTTCCTCCAAAAGCAATGTCTGTTTGATTGCCTATCATAGATGCCTCATCAACTATGTATATTGTGTTACTTGCCTTATTTTTTTGTAGCTCAAAACTTAAGCTACCCGCTTTTATTTTTGGATAATAAATATGCTTGTGTATGGTATAAGCTTTTCGCTTTGTATAAGCACTTATAACTTTAGCTGCACGACCCGTTGGAGCCAATAATACAGTCTTTTTATTAAAGGTTGGAAGCGCTTTAATGATGGTGCGAATCATAGAAGTTTTTCCGGTACCGGCATAACCCCGCATTACAAAAATTTGATTGGGATCGATGTCTAAGCAAAAAACTGAGAGTGCTTTTATCAGTAAGAGCTGATCGATGGTAGGTTCGTGAGGAAAGTGCGTTACCAACTGCTTTTGCAGTTCCTTATTTTTAAGTATATAATTCAAGTTGGCAAATATAGGTATTAGCCGCTGCGAAAAAAAATGTGATTAATGTAAAAAAATTGTAGATTTGCCTTACTCATATAAAGAGCAAATTAAATATGGAAAAAGGTATTCGCATAGGTCTTTGGGTTTTAGTTATTGGTTTGGGCTACACGCTCTTCACCGTTATCATGAATCCGATCAAATTTTCAAAAGAAAATAAAAGTCGTTCAAAAGATGTTATTGAACGTTTAAAGCAGGTTCGTAAAGCACAAATTGCTTTTAAAGAGCTCAATAGTTACTATGCTTCTAGCTTCGATGAGCTTATTCCACTTGTAGATACAGGCGTATTTACTATTGTTCAGCGTCGAGATGAAGAACTAAAGTTTTACAATAAAGTATACCGAGAGTACCAACTTAAAGACACCACCTATATAGACACTTTAGGCTTTGCTAGCATAAAAGATTCCATATTTGGCGCAGAATTCGAGCTTGAGAAGCTACGCTTTATACCTCATGCTCAAGGTACTGAACTTGAGTTAAGAGCAAATAAAATTAAATCAGGAAGTCTTACAGTACAAGTATTTGAGGCGAAAGCTGCAAAAGAGGAGTACCTAAAAGGACTGGATAAAGATTTAATAAAAAATACAGCTAAAGACCTACAAGTAGGTTCCATGGTGTCGGCAAAAATTAACGGTAACTGGGAGTAACATAAAAGCTACACTCAGTCATATCGACCCACAACTGGCGCTGAACAACTCAGCATCACATCATCTATCCATCCAAGTTAGCTTGGATGGATTTTCTTTTGTACTTCTTAATATTAAGGAACAAAAATATAGTGCCCTTGAATTTTACGATCTCCAAAATTGTTCAAATTATGGAGAGGTAGCAGAAAACTTAGATCGTATTATTTCGCAGCAAGAGTTGCTTCAACAAAGCTTCGAATCTATCGCTATATGCATAAGCAATTCTTTGAGTACCTTAACACCAAAAGCTCTTTATCAAAAAGACAATGGGCTCAATATTTTGAAATTTAACCAGCCTATACTTCAAAATGAAGACGAAACTAACGATTGGCTTCAATCGATACAAGCACACAATTCCTATACACTGCCTCAAGAATTACAAAGGTGTTTTAACAAGTATTATCCAAGTCAAACTTGGAAACACCAAAGTAGTGTTCTTATCGAAAGTTTACTCCAACAGTTTAAATTAAATGAAGCAACTAAAATATACCTTTCGGTTCAAAACACGGACTTTGAAATTGTTGTTTTAGAAGGGCGTAAACTAAAGTTTTTTAATAGCTATACTTACCGTTCGTCCGAAGATTTAATTTACTTTCTTCTGTTTGCCTGCGAGCAATTAAATTTAAATCCGGACCAAATTCCAGTTATTATTTCTGGCGAAATAGAAGAGAATTCAGAAGTTTATAAATTACTTTACCGCTACATAAGAAATATTACTTTTATCAAGAGAAATCCTAATTACAATTACAGCTTTGTATTGGATCAAGTTCCTGAACATTATTACTACAAACTACTCAATTTACATCTATGCGCATCGTAAGTGGAACTCACAAGAGTAAGCGCATTTATGCGCCAAAAAGTTTACCCGTTAGGCCCACAACAGATATGGCTAAAGAAAGTTTGTTTAATATTTTAAACAACGATTTTTACTTTGATGAAATACGAGTTTTAGACCTTTTTAGTGGAACTGGGAATATATCATACGAATTTGCATCTAGAGGAACAACGCATATATTAAGTGTAGATCAGAACTTAAATTGCATACGTTTTATACAACAAACAGCCGAAGAACTGGGCTTAAAAGCCATATCCACTCTTAAAGCTGATGCATTTGATTTTTTAGACAAACACAAGCAGGAGTACGACATTATTTTTGCCGATGCACCCTACGATCTGGGAGGCTTAGACCTTATTGTGGAAAAAGTATTTGCCAAAAATTTACTTTCAAAATTTGGCGTTTTGATTTTAGAACATCCAAAAGAACAAGATTTTTCTGAACTTCCTTATTTTTCTAGTAAAAGAAGGTACGGAAATGTAAACTTTAGTTTCTTTGAGTGGGAAAAAGAAAACAGAGCATGAATAAAACATACTACTAAATTGAAGCAACAACTATGGCACGAATTGCATTTTTTCCAGGTTCATTCGATCCTATTACTAAGGGCCACGAAGATATAGTACGAAGAGCTGTTCCAATCTTTGATGAAATTATTGTTGCATTAGGAACAAACTCATCAAAAACCTATATGTTTTCGTTTGAACAACGCTTAGAATGGATTGAAAATACTTTTAAAGATTGTGCAAACATAAAAGTAATTAGCTACAAAGGGCTAACCTTAGACGCATGTAAAGAGCACAAAGCGCAGTTTATTTTAAGAGGATTAAGAAACTCTAACGATTACGAATACGAAAAGAGTATTGCAATGATGAATCAAGCAATGGCTCCTAAAATAGAAACCATTTACCTCAATACAAAACCCGAATCGGCTGCAATATCATCTACTATCATAAGAGATATAATCAAACATCAAGGTAAAGCAGAACCTTTTCTTGCTTCAGGAGTTCGGCTATAGATTTGTAGGTATCTAATGCGTACAATTTTTGTGCTGCAGTATTGGCCCATACAACTTCAGTTATACCTTCTTCCTCTTGGGGAGTCAAGTTTTGTTTGCCCAAACAGCTCATGGCAAACCAGTATGATTTTTTTAATATATTGATGCCTTTATAAGAGTACGTATGGTAGGTTGTTCCCAGTAATTCGCCTATTTCAATAGAAGTAACAGCACATTCTTCTTCTACTTCTCTTACAGCAGTTTCCTCAATTCTTTCACCAAACTCAACCTTACCTTTGGGTAAGTCCCACTTTTCATTTCTTCTTATCCATAAAATTTCGTTCTTGGAATTTCTTACAATTCCACCAGCAGCTTTAATAAAATCGTAACGAGAACAAAAGTCATCCCACATCAACTCCAAAGAAGATCCCAGTAAAATAAGATTCTTACTCGTTCCTTTTTCCATCTGTTCAATAGCTATATCTAGACTCAAAGAACTAGAGTATTGCTCAATTTCAAAGTTTTCTAATCCTTTTAAAATTTCTTTAGAACCACTTAGGATTAAAGTATTATCGTTTATAAAAATTCTATACATTTGCAGCATGATTTTAGACAAGGATACAGCGAAGAAAACCGCCGAATTTCTATTGCAAATTAAAGCAATAAAATTACAACCAAGCAAACCTTTTACTTGGGCTTCGGGATGGAACTCTCCAATTTATTGCGACAATCGCATTACGCTTTCACACCATGCCACTCGAACGTACATTCGCGAGCAATTGGCAAACGCTGTAATAGAACGTTTTGGCAAACCAGATGTTATTGCAGGCGTTGCTACAGGCGCAATTGCACACGGCATATTAGTGGCTCAAGAACTTGGACTTCCGTTTGTATACGTTCGTCCTGAACCTAAGAAACATGGACGTAAAAATCAGATCGAAGGTTTTATAGAAAGCGGACAAAGCGTTGTAGTTATTGAAGATTTAATTAGCACTGGTGGCTCTTCTTTAAAAGCGGTTAAGGCTCTTGAAGAGCTTGGTTGTACTGTAAGCGGAATGGCGGCAATTTTCACCTATGGCTTTCAACTGGCCGATGACAATTTTAAGAAAGCAAAATGTGATTTAATCACCTTAAGCGATTACAGCAGTTTGGTAGATCAAGCTACTGATAATGGATATATTTCGGATAAAGAAATTAGTGCATTGAAGAAATGGCGTGAAGCACCCGACCAATGGCAAGGGGTATAAATCTTAAAAACGACTCTAAATAGTCATTTTTTTTTTGCAATTTACATTCTTGAAAAACCGTTCTTAAGCAACTACATTATTTACTCGAACAAGACATCCGCTAAGTAAGCTGCATCTTTACACACGCCACCCAAAGTAGCGGATCCGCGAGTAAACATCCAAGGCAATCCAATAAAATAAACGCCCTCAATATTACTCACACCTTTATAATTCTTAGGATAACTATTCTCATCCAACTCTAAGCCCTCAATCCAATTAAAATTTGGACGATAACCCGTTGCCCAAATCACATTTTTAATAGAAGATATTTTTCCCTTATCAAAAAACAAATCAAGATCCTTTGCGTTTTTTGTTCTGCCTACAGAAACCACATTTTCTCTTGCAAGAATGCCCTTTACATCTGTACCAATAACTGGCTGCGGATAAGATTTTAATATTTTACCTATTCTGCTATACTTATTAAAACTTAAAAAACCAGTTCTGGTAAACCACCACCATAAAGGTTTTCCCAAAAATTGCTGAGGAATTGACTTTACTTTTGTATTCCCAGAAAAATAAACCGTTCTTGATTTGTCATTTGACAACTCTTCAAGTATTTGGAAACCAGAATCTCCCGCACCAACAACCAATGCATCGCCTTTGTTTAATTGATGCAAACCTTTGTAATAGTTACTGTGCATCTGAAGTATCTTTTCCGACAAACTTGTATGGAAGGGAGGCGTATATGGGATATGAAATGGCCTTGTGGCAACGATTACATTTTCAGTTTCTATAGTACCATTTTGATGAGACAGGCAAAAAACTCCGTTTTCATTTTTTTTAACGGAACTTATTAATGTGTTAAAATGAACTGGAATATCAAAATGCTTAATGTAGTTTTCAAAATAGTTGGCAACATCAACTTTATTGGGGTAGTATCCTTTAGGCGCATCAAATTTGAGACCTGGCAAATGATTGTATTCTGTAGGAGTAAATAGTTTTAAAGAATCCCAACGATTAAGCCATGAGGCTCCTATAAAAGGTCCTCCATCTACAACTAAAAACTTTTTTTCACTTTTCTTTAAGTGGTAAGCCATCGACAATCCAGATTGGGCGGCTCCAATAATAACATATTCCAATATATAGGGTATCTAAGTTAAAATAGAATACAAAAGTAGTTACAAAAGAGCGAACGGTCCCTAAAAAAACAAGCTGCTCAAAAAATTTAAACAATAATGGTTTCCATAAAAGCTCAAGTATTTTTAGGAACATTTTGTACCTTGCTAATCAATAAACCACAGAGTATAACCCCCTAATCACAGGAACAGAGGTGATTTACAAACAAAAATGAAGATGAGAAATTACGTAATAATTGGCGGTTCTTCAGGAATTGGCGAGAGCCTTGTCAACTTACTCGAAAACGAAGGAGATCGTATTTTAGCAACCTACCATACAAACCCGATGCAAGACCGAGAAAATGTTCGGTTTATAAATTTTGATGTAACAAGTGATGTATTAGACCTTGACACCCTTCCTGAAGAAATTCATGGTTTAGCTTATTGCCCAGGTAGCATTAATTTAAAACCGTTTCATCGATTTACAGACGATGATTTTATAGCCGATTTTAAATTGCAAGTCTTAGGCGCAACAAAGGTGATAAAACAACTTTTGCCAAAACTCAAAAAAAGTAAAGATGCCTCCATCGTTTTATTTTCAACCGTGGCAGTACAATTTGGCTTTGGTTTTCATTCTCAAGTTTCTATTTCGAAAGGAGCAATAGAGGGTCTTACCAGATCTTTGGCAGCAGAATTATCACCAAACATTAGAGTTAATGCCATAGCACCTGCATTAACAAATACAAATTTGGCTGGAAAATTACTAAACACACCAGAAAAATTAAGTTTTCATGCTGAGAAAAACCCACTAAAAAAAGTTGGTGAAGCTAAAGATGTAGCGCAAGCTGCTGTATTCTTATTGTCCGAAAAATCATCGTGGATTACAGGACAAATACTTCATGTAGACGGGGGATTTTCGAACATTAAACAATAAAATTAAAGTAGATATAGACTATTTAAACAAGCAACACATTAAATGAAAATACTCTTAACAGGTGCAACCGGTTATATCGGAAAAAGAATTTTACCTTTATTGGTGAGTAAAGGTTACCAAGTTATTTGCTGTGTTAGAGATAAAACAAGATTTCACCCACCTCAATCATTAAAGGCGAATATTACGATAATAGAAGTTGATTTACTAGACACTGAATCGCTCTCAAAAATCCCAAACGATATAGACATAGCCTATTACTTGGTTCATTCTATGTCAACTTCCGAAAACTACAAGGCATTAGAACAAAAATCGGCTACAAACTTTAGAGACAAACTCTCGAGCACCTCAGTTAAACAAGTCATTTACCTGAGCGGCATTGTAAACGAGAAAAATTTATCGAAGCATTTACAATCGAGAAAGACAGTAGAAGATGAACTTGCAAAAGGGACTTACAATTTAACAACATTTAGAGCTGGAATAATTGTGGGCTCCGGAAGTGCTTCTTTTGAAATAATGCGCGATTTAGTGGAAAAACTTCCGGTGATGGTTACACCAAAATGGTTACTAACCAAATGTCAACCTATTGGTATTGTTGATGTGCAAAGCTTTTTAATTGAGTGCATAGGAAAAGAAGCCACGTTTAACAGGAATTTTGACATAGGGGCCGATGAAGTTTTATCGTACAAAGATATGCTGCTTGAATTTGCGGATGTTAGAAATTTAAAACGGAAAATTTGGACGGTTCCGGTAATGACACCCAAGCTTTCCTCCTATTGGCTCTATTTTGTAACTTCTACCTCTTACAAACTAGCTAAGTCTTTAGTAGAAAGCATGAAGGTTGAGGTAACCTGTAGAAACAATAAAATCAACAACATACTCGATATTCAACCGATATCCTATAGAGAGTCTTTAAAGAAGGCTTTTGAGAATATAGAAAGTAATGAAATTGCCTCGAGCTGGAAAGACTCTTACTCTAGTAGCGAAACAAACATCAACATCTCAGAATTTATTTCTGTGCCAGAATTTGGATGTTTTAAAGACCGAAGAGTTCAAATAATTGACGATTACAAAGCTTCTTTAGAAAAAATATGGAGCATTGGTGGAAAAACAGGTTGGTATCATGGAAATTGGCTTTGGAGAATCCGTGGTTTTTTAGATAAATTATTTGGTGGAGTTGGTTTAAGAAGAGGACGCACAAATAGAACCACTTTATCTGCTGGAGACTCTCTAGACTTTTGGCGTGTACTATACGCCAACAAATCGGAAGGTAGATTATTATTGTTTGCCGAAATGAAACTTCCTGGAGAAGCCTGGCTCGAATTTAAAATTGTAGGCAACGAACTAATTCAGACGGCAACCTTTAGACCCTTAGGTTTAGCAGGTAGAATATATTGGCTTTCGGTATACCCACTGCATGGTTATATTTTTAATGGATTGTTAACTAAAATAAGTTTAAATACTAAAAAGAATAAAAACAGAGTATAAAGAGCATAAATAATACAATAGATGAAAAAACTAATAGACGAAATTACCACCTGTACCTTGTGCAAAAAACATTTACCCTTTAGAACAAGGCCTATTGTTGCAGCAAGCAATAGTAGTAAGATCGTAATAATTGGACAAGCTCCAGGTGCCGTGGTTCATAAAACGGGTATTCCATGGGGAGATAAAAGTGGCGAAAACTTAAGAAAT
>Ga0257120_1000431_pt1 | contig 31125 bp, 28 predicted proteins | sample SI106_10metaG_FD_190153 | JGI IMG/M metagenome (GOLD analysis project Ga0257120, IMG submission 190153) | Marine microbial communities from Saanich Inlet, British Columbia, Canada - SI106_10 | ecosystem: Environmental > Aquatic > Marine > Inlet | place: Canada: British Columbia | collected... | reverse complement strand
TAACGATTACAGTTTAGTATGTAAAGAAATTCTTTGGATTTATGTGAAGCTATGATACAGCGAAAAATCAGGGTACCAGAAGAATAAATGCTAAATTTTGCTACAATAATTGTTTTGAGACACTTTTTGTGTGCAAATAACAATTAAAGAAGGTCCGTGGTAAAACTTAAATGTCACAAAGTGGGCTGTAATGGTTTTTATCTTGATATAATTTCCTTATGCCGATTAAAACCTCAGATGGATCACCAAGGGTTATCTTCAGGATTCACTGAGAAATATAAGTGCCGATTAGAATCATTGAATGAACCTGATGGTAAATTTTAGAGGTTATTGAAATTTCTGTTTGCCGATTAGTATTATATGTTAATCAGGTCCCACGTCGATGAGATACTGTCTTTCGGTTATCTCTTACAATTAAGATGAACTAAAAACCGCAATGAGAAACATCTTCTAAATTTTTTAGAAAATTTCATGAAGGACTATTGTTATAATTTTTAAGACGTTTCGTTAAATATATAAATAGTATCCCAGTACTTATATTCATTAAAAAGCATAACTATTAGTGAATACAATCTAAAATAGTATATTTGTAAAAAAAGACAATGTACAACCGAGACCTAAAAAAAACTATTGAGAGTAAAATAAACAAAGGGAAAGCTATTATATTAATTGGTCCCAGACAAGTAGGGAAAACGACGCTACTTAAAACTATCATAGATACCAAAGAACATCTATTTTTAGATGGAGATGATCCTACAGTAAGAAGTCTATTAAACAATCCTAACACAACACAAATTAGAAGTATTATAGGGTCTAACAAAATCATTTTTATTGATGAAGCTCAAAGAATAGCCAGTATTGGGCTAACATTAAAAATAATTATAGATCAATTTAAAGAAGTACAATTATTTGTAAGTGGCTCGTCATCTTTTGATTTATCAAATGCAATTAATGAACCTTTAACAGGAAGGAAATGGGAGTATGAATTGTTTCCAATAAGTTGGGAAGAGTTGGAAAATACAGAGGGCTATGTATCAGCAGAACAACAATTAGAAAACAGGATATTATACGGTTTCTATCCAGATATATTAAACAATCCTGGAGAAGAAAAAGAACTATTAAAACAATTGGTAAATAGTTATCTGTATAGAGATATTTTAGCCTTTGCAAATATTAGAAAACCAGAAGTATTAGAAAAGTTGGTACGAGCTTTAGCGCTTCAAATCGGAAGTGAAGTAAACTACAATGAACTGGCTCAAATAGTTGGTGTAGATAAAAATACAGTTGCCAACTATATAGATATTTTAGAAAAAGGATATGTAATATTTAAGTTACATAGTTTTAGTAGAAACTTACGCAATGAAATTAAAAAAAATAAAAAAATATATTTCTATGATAATGGAGTTAGGAATATAATTATTGGAAATTTTAATCCTTTAGAATTAAGACAAGATACTGGTGCTTTATGGGAAAACTTTTTAATTTCAGAAAGACTTAAACAAAATAAGTATAAGAGTACAAATGCTAAAATGTACTTTTGGAGAACCAAACAACAGCAAGAGGTAGATTTAGTAGAAGAACATAATGGTATGATCTCTGGTTTTGAGTTTAAATGGAATAACAAGAAAAAAGTAAGATTACCAAAAACTTTTGTAAACGAATACGACGCCAAAGAAATCGTAATTGATAAAAATAATTTTAGAGAATTTATTAAAATATAGTTTACAAAAGAAATCAAAAGTTTAATACATCTTATGCCAATTAAAATTGAGCTTTTTGGTTCGGCTTTAAAAATCTCATTGATTAAATTTAAAGTTAGTTTGGTGCCCCCCCTGGAGGACTGCTTAGTATCCCCCCTTATATACCCCATTTTTCGATGTCTTTAGAGGGAGGTCAATTCTCTTGTTCAAATTTTTGGGAAATTTTCCAAAAAATCAGTTGTTATCCTCCTAAAAAAAATAAAATATTTTGCATTTGTATAGGGGAAGCTCCTAGATAAGTTAATTTCACCTTAACTTGAGTTAGGATAAAAGAGAGGATTTCAATTTGATTAAATAACAATAACTAATTTGATTGAATCACTATTTTGATAAAATGTCAAATAATTCGTGATTACTATAGTAATTCGTAACGCTTAATTTTTTTATTATCTGTTTATTGAACGTAATAATTACATCTTTTAGTATAATAAAGGTAAATTATTGGTATATTTACCCTCGTTAAGATTATATGAGTACTATGTACCCTTGTTTAAAATGACAAAATTTAATAGAAATATACCTTATAATAGTTTACCAATATTACCTCCTAGAACAAATTTAGAAACTACTAAAGTGTTACGCAAGACGATTGATGCTAGTAGAGCGCTAGCAAAACTTAATGGTATGCTTACCAATTTACCAAATCCAACGTTGTTTTTGGATACGATTCATTTACAAGAGGCGAAAGCAAGTTCAGAAATAGAGAATATCATCACAACAAATGATGATTTATATAGGTCTTTAGTAGCAGACAAAAAGTTTGATAATCCAGCTACGAAAGAAGTCATAAGCTACAAAGAAGCACTTTGGAATGGTTTACAACAAATAGAAAATCGACCTTTCATAAGTACAAATTTATGTGTTGAAATTGTACAAAGCATTAAAAAAAATACTGCTGGTATTAGAACTTCGCCGGGAACTGTCCTAAAAAACACGAATGGTGAAACCATTTACACACCACCTTCAGGGGAAGCTATTATAAGAGAAAAGTTGGATGATCTTGAAACTTTTATAAATGGTGAAGATCCTATTGATCCATTAATTAAAATGGCGTTAATGCATTATCAATTTGAAGCGATTCACCCTTTTAGTGATGGTAATGGTAGAACAGGACGCATATTGTTATTATTATATCTAAAACTCGAAAAACTACTGGATACCCCTGCTATTTATTTAAGTGAATATATTATTAAAAATAAGACGGATTATTATACGAAACTGAGAAAGGTAACTGAAAATAATGATTGGGAAGAGTGGATACTTTATATGCTAGAAATGGTTGAATATACAGCTAATAAAGGACTAGAACGCTTAAAAAATGTTACTACATTAATGGATCAAATGGCATCAGATATTAAGGAAACAATCCCTAAAGTATATACTAAAGAATTGGTTGAAATACTATTTAGATTGCCATACACGAAACGAAAGTTTTTAATTGATGCTAAATTAGGGACACCAAAAACCGTGGGTAATTATTTAATGGAATTAGAAAAATCTGGTTTTTTGATATCTGAAAAAGTGGGTAAAGAAAAATTATATCTTAACCATAAATTAATGGCTATACTGGAAATCCCTTAATTTTCTTAGGTTGCCAATTTTTCAAAAAAAAGAGTTGAATTAAGGAGTGTTTAATTATTTCTTGTACTAGTCTACTACTATTAACAAACCCAATAAAGATCTTTTAGAACCTTTAGTAAATATCTGAAATTTATCGGAATCACCATTATATATAAAAAAATCAATTTTCTTTACAAAAGGAAGGTGATATGATAAGATAACCCAGAAAGTTTAAACACTATAAAAGGAACTTTTGTGTTACTCAGTAAGCTTATGAATTTGAAAAACTCATGGCCGTTTCATGGCAATTTAAGGATTTTAAAAAATTTAATAACTGAATATCAGTCAATTGTAAATTATTTAAGACTACAGTCCGTAGTCTTTTCAAAAATAAATAGATTTAAACCCTTAAAAACAAGTAATTTAACTTTTGTATTTTAAAAAAATAACGCATATTTAAGTAGAATAACTTTTTATAATTTAGGTCATGTTTTGTTATATACTAAATTTTTACACGTTATATTTATGTTAAATAATTAAAATAACATACGTTATATGCACGTTAATTTCTATAAAAAACCCAAGATAAAGACACAAAAGACACCCATAAAAGTAGAAAAATCTGTCTTATTTTTAGATTATTTGGAGCATTTTATTTCCAATTCTGCCACAAAAAGAGTTCAAGGATATGGAACGGTGGGTTTGGCACATAATACAATTCGGACGTATAAATCTTTGTTTCGAATCGTAAAAGCCTATGAATTTGAGAAATCAGAGAAATTGTATTTGAATTCTATTGATAAATATACCGCCGAATCATTTACTCGTTTTCTGAAAATTGAGCAGTAGTGTAGTGATAATTACTGTGGTCAACTCTTAAAATTATTGAAGATTATTTTAAGAGATGCTGAGAAAAGCGGATTGGAAGTACACCCCTATTCCAATTATATTGAGTCTTTTAAACAGAAAAGTTCAGACCGAATTCTTCATATTTTAAATCCACAGGAAATAAAAGCATTAAAGGGATTACAGCATATCCCGGCAGCATATACAGATAGTTATAATTGGCTGTTAATCGGATTGTGTATCGGGCAGCGGGTCTCAGATCTATTGAAATTAACTCCGAGTAATCTTAGAAAAGCACCCACTGGATTGTATATAGATTTCTTACAACAAAAGACGAAGAAAGCTGTGACTGTTGGTGTGGCAGATCAGGTAGTTATTAAACTATTAGAAAATGAGTTTCCAAGAAGAGTTTCTCAAGTAGTATTTAATAAACAGATTAAAGCACTTTGCAAGATGGCGGGAATTGATGAATTGGTGTCTGGGTTTAAGAACAACCCCAAGACTAGAAGGAAAGAAATTGTAAATGCCCCGAAGTATGAGTTTGTAACCTCACATATTATGAGGCGTTCTTTTGCGTCTAATTACTATGGTAAAATTGAAACTCCACTGCTTATGAATATTACTGGACATTCTAAAGAAAGTACTTTTCTAACTTATATTGGAACGCATCAGAATAAAGATGCTCTAGCAGATTTATTTATGCAGCAGGCAGGAGTTATTTGGTGATTTTACTATTTTATACCGAACTGAATTAATTTTTGATTGTACCAGTTTTTATCGGTTAAACATTTAAACAAAAAAATACGATACTCTCTGTGTATGACGGACTTATAGAGAATATATAATATTCGTTTGATAAATAAATATATTTTACTGAGTTTGGATTTTCTTCTTATTGGGTTGGTAAACTGATCATTGAAATTTCTTAAATATAAAACTGCCTTTTTTGTATTGTTGTATTTTAAACTATCTACAGTATTAAAAACTTCATAACAAGCTGCTAAAAAACAATTCAAAGGATTTGTTAGCTTGTCTAATGTATTTACTGCTTCTTTTGCATTAGTTTTTTTAGATAATAAAAAAACATCATATGCATTTCGTAATGCAATTGTTTTAAAATAAAAACCACTATCGTTTATTTGATTTGCAATTATCGATAAATTTAATTTGTTTGCATAACTCAAAACAGAAATTTCATTTATAAATTGACTATCTCTTTCTACAAAACTATAATTAAATTCGTTAGCGTACTTTTTTATTAAAAGTTCTTTATGAATCTCTATAGCTGCGATACTATTCTCTTTGTAAAGTCTTCTATAATGTCTTCCTATGTCAGGATGATAATATTTTGTCTTTTTCACTTCAGAATATCCAAACTCTCTTAAAACTGCAATTGCTCTTGGGTAGTCTTCTTTTGAGAAAATAAAATCAATGTCGCCGACCATCCTTTCTGCTATATCATCATAGATTCCTGCTAATAAGTTTCCGGTTCCTTTTAAAAATATAGATCTAATGTTGTTCGCTAATAAAACATTGTTTAATTCATTTGCTTGTGAAATTATTTGTTTATTCCGCTCCCTGTTTATATCGGTAATATGCTCCATGAAGCTCACCAACTCATTAGGTATATACTGCAAGAAATCTGCACGTTTTAAATTACAATACAATGCAGGAAAGACATAATGACTGGTGCTTACTTTTACCACTAAATCCCAATCTATAGACATTGATTTTAATTGCTTTTCTATTTCTTGTTTATTCTTAATTTCCAGAGAAATAGTCAAGCATTTTGCAATAAAATAAAGGGTTTCTTTGTAATTCAATTGATTATTTTTTTAATCCAAAGAAATTATTTGGTTGGATCTGGATCTTGATTGAAGTGATCTTCTCTTTTCTCTTTTAATTGTTCTAGAGTAAATTGATCTCGTACAGACTTTGTTTTAGGAAAGATATAATTAGACAGGGTTACAAACAGTTTTACCCGTTCTGTTTTTGTGAGCTTTTCTTGGTTTATTAGTAGATCATCCAAAACCTTTTCGTAGAGCAGTTCCATCTTTTCCTTTACGGAAGGCACTTCTTTTTTTGCAGGACCTCTTTTAGATTTTTTTCCTGCTTTCTTTGCTGAATTTGGATCGAATGGCATGTGTGTTAAAATTAAATTCTCATTCAAATTTAGTTAAAAAAGTTTACTTCTTTAATAACCAACTACTAGACTGAATTTTATCCCCTAGACCATCAACTAGAGTAATTCCCATTTGATCACAGATAGGTCTTTCCGGGATGGTGTTGTTATTTTGATCTCCTCCATTTGCGAAACTCAGTTCAAAATCATTTCCAAAATCTAAAGCAATCATTTCTATAGTTTTACATACGGTTCTATCCTGATCTACAGACAACACACAATGATCTACAGATTTTATATTAGAAACAATAAAGACACGCTCTGCTTCTTGTTGAAATTCCTTTGATCCTTTTAATTCTCTTTGATGATCGTTATTTACAATCACAAACAATTCATCAGCCAATGCTTTCGCATTGTTAAAATACTCGATATGTCCTTTATGTATGGGATTAAAATACCCAGATACAATCATTCCTTTTTTCTTGCTCATATTATTCTTTTTATCTTCCAAAATCATCTTGTACTCGTATAATATCGTCTTCATCCGAAGGGTGATTTACATCCGTATGTTGCCAGATCTCTGCCACCACACAATAATCATCTAAACCTATTAAACGGTGGCGTTCTCCATTTTTTAAAACAATTTGATCTCCTTCGTTATAAACTTCCATTTCATTTTCTTCATCAGAATCACTTCTAATAATTCCAGCAGTGCCTTTGTATACTTCCCAAATTTCTGCACGTCTATTATGGTATTGCCAAGACAAGCGAGCATTAGGTTTTACTATCAATATTTTTGGACTTAGCTTACCTCCGATTCTTAAGGTGTTTACATCTAGACCCTCAAAAAATTTATTAGAAAAATCTTGTGCTTGGCTTTCATCAATCACCAGAAACCCACCTCAAGGTCTTTCAAAATCATGAGATACTACTGTGAATCCAAAAGATTCTATTTCTTTTTTTAATTTATTAAAAATCATATAATTTATTTTATTTTGAAGACCGCTCTTAATGCATACAAATAGAAGCAGTAACATGTTTTTAAGAAACTCAATTTTTCAATTTCTCTATAAATATACCATTGTCTTCTGGCTTTTTGAATTTTATTCCTAGAAATTGAATTAGGTGTTATTCTATAATTTGTTAATGGCAATGATATAATATAAGCCTTTTCATTGGTGTTTTTTAACAACTTCAACCAAAAAGCATAATCTTGACCTGTCCTAATGGAAGGCATCACTAACAACCCCTTAAATGCTTTTTTATTTAACATAACTGTAGAACAGCCAAGTGTTGCTTTTTTAGTTAGCATATCTTCATAAGAAAAAGATCCATTTTGCTTTGTATCAACAGTTTTCCCTGTAGATTTGCTCTTGTGGTCTATAATTTTGAAACCGGTAAAACTAAAAGATATCTTTTTGCTTTTCATGAAAAACAATTGTTTTTCAAGTTTTTCTTTAACCCAAATATCGTCACTATCCAGAAAAGCTAAATAGGAATACTTACTCTCTAAAATAGCAGTATTTCTAGTAAAAGCAGCACCTCTATTTTTTGTATTTTTTATTAATCTTATTCTATTATCTAAAGAAATAAAAGATTTTATAATACTTACTGTATTATCATCTGAGAAATCATCAACTAAAATTAACTCCCATTTATCATATGTTTGAGATATAATTGATTGAATAGTTTCAGCTATATAAAGAGAAGAGTTATATGTCGGTGTAATAATAGATATAAAATCTTTTTTCATAAGTTTAAGATACTTTTGTTTATTTAATAATCAAAATAAATAATTTCTGATTATGACTTGTGATAAAAATTACTGGTTTTTTTTGCAATGCCTAACCAATTATATTCTTTGGAATAAGTTTTACAGTTATTCGATATTATCGAATAATTTTGTTCAATATAATCAAGACTATCTTTAATATGATTTGAGTCGAGAGCAGTAAGGGCTATCCCTACCTCTTTTTCAAATAAGCCATCTATAGCTGTTCCCTTCATATAGACCACCGGAATGCCTCTAGACATAGCTTCCAAATAAACGATTCCAAAAGTTTCTTTAAAGGATGGAAGAATAAAAACATCTGATTTATCTAAATATTTTATAATTTCTTTACTCGCTATAAAAGGAAAATATTCAATATTTGATAAACTATTTAATTTAAATAATACATAATTCGACCACTTAGATTTAGTTGGGGGTAATCCTATAACTGTTAAATTATACTTCTCCTTATATTTTTCTACTAAATTGATAACCGCATCTATATTTTTTCTTTTAATTATTCTTCCAATATAGATTAATTCAATTTTATTTTTTCTCTTTATTTTATCTAATACGGGTGAACTAAAAAAATCACTACTAATTCCATTTCCTATTACTTGAGATTGAAGTTGTGAAAAATACTTTTTAATAGACGGACTTAATGATATAAACTTTGCTTTTTTAAATTTAAAAAGTGAAACATAAGGTCTTAACCAAATCTTCTTCTTATAAATTTCAATATCAGATTGACGAATTGTGATCACAAGTTTCTTTTTGTAAAGCACAGAGATTATTAAACCTACTATACCATCATTGAAAAAAGTATGACAATGAATAACATCAAAATCACTAATTCTTACTGACTTATTTAAATTATAAAAATTAAAAAAAGCTCTTATCAGAAAAAAATGTCTAAATATTGGTAAAACACTTTTTTTAATAACTACAGTAATATCATCATTAATATTGGAGTGAACCCCTTTACTGTTTATATAAGGATAAAATACAGTTTGATTAATTCCTAAAGAATTAATTTCATCAAATAGGGATGTAAATAAACTAGTGTTAAAGTTTTGACTTATATGAAGAACTTTCATGATTAGTTTTTGTGATTAGTTTTTATGATATAAAAGAAAATTAGCAAAAAAAGGAAACCATGAGTAAGGAATAATGTACCTATAAATGATGTGTTCATGTAATAAAAATAGATAAAAAATATTCCAAAAAATTTAGGATTGATTTTTAAACCATTTAGAACTCCTAGTGAGAAATAAATTATAACGGCATGTAGTATAACACCAAAATAACCAATATTAATAAAACCATCTAATACAATTCCAACATTGGCATTCATCTCAGGTTTACCAAAATATTTCGAACCAATCAGTTTTGTAGTAAGTTCCTGAGTTTCATTCAAAAATTTTAAAATAGAATTCATATAGAACTGTGGCTTATCTATATATTCGGTAAAATATGCGTTTTCAAAAAGGCCAGGAACAAAAAACAATCTACGAGAAGGTAAATCAGTTAAAAAAAATGAACCAAAGAAATAAGTCTCTATTAATGGTAAAAAAACGAGACAGTAAACAAGTATTAATAACATGTCTTGAACTTTATAGTAGCTATTCAGTTTTATGAATAAAAATGAAATGGGAACTATAACTATAATACTTTTTAAAGCACCAGTAGAACCAAATATTAAAACAATACTAAGAAGACCAAACATAAATAAAATCCATTTCTTATAGATATAGCCGTAAATCAAAAAGAAAGGGTAAACAACTCTAGAAAGTAATTCTCTCAAATATCCAATTATCCGGTTTCCTGATTCTCTAGCTTCTAATCGAATACCATAAACATCGAATAGATTAAAAGATGCTACATTAAAATTAACTAATACCTCAATTAAAGGAGTTGATAAGACTAGAATGACACAAAGTATTAAAAATTTATTTTTCTCAAAAGATATAGGTTTTATATAATTTTTAGTAAAAATAAATTGTCGTTTTAAAGAAAAAAAAAGGCTTAGAAAAAAAATGAATGAAAAATGTATAAAAAAATGATAATAATTAATTAATGATACCGAAAATAGAATTGTTATGGGAAGAAAAACAAAGAATATCCAATAAAATAAAAATATCCGGTTAAAATCATAAATGTTTTTTTTAAAGGATAATTTAATAATTAATAATAATGAGATAATTGAAAAAAAAATTCTGGAAAAATTTAGATCATAAGTAAACCCCCAATATCCAAAAAAAAGATTTACATTTTTATAGAGAAACAACATACCTATAAAAATAATAATCGCATGAAGTGATAGTCTTATTTTTTTCATCTAATTAAATTGTATTCATATCTTTTAACTGCCTTTATTAAAAAAATTAGTAATAAAGAGTACGTAATCGATGAAAAAACTGAGTATATAAGGAGGTATTCTGAAATATCTAACCAATAAAAAATTGCCGTACTTAAAATTATTAATGATTTTAAAAATTGCCATTTTTTCAACTCTCTCTCGGCCTTCATACCATATAGGACTCTTGAAAGAGGTGAGAAAATGATAAAAAAGAATAGATGTGGTAGTAATAAAATTACAAAGGAGGAAGAAATACTCCAGCTAGAATCAAACAATAAATCTACAATACTTCCAATAAAAAAATAATAAAAGCTAATAACAAGTAGAGAAATTATTATTAAAAAAAAAAGAATTTTTTTAAAGTATGAAATTAAAGATGATTTTGTCGAAACGAGTATACCTATCTTATTTTGAATAATCAATCCAATGACCGAAGTAAATACTAACTGAGGAATGCTTATGAATTTATTTGACAGTTCTAAGAATCCCATTTCTTGTGAGGAATAATTTGAAAACACAAAAAAAGTTAAAAAACTTAGACTTATGATGTTTAATAATTCACTGATAAAAATTCCTTTAAGTTTAAAGAAATTTGAAAAGAAAAAATTATCAAAATTAATCTTAAATATAAAAATTAGATTTTCTTTTCTAAGCTTCGTAAGCATAAATAAAGCTGAAACTATTAACCCTAGTAAGCTAGCGACAATAAGCGAATCAGAAAAAAATATTGAGAAATTTAAGATAAATAATAAAAAAAATAATTCAAATAAACGTCTAATCGGTTTTTGAAAGGCAGTGTGTACAGTGTAACCTTTTTTGAGAAAATAAATAGTAGTTATGACTATTATTGAAAAAAAAAGCGCTCCAAATACTGAATATATAAAAATTGAATTGTTTATTAAGATAGCAATAAGTAAAAACAAAAGGAATGTAAAGAAAGCTTGATTTAAAGAAGACTTTAAATAAAATAGACTGTCTTCGATTTTAGAAGAAGCTATTAAAATTTCACTTTTAAATGTATAAAACAATGCTAAAATAGGTGTTATTTTTAAAAACAAATCAAAAACACCATATTCTTCTGGCGTAAATTTTCCTTTAAAAAAGGGTTCAAAAAGAAGAGGAATAAAGCCCGACAATAAAGTTCCTGATGATAAAATCATCATTGATTTAATATCTATTCCTTTTAAAAAATTTAATTTCATAAATTACTTATATTCTAAAAATTGAAAATACATCTTAAATCTAGTTTTTAAATAATTGTTATTTGTTCATTTTTTAAAAACAGTCCTAATTTATTTTGAAAAAAATCAGGAACTACTACCTTAGAAGTTTGAGGCAAACAATGAGCTGCCCACCAGGAAAAAGTACTTGGAGCGCAATATAATTTTTCACAGGAAATTAAATATTTAAAATCATCTAATGCATTTTTTGAACTAATTATATTAATATTTTGAATTCCCAAAAAAAACAAATTTGCACTATCTATGCTGTCCGTTACTATAATAATTGTCGAAGATTCTTTCAAAAGCATTGTTTTAACTGCATCATAGTAATTGGAATATTTCAAAGCCCAATTAGAATCGCCTTTCCTATAATGCACTACAATTTTAGCTTTATTTTCTAATTCAAATTTAGACCTTAGCTCCTCTCCTAATTCTAGGATCAGGGTTTTATTTTCAATTAAAAAAGATTTGTGTTGAAAATAACCAAAAATATTTTCGGATCCAGTTCCTTTCAATTCAACACCACTCTTGTAGAAAGTTGCAAATTTAAACTTTCTATTAATTTTTTTACTTAGAAAACCACAAAAGACTGTTAAAACGAGCTGTATAAAATTAACGGAAACTATTTTTTCACTGCCAATAAGCTCTTTGTACAATGGCTCGTGAATACTCCATCCTAAAAATTTGGTCATTTTATTTTTTTCAACTAGTTGTTTAATAAAAAAAACATTACTATTATTTTTACTCAAAAAATTGAAGGCTAATATTTGAAACAAAACATTTCCAAAACCTCCCATTAACCAAACTTTATTCATATTTAACTTAACTCTTTAATTACTTAATTTATTTATAAGTTGAGTGAAGTATACCCACCTTGTATTAGGTACATATCTTTTTGCATCAACTTCACATCCGATTGCATCATGTCTTTTACCAACGATGCCAAATCATGCTCTGGAACCCAGCCTAATTTTTCTTTTGCCTTGGTAGGGTCTCCAATTAATAAATCTACCTCTGTAGGTCTAAAGTAAGAAGGATCTATAGACAAGACCTCTTTTCCTAATTCAATTTGAAACAAAGGATGATCACATTTAACAACAGTAGCTTTTTCATTGACTCCCGAACCTTTAAATTCTAGTTCTATACCTACTTCTTTAAATGACATTCTTACAAATTCTCTAACCGTAGTGGTCTTTCCTGTAGCAATCACCCAATCTTCAGCCGCTTCTGCTTGAAGAATCATCCACATCATACGTACATAATCTTTAGCGTGGCCCCAATCTCGTTTGGCGTCTAAATTCCCTAAATAGATTTTTTCCTGTAATCCTAAAGCAATTCTAGCAGTAGCTCTTGTAATTTTACGCGTTACAAACGTCTCTCCTCTTCGAGGACTCTCATGGTTAAACAAAATACCATTACACGCAAACATATTATAGGCCTCTCTGTAGTTTTTTGTAATCCAAAAACCATATATTTTTGCAACTCCATATGGTGATCTAGGGTAGAATGGTGAATTCTCATCATAAAACCCTTTGTCGTTTTTATTCTCTGGCATCCCTCCATACAACTCAGAAGTGGAGGCTTGATAGATTCTTGTCTTTTTCTCTAAGCCTAGTAATCGAACTGCCTCTAAAATACGTAAAGTTCCCAATCCATCTACATTTCCAACATATTCAGGGGTGTCAAAAGACACCTTCACATGAGACATGGCTCCTAAGTTGTAGATTTCATCTGGCTGGCATTCTTCTATAATCCTGGTGAGATTCATTGCATCTGTTAAATCTCCATAATGCAATTTTAACCGTTGATTCGGGTGGTGAGGATCTTGGTATAAATGATCAATACGGGCTGTATTTAATGAAGAAGACCTTCTTTTTATTCCGTGTACTTCATACCCTTTTTCTAATAATAACTCAGTTAAATATGATCCATCTTGCCCTGTGATTCCTGTAATTAATGCTGTTTTCATGTTTTTGTTTTTTTATCTAAAATTAAGAACACTTTTTAATTGATATTATTTAGTTTAAAATTTCTGAGGATATAAAAATCAAAAAAATAAAATATTTATCACTATTAATGCACTTATTTATAGAATTTTTAGTCTACTCGAAACTAATTATAGTTGTCAAAAATTAATTTAAATATTTTGGTATTTTATACTTAGAATATTACAAAGCAAAAAACTTGTAATTATACTAAAGATTTAATACTCTTAAATCTTTTCACATATGTTTAGACTGACAGTAATATAAGAGCATCATTATCCTTAAATATTGTAATATTTGGTTTTTTTTGTTTTACTATATTTATTACTGATTCTTCAGATGGATAACCATCTTCATTTGTAAACAACCTTAAATCATCAATTATTATACAATATTTTTCTATATTTTTTGACATAATAATTTCTATTTCATTTATAATTGGACTAACAATATCTCCGAGACCGGTACCCTCTCCACTATAATGTCCATCAAGCCAATATAATACACTTTTCATGTCAGAGTTTAATATTGAGTTTAAAACTTTTGAACTGTCTCCAAAGTGTATACTAACATTTTTATTTTTTTTAAATGCTTTTTTATTTAACAAAAACAAAGGCTCAAATATTTCAATTGAAATAACCTTATCAAAATAGGGTATGACACTTTTAACCATTTGACCATAAAAGGTTCCTGTTTCTATAAACACTTGAAAGTTGTGTTTTTTTTGCATGTTTCTAATCCTTCTTTTTTTATATAAATGATTATCCGGTAAAACATTGGTTTTTCTTTTTATCTTCCAAAAAGGATATTTTAATATTTCTTTAAGGCTCCTTAACTCTCTTTGTAGATAAAAACTAAACAATAATTTTTTAATATTTAATTTCATTTTATTTTATTTTAACTAATTAATATGGATAGAATTACTTTAAATTATTTAGATAATATAATTTTTGCTGCTTTATAGTACGCAAGATATTTGCTCATTTATTTTCTTTTATATTCTTTTATATTCTCTAAAAACCAAGTATAAGTCTTTTCAATTCCTTCTTGTAGCTCTGTTGAATACACCCAACCCAATTCTTTCATTTTAGAGACATCCATCAATTTTCTTGGTGTTCCATCTGGTTTTTCTGAATCCCAAATAATTTCTCCTTTATGACCTGTTATTTTTTGAATGATTTCTGACAATTCTTTAATGGTAATGTCTTTTCCGGAACCAATATTATATAAGTGTTTTGGTAATGTATGTTCTAAAGCATGGACTATTGCCACTGCCATATCATCTACAAACAAGAACTCTCTCCTTGGAGTTCCACTTCCCCATAGTTTAACAGGGGCATTGTTTTGTAACTTCGCTTCGTGAAATTTACGAAGCATCGCTGGTAACACATGTGAGGATTCTAAATCAAAATTATCAAAGGAACCATACAAGTTGGTTGGCATTAAACTCACATAGTCTTTGTTATATTGTTTGCGTATCGCTTGGCATGCTTTTACTCCAGTAATTTTTGCAATAGCATACCACTCATTCGTAGATTCTAAAGAATCTGTAAGTAGGTATTCTTCTTTTAAAGGTTGTGGAGCAAACTTCGGGTAGATGCATGAACTTCCTAAAAAAATAAATTTTTCTACACCTGATTTATGTGCGCCATCAATTAAATTGTTTTGAATTTGTAGATTCTCCATTAGAAATTGATATGGGAAATCATTATTGGCAAGTATGCCTCCAACTTTTGCGGCAGCATCAATTACTACTTCTGGCTGTTCTTGATTGTAAAAATCAGTAACTGCCTGTTGATTTCTGAGATCAAGTTCAGCACTTGTTTTTCCTAACAAATTCTTATACCCCTTCTTGTCTAATGCTCTCCAAACAGCAGACCCTACCATTCCTCTATGACCAGCAATGTATATTTTAGTTGTCTTTTTTAAATTCATTTATTTTCCAATTCTATAATACTCTAATCCTATGTTTTCCAATTCATAAGCAATATATTGATTTCTCCCATCAAAAATAACCGGACTTTTTAATTGTGCTTTTATTTTCTCAAAATCAGGAGAACGAAACTCTTTCCACTCAGTGAGTAAAACTAGTGCGTCAGAATCTTTTAAAACATCATACTTAGAATCAGCATACGTTATATTTTGAATTCCTTTAAGATAATGTTCTTTTGCTTCTTCAATTGCTTTCGGATCATAGGTTTTTATTTTAGCTCCTCGTTTTACTAATTCCTTAATTACGTAGATGGCTGGTGCTTCCCGCATATCATCTGTCCCTGGCTTAAAAGCCAAACCCCAAATACCAAAAGTAAATCCGGTTAGGTCTTCTCCAAAACGGGTTGTAATTTTCTGAGCGATCACTAATTTCTGAGCATCGTTTACTTCCTCTACTGCGGTTATCAATTGCGCAGTATAGCCATTTTCTTTGGCTATTTTCGTTAGTGCTTTTACATCTTTTGGAAAACAAGAACCTCCATAACCTGCCCCAGGATAAATAAAACTATACCCTATACGCTGATCTGAACCAATTCCGATTCGCACTTGACTGGCATCGGCTCCTACTTTTTCACAGATATTGGCGATTTCATTCATAAAAGATATTTTGGTAGCTAGCATTGCATTAGCAGCATATTTTGTCATTTCAGCAGAACGGATATCCATAGTAATAAAACGGTCATGTGATCTAAAAAAAGGACTATATAATTCTTTCATTTTTTTAAAGGCAATCTCAGAATCAGCTCCAATTACAACTCGATCTGGTTTCATAAAGTCATTGATGGCAGCTCCCTCTTTTAAAAATTCAGGATTCGAAACTACATCAAACTCTAAATCAGAATTTCGTATGTCTAACTCTTTTTGAATGGTCGCCTTTACTTTATCTGCGGTTCCAATAGGCACCGTAGATTTATCAACCACAATCAATCTTTTTTGCATCGACTGGCCTATAGATTTCGCTACGGCCAATACATATTGTAAATCAGCAGAACCATCATCTCCCATCGGAGTTCCAACCGCTATAAATGCGATTTCAGAATTTTGTAAAGCTTTGTCTAACGCTGTTGTGAAAAATAAATTCTTATTCTTTACATTCTTTAACACCATCGTTTCTAAACCTGGTTCAAAAATTGGAATGATTCCTTGGTTTAATTTTTCAATCTTGGCTGGGTCTATATCCACGCAAGTAACCCTATTTCCCATCTCCGCAAAACACGTTCCTGAAACTAGCCCAACATATCCGGATCCTATAACTGTAATATTCATTTTTTATTTGTCTTCTATTAGTTTCACTTGCTTTCTAAGTCCACTCGAAGAGAATCTGTGATCTCTCGAGTTGTAATAGATCTCGATTCCCTTTTCTTCACAATAGGTTCTACCAGTAAAGTTTTTTTCCTTGTACTCATCACCAATGATGCGCACATCCAATTTAAAAGAACGTAAAATATCTTCTAAATCTTGTTCCGATACGTAGGGTACAATTTCATCTACATGCTTAGAACCTTTAAGTTGAATATAACGCTCTATTATCGACTGTGAAGGGCTATTTTTCTCAGCACGATCAATCGAAGGATCTAACTGCAGACCTACGATTAAATAATCACACTGACGTTTTGCTTCTTCCAACATCTTTACATGTCCGGCATGAAACAAATCAAAGGTTGAAAAGGTGATTCCTACTTTCATAACTTATTTTTTTCGACTATCATTATTAGTCTGTTTAATAATTATTTTCTGTAGAGGTAATATAACATACCTCTACAGAAACACAAATTAATATCTATAATGCTCTGGTTTGTATGGCCCCGCTTGCGTAACTCCAATATATTTCGCTTGGTCTTGACGCAATTCAGTTAACTCTACACCAATTTTTGCTAAGTGTAAAAAGGCTACTTTTTCATCTAAATGTTTTGGCAACATATATACTTCGTTTTTGTAAGCTTTTGCGTTATTCCAAAGTTCCATTTGTGCCAACGTCTGATTTGTAAATGAGTTAGACATTACAAAACTTGGGTGCCCAGTTGCGCAACCTAGATTTACCAAACGTCCTTCTGCTAATAAGATGATATCTTTTCCGTTGATATTATATTTATCTACTTGTGGCTTGATTTCAACTTTTTCGCTAGTTGCATTTAAATAAGGAACATCAATTTCATTATCAAAGTGACCAATATTAGCAACGATTACTTTGTCTTTCATCGCTTGAAAATGTTCTGGACGAACAATATCTTTATTTCCTGTAGTTGTAATAATAATATCAGAATTTGCAACAACCGTTTCTAATTTCTTCACTTCAAAACCATCCATTGCCGCTTGTAAAGCACAAATAGGGTCAATTTCAGTAACCGTTACAATCGATCCAGCACCTTTAAAAGAAGCTGCTGTTCCTTTACCAACGTCACCGTAACCACAAACCGTTACTCGCTTTCCTGCTAACATGATGTCTGTTGCTCTACGAATTGCATCTACTGCAGATTCTTTACAACCGTATTTATTATCAAATTTTGATTTTGTAACAGAATCATTGATATTGATTGCTGGCATTGGCAACGTTCCGTTTTTAACACGTTCGTACAATCTGTGAACTCCAGTAGTAGTTTCTTCGGACAATCCATTAATACCTTCAGCCAATTCTGGAAAACGATCCAAGACCATATTGGTTAAATCCCCACCATCATCTAAAATCATATTCAATGGCTTTTTGTCTTCACCAAAAAACAAGGTCTGTTCAATACACCAATCAAATTCCTCCTCATTCATTCCTTTCCAAGCATACACTGCTGTACCAGCAGCTGCAACTGCCGCAGCAGCCTGATCTTGTGTAGAAAAAATATTACAAGAACTCCAAGTAACCTCTGCTCCTAAAGCTTGTAAGGTTTCAATTAAAATTGCCGTTTGAATGGTCATGTGTAAACAACCTGCAATTCTTGCTCCTTTTAATGGTTGGCTATCTCCATATTCTTCTCTTAAACTCATTAGTCCTGGCATTTCTGCTTCCGCTAAATCCATTTCTTTTCTTCCCCAATCAGCTAAAGAAATATCTTTTACTTTAAAAGGTACATAAGTGCTTTTTGTGCTCATAATTATATATTAAATTTGTTTTTAATTGTATCGATGTAATCTAACTTTTCCCAAGTGAAAGTTTCTATTTCATGTGAAACAGATTCTCCCATAGGATTTGTAAATGTAACAGTTTTTACTTCTGGAGTTCTCCCCATGTGACCATAAGCAGCAGTTTCAGAATAAATAGGAGATCTTAATTTTAAACGCTTTTCAATAAAATATGGACGCATATCAAAAATAGATTTTACTATTTTACTTATTTCTCCGTCTGTAAGATTTACTTTAGCTGTACCATAAGTTTCCACGTTAATACTAGTAGGTTTTGCGACACCAATCGCATAAGAAACTTGTACTAAAACCTCTTTACACAATCCGGCAGCTACTAAGTTCTTTGCAATATGTCTTGTTGCATAAGCACCAGATCTATCGACTTTAGAAGGATCTTTTCCTGAAAAAGCGCCACCACCATGTGCGCCTTTACCTCCATAAGTATCTACAATGATTTTCCTTCCTGTTAATCCAGTATCTCCGTGAGGTCCTCCAATGACAAAAACTCCTGTTGGATTAATATGATATGTGATATCGTTAGTAAATAATTTCTGAAGATGAGCTGGTAATTTTGCCACTACACGAGGAATTAATATTGCTACAATGTCTTTCTTTATTGTATTTAACATAACAGCGTCAGAAGAATCAAAATCGTCATGTTGGGTAGAAATAACAATAGCATCAATTCTTTGAGGTACATTATCATCAGAATATTCAATTGTTACTTGAGATTTTGCATCCGGTCTTAAATAGTTAATATCCTTATTTTCTCTTCGTAGTAATGCCAATTCGATAAGTAGTCTGTGCGATAGCTCTAATGCTAAAGGCATGTAGTTTTCGGTTTCATCGGTTGCATATCCGAACATCATTCCTTGATCACCGGCACCTTGTTCTTCTGGATTTGCTCTATCTACACCTTGATTGATATCGGGTGATTGTTCATGAATGGCAGAGAGAACACCACAAGAATTTCCATCAAACATATACTCTCCTTTTGTGTATCCAATTTTATTGATTACATCTCTAGCGATCTTTTGAACATCTAAATAGGTTTTAGATTTAACTTCTCCTGCTAAAAAAACTTGACCTGTTGTGACTAATGTCTCGCAAGCAACCTTTGATGTGGAATCAAACGCTAAAAAATTATCAATTAATGCATCAGAAATCTGATCTGCAACCTTGTCTGGGTGTCCTTCAGAAACACTTTCTGAGGTGAATAAGTAACTCATATATTATTATTATTATTATTATTATGAACTTGTTGTTATACTAAAATATAGCTGATGCTATTTTTCCTATATTATCTGATTTTCCCATTGAGTAATAATGTAATACAGGAACACCAGCTGTTAACAACTCCTTAGACTGTTGTATTGCCCATTCAACTCCTACTTGGCGAACATCTTTATTTGTTTTACAACTTTTTACTGAAGAAATTAGTGTTTCTGGTAAATCTATTCTAAATACTTGAGGCAATAACTGTAAGTGACGTTTTACAGCAATTGGCTTAATTCCTGGTATAATAGGCACATTTATTCCTGCCTCTTTTGCAGCTTTAACAAACTCAAAATATTTTTGATTATCAAAAAACATTTGTGTTACCACATAATCTGCACCTGCATCTACTTTTTCTTTCAGATGTTTTAAATCTGTCTGAAGAGAGGGCGACTCTAAATGTTTTTCTGGATATCCAGCTACCCCAATACAAAAATCTGATTTATGATTTGTTTCAATTACATCATGTAAATACTTACCTGAATTTAAATCATTAATCTGAGAAACTAAATCTTTAGCTAATGGATGCCCCCCTTTTGTTGCTTCAAAATACTTTTGATGCCCCATGGCATCTCCTCTTAAAGCCATGACATTTTGAATCCCCAAATAATCACAATCAACCAGTAAGTATTCAGTTTCTTCTTTTGTAAAACCTCCACACAATACATGCGGCACAGTATCTACATCATATTTATGCTTTATTGCAGCACAAATACCCAACGTCCCCGGTCGCGTTCTGGTTGTTCTTCGATCTAATAAACCATTACCTTTATCTACATAAATCAACTCTTCTCTGGAAGTTGTAACATCTATAAATGGAGGTTTAAATTCCATTAAAGAATCTATATTATCATATAATTCTTGGATGTTATTTCCTTTTTTGGGAGGAATAATTTCAAAAGAAAATAATGTTTTGTTATTTGCCTTTTTTATGTGTTCTGTTATCTTCATATATACTGAATATTTCTCAGTGTTGTATTCACTTTTATTATTTCTATTTTATAGGTGTTGTTGAAAAGTATTCTAATTTTTCCCACATTTTATCTGTATTCAATCTAAAAGATCCTAGATGATAAAAACTACATTGATCAGGAGAAATAATAGATAAAAAAGACTCGTCTTTTCTATTATTATACAAATGATACACTTCACCTATATTTGGTTCGAAACTAAATTTTGAATTATACACCAAATCATTGTACTGAAATTTTTGAATTAATTCTTCGTACTCATTTCTAACTTCTTCAAACTTAGATTTAAATTGTTTATTTACACGTTGCACACCATCATTTAGCCAAGTTGCTGTATTTAAAGGTTTAATTACCGGAGAACTTGCTGATGTTCCGTAAGGTTTTAAAGCAGCATCATATTGTTGCGTATCTTCATTAAAAACCACCAAGTCTGGCTTTTTTTCTTTTTTCATATTGTAAAAATAATTTTTAAGAAATATCGTTTTTGTTAAACTTTACTCTTCAGCTAAATTTGGATGTAACCATTTTTCAGCTTTCTCTTTTGTAATTCCTTTTCGTATCGCAAAATCGGTTACCTGATCATCCGTGATTTTTCCTAAACCAAAATATTTTGCTTCTTTATTTGCAAAATAATATCCAGAAACTGCTGCTGCTGGCCACATGGCTAAACTTTCTGTAAGCGTAACACCAATATTTTCTTCAACTTTTAAAACTTCCCAAATGGTTTCCTTTTCTAAATGATCCGGGCACGCAGGATATCCGGGCGCAGGACGAATGCCTTTATAGCTTTCTTTTATTAAATCGTCATTTGTTAAACCTTCATCTCTATCATAACCCCAATGCCTCGTTCTAACTTGTTTGTGTAAATATTCTGCCAATGCTTCTGCAAAACGGTCTGCAATTGCTTGTGCCATAATTGCATTGTAATCGTCTTCTTTTACCTTGTAACTGTCTGCTAATTCTTGTGCACCATAAATAGCCACGCAAAAAGCACCCATATAATCGGTTTTATTGGTTTCTTTTGGCGCTATAAAATCTGCTAATGCAATGTTCGGAATTCCTTCTCGCTTTTTTAATTGCTGGCGCAACGTTCTAAATACAACTATTTCTTTTCCTTTTTTCTGAATAGAAATATCGTCTTCATTGATCGAATTTGCTTCAAACAAGCCAAAAATTGCTTTTGGTTTTAATAATTGCTTTGCAATAATTTCTTTAATCATTGCTTGCGCTTCTGCATACATAATCGTTGCTTGCTCTCCAACCACCTCATCTGTTAGAATGTCTGGAAATTTTCCATGCAGATCCCAGCTTCTAAAAAACGGACTCCAATCTATAAACGGAACCAATTCTTTTAAGCTTAGTTGCTCTAAAACTTGAATCCCTAACTCTTTTGGTTTGCATATTTGAGAAGTTTCCCACGCTATTTTATACTTCCTCTTACGCGCTTCTGTTATAGATATATATGACTTTTCTTTCCCTCGTTTTAAAAACTTAATTCTAAATTCGTCATAGTCCTTTTTTAGCTTTGCTGTATATAAATGGCTTGTTTTTGGATTTAATAAATCTCCCACAACCGTAACCGCTCTCGAAGCGTCATTTACGTGTACTACCGCATTTGTATATTGTGTATCTATCTTAACAGCAGTGTGTGCTTTTGAAGTAGTAGCCCCACCAATTAACAACGGAACTTTAAACTCTTGACGTTCCATTTCTTTGGCCAAATACACCATTTCATCTAATGAAGGGGTTATCAAGCCACTTAAGCCAATAATATCTACGTTCTCTTTTTTAGCAGCTTCAATAATTTTTTCTGGAGCAACCATGACTCCTAAATCTACAATCTCATAATTATTACAACCCAAAACAACACTCACAATATTTTTACCAATATCATGCACGTCTCCTTTTACCGTCGCCATTAAAACTTTACCTAATGCCTTTTGTTCTTCTCCTTTGTCTTTCTCAATAAACGGATTCAAATACCCTACTGCCTTCTTCATTACACGAGCAGATTTTACTACTTGTGGCAAAAACATTTTTCCTGCTCCAAATAAATCTCCTACTACATTCATTCCAATCATTAAATGCCCTTCAATTACTTCAATTGGCTTTTCAGATTCTTGTCTTGCTGTTTCTACATCTTCAATAATAAAAGCATCAATTCCTTTTACCAGCGCATGCGTAATTCTATCTTGAATAGGGTTTTCTCGCCACGATAAATCCAACCCTTTTTCTACTTTAGAACCTTTTACCGTCTCGGCAAAATCTAATAACCGTTCTGTAGCATCCTCTCTTCTATTTAAGATAACATCTTCTACGCGTTCTAATAAATCCTTTGGAATATCATCATAAATCTCCAATAAAGCAGGGTTTACAATTCCGATATTCATACCTGCCTGAATTGCATGATACAAGAACACAGAGTGCATTGCTTCACGAACACCATCATTCCCTCTAAAAGAAAACGACACATTACTTACACCTCCACTTACCGAAACATTTGGCAAATTTTGTCTTACCCAACGTGTTGCTTCAATAAAATCGATGGCATTTCGTTTGTGCTCGTCCATTCCTGTAGCTACAGGAAATATATTTAAATCGAAAATGATATCTTCTGATGGAAAACCAACTTTATCCACTAAAACATCATATGATCGTTTTGCTATTTCTATTCTTCGTTCATAATTATCTGCTTGCCCGGTTTCATCAAAGGCCATAATAATTACTGCTGCTCCGTATTTTTTTATTTGTTTTGCTTCCCAAATAAACTTCTCTTCACCTTCTTTTAAAGAAATAGAGTTTACAATAGATTTTCCTTGAACAACCTGCAAACCTGCTTCTATAATTTCCCATTTAGAACTATCTATCATAATAGGCACTCTACAAATATCTGGCTCTGCAGCAATCAAATTTAAAAAACGAACCATCGCTTGTTTTCCGTCAATTAAACCGTCATCAAAATTAATATCAATAATTTGTGCGCCCCCATCTACTTGATGTCTTGCAATATCTAGCGCTTCATCGAATCTTTCTTCTTTAATTAAGCGTAAAAATTTTCTTGAACCTGCAACATTTGTTCGTTCTCCTACATTAGTGAAATTGCTGTTTTCATTCAAAACCAGCGGCTCTAAACCTGACAAATGCATGTACTTTGTTTGTTTTATTTTCATTAGTTAGCAGTTTCTAGGTTTATATTTACTAGCTATATCTGCTATTACTCTAATGTGTTCTGGAGAGGTACCACAGCAACCCCCAATGATATTTATCAGATCTTTCTTTAAATATTCTTCGATCTGCCCACCCATTTCCTCTGGTGTTTCGTCATATTCTCCAAAAGCATTTGGCAGACCTGCGTTTGGATGCGCAGAGATTGCAAAGTCCGTTTTATGAGCAATTGCCTCTAAATGGGGTTGTAATAAATTGGCGCCCAAGGCGCAATTAAATCCTATCGAAAATAATGGAATGTGGGAAACAGAAATTAAAAATGCTTCTGCTGTTTGACCAGATAATGTTCTACCAGATGCGTCTGTAATCGTGCCGCTTAACATAATCGGAATCTCAATATCTCTTTCGTCTTTCACCTCTTCAATCGCAAACAAAGCCGCTTTAGCATTTAAGGTATCAAAAACAGTTTCTACCAATAGTAAATCTACGCCACCATCTATTAAAGCCTCTACCTGTTGTTTGTATGCAATTCTTAAATCGTTAAAAGTAACAGATCTGTAACCTGGGTCGTTTACGTCTGGTGACATGCTTGCAGTTCTATTTGTTGGTCCAATTGAGCCGGCTACAAAACGTGGTTTGTGCGGTTCTTTTACTGTAAATTCAGTAGCAACTGCTTTGGCAATCTTTGCAGATTGGTAATTAAGTTCATATACCAAATCTTCTAATTGATAATCTGCCATTGCTATGGTAGTACCAGAAAAGGTATTGGTTTCTACAATATCTGCACCTGCCTCAAAATATTTTGCATGAATAGTTTTGATAGCTTCTGGTTGTGTAATAGACAACAGATCATTGTTACCTTGAAGTGGAGTTGGATAGTCTTTAAAACGTTCTCCTCTAAAATCTTCTTCGGTAAACTTATAGGCTTGTAACATGGTACCCATGGCACCATCCAACACTAAGATTCTTTCTTGTAAAGCTTTTTTTATTTTGTTTATTCTCATTATTTTCTCCACATTTCGAAATCACCAGGAAAATCTCCTACTTTGTAATTAGCAATTTCTATATTATTTTCAGTTAAAACTTTCACATAACCATCATATGTTCCAACGTAAACTCTATCACCAATAGTTTCAACAGAATAAACATTTTGCGCATCATAATTTCCAATTAAAGTACTTTCATCTATAGTTAAATCTTGTTTAATAGATGCAACTCCTCCTTCGAAACTTCTAAATGGAGAACCCTTAAAAGAATGTATAGAGCCTCCACATGCTGTGCCTAAACCATAATTAACTATATTAACCGTATTGTTGGAATTTAAATCAATTGAGCTTGTACCATGGAATGCATTCCAGTTACTGTCATAGAAAGTTCTAGCTACAAAAATCTTACTATCCTCTAATATTAGTGATGTTGGGCCGTCACCAACATCGTAGGTAGCAATTACTTGGTTAGTATTAGGATTAATCTTTACTACAGTTGAAGCATCTGTATAATCCTCATTCATCATAATACTTACAAATAGATTTTCACCGTCACTAATTATAGATTCAGGTAAGCCATCTAAAGTAATTGATGATTCTATGCTGTATGATAATAAATTTAAAACTTTTACATCTTTTGTATTCCAATTAGTAAAATAGAGTTTATTATCAATTATAACCATTTCTCTTGGTGATGAATTATTAGTTGAAATTTCATAATCTAGCATTAATCCATCTTCGGAAATATTATATACTTTAATTTTATGTGAATTATTTACGATTACAAATAATTTATCATTAAAAACTAATAGCGATTGAACTGTATCTCCAATATTTTCAACAGTACTAATTTCTCCATTTTGATTTATTATAGAAATTGAACCATCTTCACTTCCAAAGTTTCCTTCGTTAGCAACAAATAAAAGTTCTATTGTATAATCGTTATTTATAATTGTATCATCTGTTTTTTCACATGATAAAAAAGATACTAGGATTAAAATTAAAATTTGTTTCTGCATTACTTTGTTCATTTTTAAATTCAATTTAAGTGATTTGGTAATTCCTACTTTCATAACTTATATTTTCTCGACTACAACCGGTAGTCAGCTTATTTATTTTTAATTTTTAACCGCTCTTTTAAAGAGCTATAAACATTGCTCTTAGATACGGCTTCGCCGTCACTACTCACAGTAATGGAAATTGGTACACAAAAAAAACAACTGATTAATTCAGTTGAAATGATACGATGGCACCCATTTTTTTTAATTGAGCAATACAATTCTTTCCTTTTTTTGAGAGCAGTATCGCCTCCTCTTCTAATAATGGTACTTGTAGCGTATCGCCAATGGCTACTTCTTGTTGTTTTTGACAATAACTATGCTCTAAATAATGCTGCATAGCCACTACTTCTTCATTAGATACTATTGCACGTTTCCCATATTCAAACATATACCTAATAACCCCTGGCGCTTCAAATACTTTGTTTACTTCATTATGACGTAAACTCACTAAGACCATAGATGGCAACAAAGGCACCAATATCTTTTTCTTTCTATCAGACCATTGCCTAACTTCTGTTTTTGTTGGCACATACGTCTCTATTCCTAGTATAAAGAGCCTTTGCAAGACCTTTAACTCGTTTCTAGGTTTGGTATAAACAACAAACCAATTTTTAGAATCTAGGGCTGTCATTTATGATGGATTGTTTTTGATTTGTTTGATCATATCTAGCACTGGTTGTTTAGCTAATAAATAACCAATACCTATAACCACTCCCAAAAACAACCAAATAATTACAATGAGACTACGTTTTGGAGCAGATTTTTCTGTTGGAACAACCACTGGCTTCAAAAAAGAGAACACAGGGGTGTCTTTTGTCACTTGTAATTTTACTTGTTCTAACTGAGTGACCACATTTTGAAATACAGAAGTTTCTATTTGAAGTGCTGTTTCTAAACGAGTTTGCGCATTAGAAAAACTACTTCTAGAGATGTTTAAATTTCTATCTTTAAAATTAGCTAAATTGTCTTGCGCTTCAATTAATAAGTTGTTTTTTAGGATATACTGTTTTTCTAGATAGGCTAGTAATTCTAAACTAGACTTGGTTTTAATGGCAATGATTTGATTTTGTAAGATATTTTCTCCACTTTTAACCAGTTGTGCTGCTAATTGAGGAAGTTTACTAGTAGCAGTAATTTCTAAATATCCGTCTTTATCATTGATATTGAGAGTCAATATTCCATCTATCATTTTAAAATACTCAAATTCTTCCTTGGAAACGGTATTTATTCCTCCTACAGATTGTAAAGAAGAATCTTTGGATTCTGATGTAAACAATCCAATAATTTTTGATGGCAAACCAATGGTATACTCCTTAATAGTTCCAAAAAAAGATGAGGAAGAAGCTTCTTGTTCAAAATAGTCTCTAAGAGAGGTTACCTCTCCTAAGTTTTTGAGTGGTGCCTCTAACAATTCTTTTTTGAAGGTGTAGCTCTCTAAAATCTTCCCGTATAACATCGGAGAAATTTCTTTAGCGCCCTCAAGGCTAGAACCAATATTAATTCCTGCCAATGAGGCCAATCCTTTTAACCCACTAGCACCTGCAGGTGAGCTACCACTAGAATTTGGGGTAAACATGGAAGAAGCCGAATAGGTATTAGGAGTAAGAATGGCTACTAGAACACCAATAATAGCAGCAATAACAGCTGTTTTGATGACAAATTTTCTACCCGCCCAAACTTTAGAGAACAGGGCAATAATGTCTATCTGGTCTTCTGCTTCTATATGTGGTTGTTGAGAACTATTCATACCCCTATAAATTTTTGGTTAAAACAATAGTTGTTAAAGCTCCGGTAACAACACTAAATATTCTCACAAAGTCATCTAGAAATTTGTTTTTACCGTCATCTATTTTTTCTGGCTTTTCTGTTACTATAATTTGAGCACCAGGATACACTATTGGATTATTAAACAATCCTATTTTTTGTGTTTTTCCGTTTGCTTGAAGCACCACCATACTTTCTATACGTTTTTTAGTACCCCCAGATTTTTTGATGTAATATTTTGCTTTCTTACCTTTATTCCAAGAAAAGATAGTAGGATTTAAAAGCCCTCCTGAAGTTTTTATAGGATCTAAGTTAGAACCAATAACCAATATATCTTCGTCTATTAAAAACGTTGATTGGTTGTCTAGACTTTTATCTAAATCTACAAATAGTTTAAGGCTATCTCTAACAATGTAGGAACTTTTAATATTAGAATTGGTAGTGAAACCACCTACTAGGTCAATTATTTTTTTCACAGAAATCTCGTCATTCTCAAGCACAATATTCTGAGGATATGTAATCTCTCCTCTTACTGAAATAACAGGTTGTTCAAAGGCTCTAATAGGAGCAAAAACAGAAACAATGTCTTTGTTTTGAAGCATAAAAGGAGTACGAGGTGTTTTTGTAACACCTAACAAATAATCCATATCTACTTGATAGGTTTCTAACTTAGAATAGCTTCCTGTCTCCAAATTTCTATCTAATCTATTAATATTTACATATGTTTTTTCTGCTGCTTTTAAAAATCCACCTGCCATAAGAATGGCATCTTCAACATACATTGAGTTTCCTAGAGAAAACTCCCCTGGATTGTTAACCTCTCCTAATACTCTGAATGTAGGAGAAATATCTTTAGTTACAGACTTGGTATATAATACTACCTCATCTTTAGGCATTAAATAAGTAGCTTTTAAGTCTTTTAAATTATCAATGCTGTATTGAGTTAAATTATACAAACCGGTCTGCTTATCAAATCTCTTTAAATCTAAACGACTCGTTAATACTTTGGATTGAAATTCTAGTTCATCATAGGATACTGACTGAAAAATTAAATCAAAAATGGATAGATTTTCACTCCAAAAAACAGTTTTCGGTTCCGAAACAAACCCAGAAATAGTGACTGTTTGTTCTCCTTGAACTTCCTCTAAAGAATATATTTTAATACGATCGTTTTCTTGAAGTGCTACGTCAATCTTGTCATTTAAAACACTTGATAAATTAAAGGTTTTAAAAGATAGGTTTCCTTGGTCATCTTCTCTATTAATATCTAGTTTTTGAAAATAAGTGTTAATAGATACTCCTTTAGCACCCGTGTTAATTAAGGTTTTTAAATCTTTGTAAATATCTAAGCCGTAACTTCCTGGAGCATTAACATTTCCTCCAATAAATACTTTATTTTTTTGTTTGGTTAAAATTTCTTGTACTGTTACCACATCTCCATCTGTTAGAACAAACCCTTTAGAGTTATCTTGATTGCTGTAGTTTACCGTTGTTAGAAAACGATCATATACCAACTCTTGATTTCTATCTTTAAAAGGCTTAATTCTAGATATATTAACGGCATTGGTAGAAGCAACTGCAGAGAGCCCTCCAGAATACTTAAATAAATTTTCTAGTGTTTCTCCTTCTTTTAATTCATAAATGGCTTCTTTTCTTACTTTTCCTTGAAGGGTAATCGATGAAATTCTTGGTCCTACAAACAACACATCATTATTTGAAAGTCTAATATCTTGGTCTATGTTTCCTTGGGTGATATAATCGTATAAATCAATTGTTTTAATTAATTTGTTATTTCTATATACTTTAACATCTCTTAATGTACCTGAAGTTGCTATACCCCCCGAGGCATACAATGCATTTAAAACGGTAGCCATGCCATTTACTAAATGCGGTCCTGGGGTAGTGACATTTCCTAAAACAGATACCTTTACAGGTCTAATCTGAGTTAGAGAAACATCTAAGAATGTACGATTAGGTGATGATAACAGGCCACTATAATATTTTCCTAAAAATATTTTTAATCTATTTTTAATAGTAGCAAAAGAATTCCCTGCAGCAAAAAATACACCTAGATTTGGAAAAGATATGTTTCCGTTTAAATCTATTTTAGAAACAAATTCTAAATTATTATCTCCAAAGACAGTAATTCTTAACTCGTCTCCTGGCGCTAGAATGTAACCCTCGTCTATATTGCCTAGCAAATAGTCTTTTTCACCAAAAGGATTGTTAACAAAAATATCATACCCAAAATAGTCTTCAATTTCCTTAGGTTCAATAACTTCTTTGGGAGTTACTATTTGTAAGGTATCTAAAGGCACAACTTTTAGCTCAGTCACAACATCATTAATTTTTGTAGGAGTAACTGATTTGGTTTTACCAGCATTGGACTTTAAGTAATTATCTAAAAAAGACTCAAAATCTATTCCTCTTAATTGCGCCATTTCTTGTGCTTGGGATAAGCTAATACCTCTAGCTGCTAATTCACTGATGGCTTTCTCTCTAGAGTTAATTTCCAATCGATTAGCTTCTGAAATTACGTCTTGTTCTGTTTGAGAGAATGAAATTGTTGAAAGCAACAAAGAAAAAATAATAAAAGTATAGTGAAAGAATTTATGATGCATGGTGTTATGTTTAACTATATAGTTATAAGAATTTAATTTACGCATTTATCTAGTAAATTTAAGAAATTTTTTATAATACGTTTGTTGAAAGAATAATTAGAAAAATCATAGAATTTTTTCGGCAAAAATAAAGCATTAAAATGGTTTAATTATACAATTTTTAGTGTAAAATACATTACAAGGAAAACATCTTTAGCATTGAGTTTTTCATCTTAATTTTTAACCGAAGTGCTGTTTTGTTTTTATTCATTAAAAATAAGACTATAATTGCTATAAAAAACATCAATACTATTATGCATAACGATTGAAAAGTGTTAAATTTTTGAATAACAAAAAACATGATTAGTGCCACACTAAAATTAACAAAACCAATAAAAAAAGACGCTTTTCTGTGAGACAATCCAAAGTCTACAATGATATGATGTAGGTGATTTCTATCTGGCTTAAACATAGAGACTCCACTAGTAAGCCTTAAGAACATAACACGCATAGTATCTAAAAGCGGTACAAATAAAACAGCTATTAAAAATAATGGTAATTGCGCTCTGTAAAA
>Ga0257120_1000427_pt1 | contig 31305 bp, 26 predicted proteins | sample SI106_10metaG_FD_190153 | JGI IMG/M metagenome (GOLD analysis project Ga0257120, IMG submission 190153) | Marine microbial communities from Saanich Inlet, British Columbia, Canada - SI106_10 | ecosystem: Environmental > Aquatic > Marine > Inlet | place: Canada: British Columbia | collected... | reverse complement strand
GTTTGACTCAATTGTAGCTCTATTAAATATTGATATTGATCGCGTAAGACATGTAAATGTCACTAACAATGGCGCTGAATACCACACACTTGTTGGTATGAGGGAATTCCTAAGTAAAGCAAAAAACATCTCAGTTTCCCTTACGTGTGGCCGGGTTGGAGTGATGGGTTTAGTCGATGACAAACCTGATCAAGATTTAATACTAGAAGAGTTTAAAAACCAAGGTTTTAAATCCAAATTTTACAGAATTAAAGACCTATTCTGGTGGGGGTTCTATAAAAAGCTATTAATAAAATGGAAGTGGATGTATAGCGGAAAACCTCACTTTGGGGTAGTATTGGCTCATAAAGGAAACCAACCAATAAAGCTGCATCACTCATATATGTGATATCTATACACTTTCGATGTATGGAAATTCATGATTATTATTGAAGAACGGATTTAAATCCAAACTAAAGAAGATTTTATGCTGAAAGGACTTGATTTCAAAACGTTATTGCCACATATCGTAGCAGTTGTATCAATCATTGTGGCGGCTTTTATGTATTGCTCGCCTGTAATTGAGGGAAAAACGCTTTTACAGAGTGATATAGTAAAACATAAAGCTCAAGCGCACGAATCTCAAGTATACAGAGAAATGGACAAAGAAACCCTGTGGACTAGCAGAGTCTTCAGTGGAATGAGTACATTCAATATAGATGCCAAGTTTGAAACAAACATAATGAGGGGAATTGGGAGAGTAATCTCCGTATTTCCGAGAGGCGTGAATCTAATAATTGCCAGCTGTCTTGGATTCTACATCCTGCTGCTGCTTTTAGGCATGAATCCCTGGGTAGCGATGGTCGCAGCTATAGCTTATGGTTTGTCATCCAATTTATTGTCGTCTATAATGGCAGGCCACAACACCAAAGTATTAAGTATTGCATACTTAGCTCCAGCAATGGGTGCTGTTGCATTGGCATTTCATGGGAAACGGTTTGTAGGCGGTGTATTAACCGCCCTTTTTGTGGGATTATTAGTAAGTGCTAATCACTTTCAAATTGTCTACTATTTCATACTAACGTGTATTCTAGCAGGCGTAATCTATCTTGTTTATGCGATTAAAGACAAGACCTTGCCTGAATATGGCAAAACGGTTTCGGTTCTTTTACTTGCAGGGATTCTTGGCTTCATTCCTAATTTCAGCAAGGTTTACAATGTTTATGAGCATAGCCAAGAAACGATTCGTGGTGGAAAAAAGATATTATCATCAAAGTCAGGCAATGATGAAGGTGGGCTCGATCGTAGCTATGCATTCTCGTGGTCTCATGGAGTCATGGAGTCATTTTGTGTCGTTGTACCAACCTTTATGGGGGGGGCAAGTGCTGAAGAACTACCCGCTGATGGCGCAGTAGCCGAACTTGTTGGAAAACAGCGAAGGAATCAACCTCTAATGGCTCCAACTTATGTTGGAGATCAACCTTTCCTTCAGGGTGTTATTTATTTTGGCGCGGCCTTTATTTTCCTTTTCATCCTATCACTATTTGTGGTTAATGATAAAATCAAAGTCTGGCTGCTAGCCATTGTCGTTCTTTCCTTCTTCATTGCTTGGGGGCGTCACTTCAGCTTTTTCACATACTTCTTGTTTGAATATTTCCCGCTTTACAATAAATTCAGGACACCAAGTATGGCCTTGGCCATGGCCGGAATATCAATTCCAACTCTGGGAATACTAGCGCTCTCAAAAGTCTTTTCCAAAGATTTGGATAGGGATAAGTTCATGAAAGATTTCAAGTTCTCCATTTACACATCAGTTGGCCTCATGGTTTTGTTGCTCTTATATGGATTGACAAATGATTGGATAGGACCTGGAGATGCTAAACTGCAGAGTCAACAACCTTGGAATAATCCACAGTTATTCGATGCGCTACTTGCTGACCGAAAGTCGTTATACATGAGTGACTGGATGCTTTCAACGTTTATCATGGCAGTATGTGCTGCCTCAATTTGGCTTTACATTAAGGGTAAGCTGAAATTCTCATATGTGCTGGTGGTTTTAGCTTTTATCACAATCGGAGACATGTGGAGGGTAAGTAAACGATACCTGAATGACAATTCATTTATTGTTGAAAAGCAATATGATAAGCAATATGCTCCGAGTCCTGCAGACCAAGCAATTCTCGCAGATAAGGATCCGCATTATAGAGTGATCAACCTACTTGGGAATCCGTGGACAGATGGATTCACTTGTTATCACCACGAAAATATTGGTGGACACCATGCTGCCAAGATCCAGCGGTACCAAGACATGATTGAGAATCAACTTGGCACACAATTGCAAATCATCAATAAGGCTATACTTCAGGGGCCAAGCGGGCTTACAATGAACCCATCGGTTAGTCGCACAATGACCGCATATAACATGCTTAATACAAAGTATTATGTCGTTCAAAAAAATGCGCAAGGTGTTGTAAAAAATCCCTCCGCCTGTGGCAATGCATGGTTCGTAAAGAACATCAAACCCGTTTCTAGTCATGATGCAGAAATGGCGGCAATTTCAGATATCGACCCTCTCGAAACAGCCATTATACATAAGGAATTTGAAGGTGAACTCTATAATTACAAGATTGCCAAACCTGCAGATGCTAAAATAGACTTAGTGTCTTTTGATCCTAACCATTTGGTTTATGAATCAAATAATAATTCAGATGGATTAGGCGTGTTTTCTGAGGTGATATACACCAATGGGTGGAAAGCGCTTATCGACAATGACGAGGTTGATATCTACCGCGCAAATTACATCCTTCGGGCTTTAAAAATTCCGGCAGGAAAACATAAAATCGAAATGGTGTTCCAACCCTCTTCATATTCTATGGGTGAAAACATCTCACTGGCTGGTTCAGTGATTTTTTTACTGTTCGCTGGCGGAATGTTTTTCTTCTTATACAAGAAGAAGCCTGAGAATGAAGTTAAATCAGAAGCTTGAAAAAAGCGCTAATTCTCACTTATTATTGGCCTCCAGGATCTGGACCGGGTGTTCAACGATGGTTGAAATTTTGCAAATACCTGCCTGAGAACGGGTGGGAACCAACAGTCATTACGGTGCGCAATGGGAGCTACCCCTACTCTGACAAAACTCTAGTAAATGATGTGCCCCAAAAAATGAAGGTCATTAAAACTGACACTTTTGAACCATTTGCTATTTATAATCTTTTGCGTGGTAAAAAAGGAAAGTCGGTGGAAGTTGGGCTTGGGAGCATTAAGAACCAGCAAAACCGTTTCTCTCGATTTGCAAATTACATTAGGGCCAATTACTTTATACCAGATGCTAGATTAGGTTGGAATAAATATGCTTTCGTTGCTGCGCTAAGACATATAAAATCTGAACGACCCGATGTAATTATCACAACTGGGCCGCCTCATAGCACCCACCTAATTGGTCAAAGACTGAACAAAGAATTTCAAATTCCATGGGTGGCAGATTTTAGAGATCCTTGGACAACAATTTACTATAACTCACTCTTAAACCGAACCGAATCCAGGAAAACCAAAGATCAGGAATTTGAAAACAGTGTGGTCACGTCTTGTAATATGCTTTTAGTGACAACCCCAGGTATGGAACAAGAGTTTTCAGAACGTGCAAAAAAAATCATCTGCATTCCAAATGGCTTCGATTCTGAAGACTTTATTGACCATCCTATTCAGAAATCGGATGCCTTCGTTAGACTTTCATATGTAGGCAATCTCAAGGCCAATCAGAATGCCCCTATGCTCTGGAAAGCAATTGCTGAATTAAGTAAAAATGAAGTTTTCAAATCCTCGTTTCGGCTTTGTTTCACAGGAAGTGTACATCCTGAAATCATCAAATCCATAGAAGATTCCGGCATCAAACAAATAGTGGAATTAAACTCATTTGTGGCACATAAGGAAGCTGTGGAAATTATGCAGCAAGCTGATGCTCTATTATTGCCAATTCCCCAAAGTCCGGGCAATAAACTAATCCTTACAGGTAAAATTTTTGAATACCTGGCGACTCGTAGGCCCATTTTAAGCCTTGGACCCAAAGACGGCAATGCTTCAGCGATACTGAACAAAGTGAATAATCACCCCATGAAAAGCTATGATGATTTCGATGAAATTTCATCATTCCTATCGAGTATTGTGGAGCAAGCAAAAAAAACGGGCCAGTTGGAATCCGTTGGAAATGATCAATATCAATCATTTAGTCGTCAAGGATTAACCGAATCCCTGAGTGATACTCTTGATCAAGCAATTGAATCACCATGAGGGCTTTTGTCATAGGAAGCAAGAACTTAAGTGTGGAAATCTTAAAAGGCTTGATTGACCGCGGTCATCAAGTTTTGGGCGTAATTACTCGGGACGAGGAGCCCGGAATGAAAGTGTGGCACGATAAACTGGGTCATGCTTCACTAAACCTAGAGGCCGAGAGTTTAGGCATCCCTGTTCACGAAGGTTTAAATGTAAACTCGGACCAGTGCAAACAAATATTACTTGAACTAAATCTAGATATTGTCTTTAGCTGTTTCTGGGGTCAAATAATCCAGCAAGATGTTTTGGATATCCCAAGGGTAGGAATTTTCAATTTACATACGGCATATCTTCCTTTAAACAGAGGATCAAGACCTATACCCTGGTCATTGATTCGAAACCATGAGTATACAGGACTAACCATCCACAAGATGCACTCGGGTGTAGATAATGGACCAATTATTAGCCAGGTCAAAGTTGCCATTGAATCAAAGGACACTGCATATAGCCTCTATGAAAAGGTGACGAATGCTGGAGCTAAGTTATTCGATGAGACCTTACCCAAATTTGAGAATGAGTCATTCGAAATAACGAATCAAATTGATGAGCAAGCAACATATCAACCTAGAGGCGAACCATTTGGCGGTCAGATAAACCTGGACTGGGACGAAAACAAGAAAAATCGATTCAAAAGAGCATTTACATTTCCACCTTTTAGAGCCTTTAGGAATGCTCCGAAGATTTTAGGCAAAGGGCCTTGTGCTTATTTTGTGTTTGATCAAAATTTAAGATCGATACATCTAACAGGTAAGGAGTTTAATTATCGGCTCGAAAGTATCGGAGACAAAGTCCTTCGAAAAAAAATAAGAGAACTAGTTTCTGAAATTGAGAATGTTGGTGTTCAGGTAAATTTCAACCTAAACGCTATGTACCCTGTGCATGACGTATTCATCAACCAAACCATCCTTTTCACTGTTTCTCAAATTCAATTTGAAGATGATTGGTCCTCGAAACGAAAAACAGAACAGCCATTCAGATATGAAAATGGACTCCTGGAAATTCCAGCGATTGAAGTAGTTAATGCTAGAATATTAAAGGATCTATATGACGAAGGAACTAAGCGAGCACTCAGTGAAAATCGAGACATCTTTCTTCCTTTCATCAATTCGAGTGAAAGTGATATAAAGGATATTTCACAAGAAATTTCTCAATGCGGAGCAGAGCAACTTACTTTTACAGAAGTTTATCACCATTTCGATACTGAATATGAATACATCAGCACTAGCCGCCTTTGATACTATACTCGTTCTTGCACCTCACACTGATGATGGTGAATTAGGTTGCGGTGGCACCATCCATAAATTAACTTCGATGGGCAAAAAGGTAGTTTATGTGGCCTTTTCCACTTGCGAAGAATCCGTTCCTGAAGGTTTTCCTTTAGATATATTAACTCATGAAGTGAAGGCTGCAACAAATGAGCTTGGAATTGCTGCTGAAAATCTAAGAATTCTAAATTATCGAGTGCGTCATTTCCCAGCTCACAGGCAAGAAATTCTGGAAGATTTGGTCAAACTAAACAGAGAGTTAAAACCGGATCTGGTTTTTTGTCCTTCGAGCTTTGACATACACCAAGATCATGGAACTATTAGTATGGAGGCAAAAAGAGCCTTTAAAAACACCACATTATTGGGCTATGAGTTTATTTGGAATAATTTCCAATTCAGCTCTCAGTGTTTCGTAGAACTAAGCGAAGTTGATGTTACTAAAAAGGTAGCTGCTATGGAGCAGTATAAATCGCAATCAAAAAGATTATACGCCAAAGACAAACTGATTAGAGGCGTGGCCAATTACCGTGGATTGCAGGCTGGAATTGAGTTTGCGGAAGCGTTTGAAGCAATACGTGTAATTATTCAGTAATGACTGAAAACAAAGTCATTTTCGTTACTGGTACTGGCCGATCTGGAACTAATATCTTCAAAGAAGTATTAAGCAACCACAGTAGAGTGGCCACTTTACCATTTGAGTATCGATTTACAGTCGATCCGCGAGGTGTTTTTGATTTTTACAACACCTTTCCATCAATATGGACGCCATATTGGGCTGATGCAAAGATCAAAGATCTCGAGTCCTTTTTATTATCGTTGGCAGAACGTAGCGCTGACGACAATCTGAATTTTGGAGATAATAGCAAGACTACACCTGCCCCATATTCTGGTTGGGAATTAAATAAATGGATACCCGATTACGAAAGATTTGTCAATGAACTAATTTCTGAGTTAGTTGAATACAAATATAACTCAAGATGGCCGGGAACTGCCCAGGGCATTGAGAATAATCAGATGTATTTCTCAAAAAATATGTCACAGAAAGAGCTAATCAGCCCACTGAGCATTTTTCTAAACTCATGTTTTTCATCTATTTGTGCCACTGGAAGTAAAGATTTCTTGGTAGAAGATAATACACATAGTATGCTTTTTGCGAAATCCATTAACGAAATAATTCCTAGAGGTAAGCTAGCTCATATAATTCGTGATCCGCGCGATGTGATAGCTTCACTCGTGACGCAGCGTTGGGCTCCGAAAGACTTAGAAGCTTGCACAACCTGGTATCTCGAAGTCATCCATAAGTGGTTTGAGCAAAGATCCTTGATTCCTGATAGTTTTTATACCGAAATTCGATTTGAAGACTTAGTCAATAAAACGAGCAACACCTTGGAAGCATTCGCGGCTTGGTCTGGAATTGACACTCAAAAATCCATGCTGGAAGTTGATTTATCGAAGAGTAATATTGGACGGCATAAATCACAATTTACTCGCAGAGAAAAGTCCAATCTTGATTCGCGCTTAGCCAGTATACTGGAGGACTACAGTTACATATAATTGATTCTTAACCTCCATATCGGTTACGCTAAAGCGGCAACAACATATCTTCAAGAGCATGTGTTTCCAAACTTACTTGGTATCAATTATTCTGGTCGGTACATAGCCAAATATGGAGATGATCGAGATCATCTAGATTGGGTTTACAAATTCGCGAAAACCGCAGACTTAGATGTGAATGCTTTGTTTAATGCCATACCCAGATCAAAATATGACAATTGCCTCTTTTCACATGAAGTAATCATGAGGCCATATTTGACGGACAAAGCATTGAATAATTTAAAAAAATTGCAATTTCATTCAGATCAACTACGCATAATCGTTTCGATTAGAAATCCAATTGACCTCATTTTTTCACGCTACGTACACGATATTTCAACAGGAATTTTTAATTTCTACTCGCTAGAAAAGGCCCTAGATTATAAGGGAACATCACAATGTATGTGGCCGATGTGTGGAAACAGCGTTATAAATAAGCTTTGGCGAAAATCACCATTTACTGGTGGACGTTGCTTATGTAATGGAGAAAAAATAAAGTCTATAAACGTACCCTATTATGATCTTAATGTTTTGCATCAAAAATTAACTTCAATATTTAAACTCGGTCAGATTCATTATATAGTATCTGAACAGCTTAAGGAGAAACCCCAAGAGGAAATTCAACGACTCTGCCATTTTTTAAGCACGGAAAAGGCTGCCATAACATTTGATGACTCCAAATTAGATTCTAATGCTCGTTCGAATAAAAGAAGTGACCAAACATTGTATCAGAAATTGAAGGCTGAAAATAGTGCTAGTGGAGTACTAGAAGGCCTCTCAAATCACCTTACGAAGAGCAACAAACTCTTTGACGAGCAGTCAAATCTCAATATTCTTGGAGAAATCGGATACTATTAGCTTCCGGCTAATAAACGCTTGAGTTTACTGATTGCGTTATCAAACATCAAGTTTAAATCTTCAGAAATTTTCATGTAATAGAATGGGAAAAATAATAGAGCCGCCACGATTGTGCCTTTTAAAATCATTTCAATCAAAAAATGTAAACCACTAAAGTGTATGTTGGAACCTATTGCGAGCACAATCGAAAGGATTATAAATCCGTGCAGGTTTTTGATGGTAAATGGATTCAATCTCTCCTTATTGTATAAGAAGAAATGACGAATTAAATTATACAATGTTCTGGCTACTAATGTTCCTAAGGCCGCACCAACAACACCATATGTTGGGATGAATAAAGAATTGAAAATAATCATCAAAAAAATCAATATCGCTCCGGAGACGGTATTGAACCAATAGTGTTTTGAAACCAGTAGAATGTCGCCATTCAAACCAAAAGAAACTCCAATTAACCTCGAGAGCATAAGAAATAGTATGGCATAAATACCAGATGCATAATCCTTGTCTACAAGGTTCATAATGCCATCAATATTTGTCCAGACTAGTACAAACAGACTACCTGTAAGGACCAAATTAATAATGGTGCTTTGTTTGTATATAGTTTCAATCTTTTCACGTTGTTTTTTCTTCCAATATCTAGATATGAGAGGAGTCAGTATGCGATTCATCGATGTTGATGGAATGATCACAATCCCACTCAAATGACTAGCAACAGTATAGACAGCTACACTTCGTAAATCATCCATGATAAGAAATCCTAGCATTATCTTATCCAAATTATTCATCAATGCCGAATTCGTATTATCGAGTATCGAATAGGCTCCATACCTGTAAATATTCTTTAACAATCGCCACTTGTAGTAATAGAAATTTAGTTTAAAAGAAAGTTGCTTTAGATGTCCTAAATAAGCCACCATTGCGATAACAAGCATAAGATGAACAGAGCAATAGACCCAAATAAACTGTTCAATATTTATATACTCATAATAATATGCCAACACGCTTCCAAGCCATAATATCTTGAGAAGAATATTATTTAAAAATGAAGTAAAACTTGTTTTTAAAAGAACCTTCAGATAACTCTCGAACACCCAATTGAGCAGAGTGAGAGCTGACAATAATGGAACGACTATATAAAAGGACTTGAAAAGCTGGGAATCTTGGTTATCAACTATTAAGTCCTTTAAAAACCAAAAAGCCGCAGATACCAACAAAAAGCCAAGTAGTGTATTGAACAATACCAATGATAAAAAACCATGGTGATCAGCACCCTCCTTGGCCTGAAAAAAAGGGAAAAACTTGATAATTACTCTTTGAGTTCCGAAGGATGACAGTTGAGCATATATGATGGCCATCGAAGCCAAAAGGCGAGTTAATCCAAATTCCTCTTGGGTCAGTAGTATAGGAAACAAAACGATGACATTCACGTATCCAATTACCTGTCCTATGTAATTGAAAATTGAATTATTTATTGCTTGAGATTTAACTACACCCATAAACACTGAAGCTGTTGAAACTTTAGGCTAACTAAACTGGCTAAATCACTCACTTAAAATTGGCTTTTCGCTTTACAAACCTTACAAGTGGATTTCGTGGATCGATATACTTCTTGCGAATTTTTGATTTTAATTCTGTTTTATAATCAAAATGTGAACGAGGAGGTTGATTCAATATTGCCTCAAACTCTTCCTCAGTCAGCTCAAATTTCTTGATCACATATTCCCTATCCAATTTTTGCGTTTCAAGATCATAAGTTGGTTCTTCAAGCTGCTCAATTGCCTCGGCTCTTGTCATTAAACCTTGACATATTGCATTACTAAAATGTGCCCTACGCTTATCAATTCCAAATTTCCTAGGTAGAATATAACCTTGATAAAAACGGGTAAAGACAGATTCATGATGCTTACCACCGTAGGCCAACCAACCAACCTTTTCAGAAATAATTGCTTTGACATTTTCTTCCTCAAAATTGAGGTAATTCAAGGGAGCAATGGTTGTAACTCCATTTTCGCGCTCTATCTTTTTCATATCCTTAGTGCCCATCATAGGATAGGTATTCAAAGCGCCATGTCCATGCTTTCTTTGGATATCCAACAAATTACTCAAGTCTAATTTATAAAATGTCCACGCCTTTGGGATTATTCCCTCCGTGTGCCGATTATATCCCCTTAAGATATATTTAATCCCATTCTCCTTGGCGGTATGATACATTGCAGCCCGAATTGCGTGATCTGTTGGCACTTCAATATCCAACACGGACGCTCTTAAATATGCGAGTTGCAACTCCTTGAATTCATTCCAATTGATTACATGGGTATGTAGATCAATTTTCAGCTTCCTTATTACTTTAGAAATATTTTTTACGGCTAGCTTTGAATTCCAGCCATTGTCCAAATGCAGTGCTAATGGTCTCAAACCAAATTTCTCTTTTGCCAAGTACGCGAGGTACGTGCTGTCGACTCCACCACTCACGCCAATGAGACAATTGTATTTGGATGTCGTATCCTTTCTAATTTTATTTTGAATAGACTCAAGCTCATCATTGGAGTTGTCCTGATGATTATTTTGATTTTGAAGGACGGACAAATAATCAGTACAATGATTACACTCTCCCTTGGAGTTGAATGAAATTTGTGGGTCGGTAGTGTCCATCACACACCTTTGACAAATCTTATACTCACTCATCTTTTCCAAATATTTCGGTCATCTCCTCTCGATCTGGATAATTAATCATGATTGAATTGCGACCACCCATAAAAACAAATAGGCTACCGGCTGCTGCTGCAGACGCACCGGAATCGACTGCTATTCGCAAATCTTCGTAGTCCTCTGCTCCTCCGCACATGATTAATGGAATTGATAATCTTGAGCTTACAAAGCTTATTAATTTCTCATCATATCCATTTTGCATACCGTCCGAATCAATATGATTCAGCATAATTTCTCCAGCTCCTTTTACTTCTGCAAGTTTCAGACATTCACTTAGCGTCCTTTGCACTTCTTCTTGTCCTCTATTGCAATAGACCAAATAATCGGAACCCACTTTTTTCACATCTATAGAGACTACAATTGCCTGTGATCCAAATACCTCGGCCGCTTCAGAAATTAGCCCCGGGTTCGAGTGGAAAGCTGAATTTATAATCACCTTTTCTGCACCTGCCTTAAAGGCCTCTCGGACCTTTTCTAATGAATTAATCCCACCACCAACAGCAACAGGCATATAGGCTTCATCTGCTATTCTGCTGATTAAATCGAAATTGAAAGGAGATGAATTAACTGTCGCATTAATGTCCAGAAAAACAATTTCATCAGCTTCAGCGTCATTGAAGATTTTAACAGCATTCATTGCGTCTCCAATGTACACAGGATCGGAGAATTGCTGAGTTTTTATAAGCTCCTCGTTCTCCAATAACAAACATGGAATAACTCTCGGTCTATACATCTATATTGGAAAAGTTTTGTAACAAATCTAGACCTTGACGATGGCTCTTTTCAGGGTGAAATTGGACACCAAAAATGTTTCCGATTTCAAATGAGGATACTATTGAATGACCATATTCTGATTTAGAGCAGATCAAGTCTTTAGAATCGGATGTGACATAATAAGTGTGCACGAAATAGAAAAAATCATCGCCCGATACGTTTTTCAAAAGTCTTGAGTTATCATCTATTTCTAAGGTATTCCAACCTATATGCGGAACTTTCAGCCCTTTGCTCAACAATTCAAATTTTTTTGTTTTCGCATTGACAACTTTCAGCCCCTCAACATTACCCTCTTCACTGAACTCCGTCAGCAACTGCATACCCAAGCAGATTCCTAAAATTGGTTTAGACTTATTTAAGACCTGCTCCTTTATTACATCAATCAAACCAAGGTTCTCCAACTCTGACATGCCCCTTTCAAAATGCCCAACACCAGGAAGAACCAGCCTTTCAGCTGATCTAATGTCCTTCAGATTTGAAGTCACCTTTGCGTCAATTCCAATGCGCTTAAATGCCTTATTGACTGACCTAAGGTTCCCCATATTATAATCGATAATTGCAATCATAATGTGGGTGTCATTTTAGTATTGATATTTGTTTTCTAAGATCTTTTCCTAGAAGTTTTTGTACTTATTCAGTGGAAGAGTATCCATCATAGACGCAACTGCGCGATAATCTGTATCCGATAACTCCTTTAGTGGCATTCTATCTCTTCTGTGAAACCAACCCTGGTGTTGCATCGCGGCTTTGATAGTCAGGTGCCAACCAAATTTTTTCACCCCATTTTCAAAAAATGGGACTTCTATGTCCTCAATTAGATTATTGCAATAATCCATATCACCATTTTGATATGCCCTGTAGAAATTTGCAGCCAAATATGGTCTGAATACGCCAACGCCATTCAACCAAGATTGACATCCGATATCAGCAAATCTCAACCATTGGCGTTTACCCCCCCCAGAAATAACTATAGCTACTCTATCCTTTATCTTGTTGATTACCTGTGCAGAATACTCATCATCCTTTGCGTCTTCTTTTATCGCTACAACATGCTCCATATCTGCAAGTTGATCCAATAGATCTAAATCGTAGTTCACAACTGGACCACCATATCCATTTAGGAATGGCATTTCGTGCACTAGGATCGGAATAGCAGATTCTTCACTTACCATTCTAAAATGACTTATCATCTGATCATTCGAATAGAATTTTTCACGTACAATAAGTGAGATAACGTCCGCACCAATACTCTCTGCATGCTGACAAAAATCAATTGTCACTTTTGTTGAACAATGCAGGGGATCCGCAACGATACAAATGTTGTTCGGGTCCAAAGATTTCACTTTTTGAACTACAAACTGACTCAACACTTTAATCTCTTCCCAAGATAATTGGCTAAATCGGCTATTATAGCCCATTAGAAAAAAGTTGCGGGCACCTTCGTTATAGGCTCTTGTCAAATAGTTCTCTAAAGCAAACCAATCAATCGCATCACCTTCTTTAAATGGGGTTAAAATACTGTAAACTGGTCCGTGTATTTTTTTAGATAATTCTGAGTAATTCATTATTTATTCAAAACGTTATTATATAAAAATTCAGCAAGTTTAAAATCGGACTCATAATCAATATCAACCATTTTTCGTTGATCCATGACGTGTCCCTTAACCTTGCCTTTGAAAAAATTCTGATTTTCTAGAAATGACTTTGTCCAAGACATATAGAAGCCACCATTAGCCCTATAGTATTTTTGAAAATCCTGTGATCGAGTATTTCCAGTAATCAGCGGAGAAGGATTTAGAATAATATTTGGATCAATTTGATTTGACTTTTCATCAAGTCCGACTGAAAGCTGAATAGGATCTCCCATTTCCGTGATACAAACCACACTATCAAGATCTTCTGTTAATAGTTTATGACCTTCCACAAGGTCCGATGCGTCTCTAAAAGGACAAGTGGGTAATAGCAATCCTACAAAGTCAAACTCATTCTTTAAATCCGTTCTATCGACCATGCTTATTACTAAGTCAAGAGCTTTAGCCGTATCCTTTGCGTATTCTGGATCCCTTTTTTCAGTCGTAATCCCCTCTATTCCTTTTCCAATAGCTAGAATCTCATCATCATCCGAGGTAAGAATTATTTTAGCAAACACCTTTGAATCAAGGGCCGCATCAAGTGTATGTTGGACCAAAGGCTTACCACCAAGCATCTTCAAATTCTTTCGGGGCAAGCGCTTGGAACCACCACGAGCCGGAATTATCGCTAATCCTTTCATGCTTACTTTCTTCTCAACTTGGCTCTAATAGGAATTTCACTTTCGTAGACCTTTTTGATTCCATCACCCATGGCAATTTCAATTTGTCTGATCTGTTTCACTAATCGAATTAATCCAATCGGAGCGACAGATGCTGCTTGATCACTTCCCCACATTGCCCTATCAAGTGTAATATGCCGCTCAATAATGTTAGCTCCAAGTGCTACAGTAGCAACAGTTGTTGGTAGACCTGTTTCATGTCCGGAATATCCGATCGGGAAATCATACATTTCTCTAAGGGTCGTAATCATTCTTAAATTAAGTTCTTCAGGCGGACAAGGGTATGTACTGGTTGCATGCAGTAACATTAAATTCTCATCTCCTATGGCTTCAATTGCAGATTTTATTTGATCCAATTCAGACATTCCCGAAGATAAAATCATGGGAAGCCCTTTTGATCTGTGCTGCCTTAGCAGATCTGTATCGGTGAGTGAGGCTGATGCCATTTTAAAACATGGGATGTCATATTGGGATATGAAATCCACACTTGGCTCGTCCCAACAGCTTGCAAACCAATGCATGTTTTTCTCTTTGCAATAGCGATCTATTTCATCGTAATCCTTTTTTTCAAATTCAACTTTATAGCGATAATCCATATAAGTTATGTATCCCCATGGTGTCTCGCGCATCTTGTCACGCTGATCCATTGGAACACAAATTTCAGGCGTCCTTTTCTGAAATTTGACGGCATCGCATCCAGCCATTTTAGCCAAATCTATCAGCTGTTTTGCTAATTCAATACTACCGTTATGGTTTAGGCCAATCTCCCCGATAATATATACGGGATGTCCATCTCCGATAGTCTTTTCCCCAACTTTAACTGTTCTTCTCATTAATTTCTTTCGTTTAGAATCAGATCACAAAATTCTCTAACAGCCCCTTCACCGCCATTTCTAGAGAGAACAATGTCCGATACGTCAATGGCGCAAGAATACGCATCTTTTGGGCACGCAGCTAAACCTACCTGACGCATACAATCAACATCATTAACATCATTGCCTACAAATGCAACTGACTCAATATCAACATTCTTCAAATCCAAAAGCTTCTCTAACGCTATTGGTTTATCATCTACAGCGTGGTAGCACTCAAGCATCAGCTTGTCACATCTCTTTTGAACCACAACATTTTTCTCTTTTGACATTACAACCAAGACAATATCTGTGAATTTCTTTAACATTTCAATTCCCATACCGTCCGACCTATCGCATCTCACTGACTCCAAACCATTCTCGGATAGATAGACCTTATTGTCGGTGAACACGCCATCAAAGTCGAATACAATCATCTTGAGATTTCTCAATTTTTTTGCTGTTTCAATTTCACTCATTTCACTTTGCCTGAATCTCTTTTAACATTCTAAATCTCACTTGACCGTCTATCTTATACGCACGCTTGGCTCGATATGTTTGTCTATTTAATGGATCAATTAAGTGTTGACCACTAGCCATGGTATTTATAGCCATTTGTAAGTCATTCACACTTTTACACAAATGTCCTACCCCATTTCGTATGTATCCAGCACCATCAGTTCCAGTGTAATCAAATACAAGCAATTCCAAGTCGAAATATATAGCTTCAGAACCAACAGTGCTGTAATTGGTAATCAAAGCGTCTGAAGTCGACAACAGCCCATATAGATCACCTTCAAAAACAATAATTTGCACCCCTTCATTTGATGCTTTTTCTAATAATCGAGGTATGTCTGATATCTCATTGGGATGCGGTTTCCAATAGATTGCATGATCCTTACATCGTTTATTGAGCTCGATAAAATCAGTAAACATTCGTTCTCGTAAATCCAGGTTATGCGGAAGTGGCTGACTTGCGAATACAATTGTCTTCTTGGAAGTCGAAACAGTACTTTTCTTTTTTGCTTTTAGAGCTGGAATTACGTCTGTTCTGAGCTGACCGACAATCTTTAAATCATCTACATTATAGATAGAACTTTTAATGAGTTGACTTGCCGTCATTTCTCCCCAAACTAAAGTTTTCGATGGCAATGGACCAAAGGATATATCTTCCTTTAAGAATGAGTAATTTATGTTAGTCAGACTTATACCTCCATGCTGTATAGCATAAGAAGGAATCTTGGCATTCTTGGCGGCTTGGAACAGGGGGTATTTTAAAAGTGTAAACTCATCATCTCCAACAATGGACTTTGGTTTATACTTCTCAAATAATTGCTTTGACAACTCATATCGAATTGCACTAAGCATTAACGATGATGAATATTTAATAAGTCTTTGAATAAAGTAGCGTTCAAACCCTTCAGCTTTTGAAAGTGACTCGAAAAGCATTGATTGTAAGTACTTTTTGTATTGAAGCGCTTTCTTATAAGCACGGAACCCACTTATTGACAAAACCTTAGACTCAAAAAAAGAATAATTAGAAATGTTGGAATATGGAACAATGCAATGCTGATATGATGGCAGTGCATAGGCCCCCGGATTCTTTAACATGAGAATATTCTGAAAATCATAATTGCTATCAACCTCATCTTCAAAATATCCAAGAAAAGGATCTCCATCTATGAGTTTACTCCCCTCCAGATTGAACATTTTTTGCTTGGTCAAATTACTGTTGACAACCCATATCTTTCCTTTTTTAATGCCTCTACCCAAACCGAAAAGGGCTCTTGAAAGGAAGACAAGTAGATATTTAATTCTAAGTGTTTTGGGTCTGTTACCCGTTTTTTGTTGATGAAAATCAATTCTTTTCAATGGATAACAAACAGATAAATCTGTTCTAGAAAAGACCAATACGTTCTGCGAAAGCTCAAATGGCTGACCAATGGATTCAATCATTGCATATTCTTGATGGGCTATAATAGTCGCCTTTTGTAAGGGGCTCTTTATAGCAAACCATGGATTGAACTCACCCCCATAGGTAAACAAATCAATAAGGGGCCTCTTACCTCCAAATGTTCGATAAGCAAGTTGCTTAATGCTTTCAAAAAGCTCCTTGTCTGACTTAGCCGAATCAGGAGGAGTATTATGTATAACATCAACACCATCCGTAACCGAATTAAATTGCTCTTGATTATTAAAAACAAAAACTGAAATTTTACCCGTTGCCGACTTTTGTTTGATAGACTCAATTTCAATCGGAGCTAAGTTTCTCAGAACTATGATTAAGGAAGTCTTATCGTTCAATTTTGCGTTTTACGCATCGAATTTATGGGTAAAAAAGAAGTTAAACCAAGAGAAAACAAAACTTCAAGGTTTGATAACTTAATTTGCAGTCAAATTGGTTGAATGACAGATTTTGAATTGGCGATAACTTCAGGTGGAGATGAACGAATTGAGCTCAAAGAAAATGGACTCAATAAGTACTTTTTAAACCCAAATGACTCTGATAGTATATTAAGTCGTGCATCTTGCACTTGCTCTCCTCTGTCTAATGACGTGAAGGCTCGTGTAAAGGCTGTTTATAAAATGATAACTTCAGAAGAGGCATCTTTGGAAGATATCAGAATCAAGCAGCGCTATAGAATGAAAGCTTTGCTTAAAAATTCAAGCTCTACAGATTTCAATATATTCTTTGCACCTTCAGGCAGTGATTTGTGTTACTACCCTCTACTCTTCTCAAAAATTACCAATGGCGATAAACCGATTATTAGCCTTATTACGCGGCCAGAAGAGTTAGGGACAGGGTCTATTCTAGCTAACACGGGCAGGTATCATGCAGAAAAAACTCAAATCAAGCCGACCACTGTAAAAGGCGATTCAATAATGAATGGTTTGAATGTAGAGCATGTTCTATTTCCAGCGCGAACAGCTGAAGGGAATGTGATTGACCATAAAAAGAAAATTTACGAGACAATAAATCAATATCGCGATAGCCATTCGATTATTGTGAATTTAGTCATAGGTAGTAAGTCCGGTATTGAAGATAGCGTATCGATAATCAAGGATGGTCCTGATGATGTCACATGGGTTATCGATCTCTGCCAAATGCGCGCAAGGCCAAAGCTTTTCAATGAATTATTGGCTGCAAACTGCCTATTAATGATAACCGGGTCCAAGTTTTACCAAAGTCCTCCTTTTTCTGGAGCTCTTTTAGTTCCAGAATCTTTTGCTGAAGGAATAATGAAGGCAAACATTGAGCAAGAGGCGGTTGATGGGTTTGACACGGTTTATTCTAAATATGATATTCCTCCGTCTTATCGAAAATTGAGATCATTATTTAAAACACATGAAAATATTGGATTGACTTTGAGATGGGAAGCGGCTATTTGCGAAACTGAAAAACTAAGTCAATACACTGAGCGCGAAGCCACATTCGCAATTAGTAACTGGAATCGAAGACTCATTGATTATTTTGACACGAAAGACTGCTTTGAGTTACTCCCAGATCAAGATTTAACAAACAACTCCATACTTTCAATAAAGGTGAAGGGAAGCAACGGGTATTTCGATGCAGATGCTCTTAAACGCCTTTATGAGCATCTCGTCACTAGAGGGCACGAATACCAAGATCGCTTTAGTAAATTAACTATCGGTCAGCCTGTAACCTACGGGGAACATGCCTTCGTAAGATTTGCGCTAGGATCTACTAATGTTAGAGAATTGATTGAGTCTAACCACGACATGAGTAATGATTTCCTATTAATCGATGTTTTAGAGAAAATATCGAAAATCATTGACGCAAAATAGCAATGGAAAAATCTTAAAAAGCCCGATCAATGGCTATTAGCCATCTAAACGATATATAATCTTGACCAGATAGTGGTCGATTTAAGAATAAAGGAAAGTCGAAACGAAGAGTAGTTGGCTTTAAGTCCGTCAGATCACCCCATTGTTTAATATTCAGTGCCAAACCTAGGCCTGCATCCGCTCGCAATGAAGAAAATTCAATTTTTTCAGTATCCCTATTGATGTTGATCATTCCAATATCTCCGAATAAATAAGTTTTAAGCTCGACCCATCTTTTAAATGCTGGTAATAACCTAACCATATCATCAAATTCCAATTCCGTATTTAAAGCAATTCCTGTTTGACCATAATGTGCAAAACGCAATAGACTATCACTATTCAACTCAGGTAAAACATATCCATTGTAACCTCTAAGATTCAACCCGCCTCCCGATTGAAACCAACCCGTTTGACCATTAATATCACCAGCGCTAGACGGTATAAAACCAGCAGATCTAATCCATGGATTTGAAGAAATAGACTCTGGATTTGCACTTGCCATCATTAGCTGTGATTCTGGTGCCCAATTATTCCCGAATCCTACTTGACCAAAAATCCTTGTTCTTAAATTGAGTTTTTGAGTTCTGTTTTCATTGATCGATTCAAGACTAAAAAACCCATATTGATAGTCAATAACTCCAACTGGACTTCTCAAAATAGACACCAATCGACCTTCACTTCTTCTCTTGTATCGATATTTATGCTTAAGGATTATATTACTGAAGTTATTCCACTGGTTTGCGTTCCACAAAAAAGAATATATCGGGTAGTTTAAACTTGCTTTACCAGGCAAGTATAAGCTTTCAAAATTCTGAGATATCGTGGTTTTTTTGTTAGGAAGTTTAATTTGCCAACCGAACTTGTTTCGCAGAAGTCCATCAACAAAACCGGAATTAGCTGATAGCGACAAATTCTTCGCAACCGCTCGCATTGGCGTCGCATAACTGAATCGATAATTGAATCGATACCAATCGTTTTCAAGTGCGGGTATTTCTAGATTGGCTGTCTGTTGGCCAAGGCCAGTATTGTACCAAATTGCGGCATATGCTAGGTGATGCGTATGAAAATAATCACCTTTCGCTTGAAAGCCAATCTTGATTCCATCAAATCCATTAAACCAAATATTTGGTCGCCACTCGACACTATAAGCATGACTCGCAGCCGTATATGATAGATTGTCAAATTTCAAGTCCACAGGAAAAGGAAGCTTATTATCCAATTGATAGACATCCGCAAGTCGGTTCGATGCATCAATGGTAATTCTCCGAATATCCTCTAACGAATCAATTTGCATTGTATAAGTTGGCGCATTGTCACCCCAACCAAGCCATTTGTTGAAAACTGTTGCTTCCGTTTGCTTAACAAAAGCAGTATTTGGCACCCAATAATCATAGGTCTTACTGTTTCGGTCTTCCAGCTGAATGGCCAATGGCATTTGCATTTCGCCCTTGCGTTGAATTTTCAATTCATATCCCCCATTCTTCTTTTTAAATGACTGGATTCTATAATCAATTTTACCATCTGACTCCAACCATTGATCAAAGAACCAATTCAAATCTGTACCTGAATGTTGAATAATACTTGTCCTAAAGTCATCAAAGTATGGATGACAGAACTTCCATTCGTTAAAATAAAACTGCATGGATTCTAAAAACAAGCTATCTCCAAGCACATACTGAAGATTATATAGCATGGTCGCTGTCTTATAATAAACTTGACCATATCCACCTCGAGTGGTAAAATGATCGCTATGTGTATTTAGGCTTGGATCCTCGTCAAATTTTATCGCAGATCGGTAATACCCATTGTATACTTGTTTGGTTCTAGTGTCTGTCAAAACTTGTTTTCCTAGCTTAAGACCATATTGACGCTGTGCCCATGAGATAGTATCACCCTCCATGTGCTCCATAGCCCAGCAGGTCAAGAATTGAGTAAATCCCTCGTCTAGAGCCGCTCTATATGTCTCATTATTCCCAACCATCCCAAAAAACCAATTATGACCTACTTCGTGAGCAAGCAGATCTCTATAACCAGGATCACGACCACCATCTAGCGTAAGCATCGGGTACTCCATGCCATCACGAGCATCAACCACAATCATTTTGGGATATGTATATTCTCCAAAATCACGAGAATACAGTTCGATAATTTGTGCTGTGTAGGAAGCCGCATTCTGCCAACCTGCTGCGTGTTGCTCCTGAGCCAGGCTATAGCAATCAATTTTGCGACCATTACCCAAAGTGGCAACCGCATGGCCTATTCTATAAGTGGGGTCCGCAGTCCATGCAAAATCATGAACGTTTTCCGCTCTAAACTCCCATGTCTTGGTCTCCTTGGATTCAGCGATAATAATGGAAGGAATTTCTCCCCATTTTTTATCCTTAAAATTCGATATATCCAACTTTTTCATCAATTCATCGGGTAACACCTCAGACCTATTGAGCAACTTCCCTGTTCCATCAAGTATATAATGATCGGGCAGCGTAATTGAAACATTAAAAGATCCGAAATCACCATAAAACTCATGCCCTAGATGCTGATCGGTGGTCCATCCGAACTTTCGATCATAAACTGATATCCGAGGATACCAATGCACAACGTTAAAGTGCTTGAAACCAAACTGATCATACATTTTCATGCGACCGCCTTGCGATCCGAAATAGGTTTTAAAATCAACTGAAATCTTAACTTCCTCACCTGGAGCGATGAGTTGATTATCAGCCAACGTCACTAATAATATTGTATTGTCCACCTCATATTCCGCAGACCCTCCTTCGAGCAATAATTGACTTATTTCAGTATGCTGATAAAGAGAGTCACTTACGCGTCTATTCTCAAATTGATTCCGGTAAGACCCCGGTTCAAATGCATTTTGATACAAATGGAAATAAAGTCGATCAAGTTCATTGGGGCTATTATTGGTATAGGTCAATTCCAAAACACCATCGACTACATTTTTTTCGTCATCGAGAGTTGCTCTTATTTCATATGAAACATCTTGTTGCCAGTATCCTTCAAAGGGTTTTCGGTTTTTCCAATGAAGCGGGTCATCTTGCCCAAATATGGCCAACGAACAAAAGATTAATAGAATAAGACTCGAAGTTCTCATTCAACAATTTTTAAACTTAGATCGAGTGCCTTAACAGAATGAGTAAGTGCTCCGACAGAAATGAAATCGACTCCTGCCTCCGCATATGATACTATGGTATCTAGAGTAATTCCACCCGAGGATTCTGAGCTACAACGGCCATTAACCAATTTGACAGCTACAGCAGTTTCTTCAGGTGTAAAGTTGTCGAACATGATTCGACTTACTCCTTCAAATGATAATGCCAGTTTTAATTCAGCAATCGAACGAACCTCAACCTCAATTTCAATTTCTAATCCATTGGTCTTCTTGTAGTCCAAGGAATTCCTGATAGCATTATCAATACCTCCGGCAGCATCAATATGGTTATCCTTGATCAGAATCATATCATCAAGACTAAATCTATGGTTTGTACCACCTCCAAATTTCACTGCTTGTTTCTCAAATGACCTCATTCCCGGGGTGGTTTTCCTTGTATCCAGAACTTTGGCCTTCGTGTGTGATATAGCCTCGGCATATTTCAAAGTAGTTGTAGCTACTCCACTCATTCTTTGCATTACGTTGAGAACTAGTCTTTCCGTGGTTAAAATTGATCGAGTGCTCCCAGAAATGGTAAAAGCAACATCCCCTTTTTTAACTTTATCGCCTTCATTTTTATATGATTCGAACCTTAAGGATGCATCGTAAAAATGGAATATTTCTTTCGCACAACCTAGTCCCGCAAGCACTCCATTCTCTTTCACCAATAATTGGGCTGTTGATATGGACTCTGAGTCAACACATGCTAGAGTAGTGTAGTCCCCTTGTCCAATATCTTCGTTAAGGGCATTCTTAATGAATTCAATCATTAAAGTATGGTTTATTGTTTTTCAATTTCAATACTCTGAATTAAGTATTGCTCGCCTGTTTTGTTCAAATAAAGCGTTATCCTAAAAGTACCCGAAGATGTAAACAAATCGCCAATCATATAATGTACGTCATTTGAAGAAACTCCTTCATGTACCTTTTTGAATGATCTGGGGGTATTAGTCATAAAAAAGGATCTCAATTTGTTCTCTGAGTCGCTTCTTCCAAGTTTTTGATCTTGGTCATTTTCTGTATAATCTACTTTAGCATCGAGCAATCTTCCGACAGAAGTTGCATCTCCATTCGAAAAGGCATCCGATAGTTTTTCATAATCTTGAGCTGCAATAGCAAGAGGTGTGAATAGGAAAAAAAGTAATAATGCTTTCATATCATTTGTTTTACTGATGTAAAGATAAATTCAAAATGAGGATAAGAACTCTATCTATTGGAAAAACCAATGTAGAATATGTAAGGCAAGGTTTAGAAGAATTTAACTCGCGAATAAGCAAATATTGCAAATACGAATGGGATGAAATACCCGATGTAAAGAACAGGGCAAAACTCCCAAAAAATGACCTAAAAGTAGAAGAAGCAAAACTCATTCTAAAGCGCCTTGTCCCTAACGAAAGGCTTATTCTTTTGGATGAAGGTGGAAGAAATCTTTCTAGTGTGAAGTTTGCATCATGGCTTAGCGATGCTGTCAATTTACAAGCAAAAGATGTTTGTTTCGTAATTGGAGGGGCGTATGGCTTTAGTCAAGAATTATATGATAGGTCTGAAATGAAGATTTCCTTGTCGCCTATGACATTTAACCATCAACTCATCAGGCTAATATTCGCTGAGCAACTTTATCGAGGCTTCACCATTATTCGGGGAGAACCTTATCACCATGGATAAGGTTTAGCTTTTGTTGCCAAATCCAGGCCGTACGCATCGCATCTTCAATGTTGCGTTTAGGGTGCCAGCTCAATTGAGTTCGAGCTTTGTTATTGTCCGCATATATACACTCTACGTCACCTGCTCTTCTTGGACCCAATTCATAGTTGAGCTTCATTCCAGAGCTGTTTTCAAAAGCTTGTAAAACCTCTAGAACCGTAACACCTATTCCTGTCCCTAGGTTAAAGACATCGTATTCGACATTTTCAATTCTGTTTGAAAGGTATTCAACTGCCAATACATGCGCATGAGCAATATCTGAAACATGAATATAATCACGAACTGCAGTTCCATCACGTGTTTCGTAATCATTGCCATGAACGACTAGGCGATCGATCCATTTGGAAGCGAACTGAGTAACAACTGGAACTAAATTATTTGGTCTACCCTTTGGCAATTCGCCATTATTGCCGCTTTCATGCGCCCCAACCGGATTAAAATAACGCAATGAAATAGCGCTGAAGTTTTCCATAGAAAAAGCAAAATCACTTAGAATATTCTCACCAACCAGCTTAGTGTAACCATATGGCGATTCCGCCTTTTGAGTCGGTGTTTCTTCCGTTACAGGCTGTATTTCTGCATTTCCATAAACAGTGCATGATGATGAGAAAATAAAGTGCTTGACGCTAAACTTTTGAACACATTTAAGCAGATTGATCAAACTATTGAAATTGTTGTGATAATACATCACTGGCTTTTCGACCGATTCGCCCACAGCCTTGAGCGCTGCGAAGTGAATAATCCCGTCTATATCCTTTTCAATTTCAAAAAACTTCTTTTTTAACGAATCATAAGCGGTTAAATCCAAATTGTAATTCCTCACCCTTTTCCCTGTTATTTCTTCAATTCTGTCAAAAGTATTCTTGTCAGAGTTGCAAAAATTATCAATTGACACAACCTCATGATCTGTGTTTTCTAGGATATCAATAATTGTATGTGAACCTATATATCCAGCGCCTCCTGTAACAAGTATTTTCATAGTGAATGAATCTCCCCAAAATTAAAATTGATTTCAAGGGAAAATTGAACGAAAATCTAATTGAATAACACAACAGTGTTGAGTTCTGCCAATTCATTCTGAAAACCCTAGTACCTTAGCCCAAGTTTTATTCAATGGAACGACAATTGACTTGAATGGGGAATAATTTACTTGAAATTTGGGAGATCTTCCTAGCACCTATCTACATCCTTTTGATATTTGTGTTCGCCTTTTTCATTCCAAGTCAGGGAGATAGAAGAATTTTTAATCTAGGGCTAGGGGCTAAAGTAACTGGTGGCATTGCTTTTACGTTAATCTATCTTTTCTACTATGGAGGTGGTGACACCATTGTTTACTATAAAACAGCTATAGCCTATTGCAACTTAATTTTACAAAGTCCGTTTGAAGGTTTAGCAATAACCTTAAGCAATAATTCAATTGAAAACTTTTCCTTCTTCACACCTGAAACAGGATACCCAGTAAGGCATATTTTCAATGATAGCGCAACACTGATGGTGTCTAAAATAGCTATCCCTTTTTTACTTCTATCGTTTAAGAGTTACTTAATCGGTTCATTGTTGATTAGCTTCATTTCATATTTATCTATCTGGCAGCTATTCAAGCTTTTTCGTCATTTGACTAACAACAAACAAATATCAATATTGTCGACATTATTCGTCCCTAGCATACTTTTTTGGGGAAGTGGAATCTCTAAAGACACAATCACTTTCGCAGCGACATGTTACTTTGTTTACGGTGCATATTGGATAATAATCAGACGGAAATTTAAATTGATGATTGTTATTCTATCCGCAATTAGTCTTTGGCTAATTATCACAATTAAACCATATATATTCTTAGTCCTATTTCCTGGAACACTGGTTTGGATTTTCTTCAATTCTATTCAGAGTATTAAGAACAAATTCATCAGAACAGCAACTGTGCCCATCATTTTAGTATCAAGCATTATAATAAGTGGTTTCACCTTAAACTCAATTTCCAGTGTATTAGGTGAATATAGCACCGATAATATAATGCGCAAGGCTATCATAGCTCAAGAGGATTTAAAACAGGATTATTATGGTGGGAATTCATTTGATATCGGAAAAATAGAACCAACAACAGCTGGGGTGATTAGTAAATTCCCAATTGCTACGTTCTACGGATTCTTCGGACCTACGCTTGTCCATGTAAACAATGTTGTTATGCTATTTTCAGCTTTAGAGAACACTGTTTTGCTTTTTTTAAGTATCTCGATATTCTTGTTACGCAACCCAGTTAAGACTCTACAGCGCTTGTCCGGTGAGCCATTCTTAACCTTTTGCCTTTTATTCAGCGTATTATTTGCTTTTGGTATAGGGCTATCATCCCCAAACTTCGGAGCACTTGTCAGATTCAAAATACCGCTTCTACCGTTCTTTTTGATCATGCTTTTATCCATTTTCACTAAGACTAATACTGATATTAGTAAACCATGACTTCAACTTTCAAATTAATATTTGCTTCAGGAAATGAACACAAGCTCTCCGAAATCAAAGAGGTAATTGATCCAAGAATCAATCTAATCGGAATGCGAGAAATTGGGTTTACTGGAGAGATTGATGAATACGGCACCACACTCGATCAAAACGCAAAAATCAAGTCTGATTTCATCTATAATAAATACAATTCGAACTGTTTTTCTGACGATACTGGTTTAGAAATAACATCCCTTAATGGTGATCCTGGAGTATACTCTGCTCGATATGCAGGCGATAATTGTTCGTTTGATGATAATATGAATAAGGTACTTGATAGCCTTGAAAAAAAGCTTGACCGCTCAGCTAAATTTAGAACTGTTATAAATCTATGGTGGAAAGACCAGAATCACTCCTTCGAAGGTCTTGTAGAGGGTACTATTGGACTTGACAAAAAAGGAATAAATGGTTTTGGATATGATCCAATATTCACACCTAATGGTGCGACTAAAACCTTTGCTGAAATGACCCAATCCGAAAAATCCAAACATAGTCATAGGGCATTAGCCACTAAAAAATTGGTCGAGTTTTTATCCGAAGAAATCAACTCTTAAACATCTCGGCAACTGCGGAATCAAAGAACTCTTCTAATGTTAGTCCATAATGCTTTGCCTGCTGGGGAATAATACTCGCCTCACTTAGACCAGGAGTTGTATTTACTTCGATTAAATAGATTCCATTCGAGCAAATCATATAATCAACCCTAATCATGCCCTTACAGTGCAGCCATTTGTATATATTTTCAGTAAGCTCCTGAACTTCTTGATAGGTTTTGTCTGAAATGCGAGCTGGCGTAATCTCTTGTGTGCCAGCATGATCATACTTTGACTCAAAGTCAAAAAACTCATTGCCCGGTACTATTTCTGTAACCCCAATGGCCGTAGGCTCATTGTTTAATTTAATGCAACCGCAAGAAACTTCTGTACCGACTAAAAGAGATTCAATCAAGGCATCAACTCCCTCTTGCTGAGCATTTGTTATGGCGCTTACTAGGTCTTCCATTCGTTTCACTTTAGAAATACCAATGCTCGACCCACCATCATTGGGTTTAACAAAACAAGGTAAAGCAACCTTCTTAAAGATTGCATCAATATCGTAATCTTCACCCAATCGTGCAATAAAGGAATTTGCAACGTTAACTCCCGATGCTTTTAAATATCTGTTGCAAGCAGCCTTGTTAAAAGTGATAGATGAGGCTAGAACACCGCAATTGTTATATCGTATACCAAGCATATCGAAGTAACCTTGAATCTTACCATCTTCACCTGGTGTGCCATGTATGGCACAAAAGACCGCATCAAAAGTTATATTTTGACCTCGAAAGAATACTGAAAAGTCGTTTTTTTCAATGGTATAACGCTCTTCATCTTGAACAAGTTCCCAGGTATCTTTCCCAATATCAACGAGATAGGAATTGTATAAATTTGAATTTAAATAGGCTTTCACAACGCTAGAACTGCGCTCGGAAATCACTCTTTCACCGGAAAAACCCCCGAAAATAATTGCAATGTTCTTTTTCATGAGAATCAATCTCAATCAAAACTAACCAGTGTATTTCGAAGTAAAATATCTATTCGTGAGTATTATCAACACCCCATGGCTTGAATCTAATTTTGAATGAGTATCGTTCTCAGACCATTGTTAAGATCAGTAGTAGGCTTATATCCCGTTTTTTTAATCAACTTCTCGCTTGATCCGAACCTACGACCTACTTCGTAGTCATATCGCTTACTTGGGGCATTGATAAGCTTAATTTCAGAATTGGAAGAAGTCACATCAATTATGGTTTTAGCCAAATCTAGAATAGTCGCTTCCCTTTCATTCGCGATATTATATATCTCAAACCCCTTCGCACCTCGGGCTAAGTCAATTGTGGCTTTAATGGCATCATCCACATAAGTAAAATCTCTTGTTTGCTCTCCAGTGCCATAAACGGTTAGTGGATCTCCAGCTAAAGCCTGCTCGATAAATCTTGGAATCACCATCCTATTATCTTGTCTCAAACCGTATATATTAAAAAACCGAAGCGCCACAGAGTGTATTCCTTTCTCCTCAAACAATGAGGCAAGGTAAATCTCATTATACCTCTTGGCCATAGCATAACTGGTCCTTGGGTCAACCAAGATTTCTTCGCTAATGCTTTGTTCCATTGCAAGATGACCGTACACTCCGCTTGTTGAAGCATACATTAGTTTACTAATACCGTTAACGGAGGCAGCATGTGCAACGCTCTGCATTCCGTTGACCTCGGTCTCCATAGTTTCAATGGGGTTGTCGGCTACTATATCCACGCCAAGAATGGCCGCAAAATGAAATATTAAATGGGCTCCTTTACAGATTTTAGCCATAGCTTCAGAGTCACGGACATCCACCTGATGAAACTCAATTTTTGACTGAACCTCCTTTGGAATTTTGTTTCCACGAAGCAAAATATCAACGACAACTACATCGTTACCCATTTCCAATAAGGTTGAAGTTAAATGTGACCCAATAAATCCTGCTCCACCCGTAATTACTATTCGTTGATTCCTCATGTATTCTATTTGCGACAAAAGTTGTAAATATTGATTAATTCTGTAGGCCAAATTTTTCTAAAGCTCTCAACAATTTATCTTCGGTCCAGATGTTGAAATTTCTTTTTTCTAAATCCTTCCTCATACAAGCAGTTTTAGCGATAATTGTTTCTGCACTTTTAATCTTAGGCGCCTACTTTTTTTTAATCAATTACGCAAAAACGGGTGAAGCGGTTACAGTTCCGGAGCTTAATGGTCTAGATATTATTGAGGCGGACGCAGAATTACAACTAGCTAAATTGAGCCCCGAGGTAATTGACTCTGTTTATCAACAAGATTTGCAGGGAGGAATAATTGTAGATCAGAATCCCAGAGCTGGTTCCATGGTTAAAAAGAAGCGAAAAATATATCTTACTATTTCGCGTTATGGGATACCGACTTTGAAATTACCAAACGTATTGAATCAAACGAGCGCAATAGCCATAAGTAAACTTACTCGCAGAGGTTTTGAAATTGGAAACTTAAAATCAAAAACTGACCCTTGTGACGGTTGTGCTATTGGTTTAGAGTTTAAGGGTAAATCGATATCCGTTGATGATAACATTCCAGTGGGAAGCACAATAGATTTAATAATTGGTAAAACCAGCGATGGAGCGGTAAGTTCTGTACCAGCATTATTTGGTCTAACCTTGGACCAAGCTACAATGATTCTGCATGAATTTGACTTAAATCGAGGAGCTTATATTTATGATGAAGAGAATGTGAAAACAGCTGGTGACACTCTGTCGGCAAGGGTCTATTCTCAATCCATAAAACCAGGAGAAAGTATTAAGCTTGGCTCGCCAATTAACCTTTCGCTGACCATTGATGAAGAGAAAATCCCAACTGTGAATATTGACTCAATTATAGGTTCGCTGCCAAAATAATGAGGCCAGTTTTAATATCAGCTTTTCTTATCCTGAGTGCCGTGAAGCTCGTTGGGCAGGAGGAACTATTGCCTTTGATGTACAATGAATCGCTTAGAGAAAAAATTGAAAGCGAGTCGATTGATCAACCATCAAGGGATATCGAAAGAAAACCTTTCGTTTACACTGTTGACACAATTGCACTTCCATTTTTTGATGACTTCACAAAAGACAAAACCAAAATATATAATGCGGAAAAAACAGACGATAATATAAGTCTCAAAGTGCTTTTTGGATTCACCGTAAATAATGAGCATCCCGAATATCTTGATTTAGTTTACGAGCCAACATACTCCAAAACAAAACCAATTTCGGGTCCCATTCAATTAGACGTTAATCCTACTCTATATGTCACATTTTATGATGAGCTAGGAGAGCCTACTTCCTACGATACTGGTTGGACAAACATTATAACAGAATTTGATGAAGGACTAGGGCTGGTCAGTTATGACACTTTGCCCGCAAACAAAACATACCAAAACACCTTTGACACACTATACATTGTCGCTGATGATAATTCTAATTGGATAACTCCAGGAAACGAACCTAACCGCGGTGGAGCTTACATCAACAATAATCTTCAAGATGAAAACTTGACGCAAGGAGTGGCCAGTTTTGATGGAACAGATGCACTAGGCGAACCTTACAACATCACATCAGAAACAGCTTATGGACCAGCAGACACGTTAGAATCAAAACCATTCAGACTTGAACCTGAAATGGTTGATGTGTTCCTTTCCTTTTTCTTTCAAGAAGGTGGTTATGGCAATGCCCCCGAAATTGAAGACACTTTAGTCCTAGAGTTTTTTGATGTTACGAACGAAACGTGGCGATATGCCTGGAGTCAGGTTGGCGGTGGTCCAAATACAGGCGAATGGAGCGAACAGGTGTTAATTAGAATCAAGGAATTAGAGTATTTACAGCCTGGTTTCCAGTTTAGGTTCAGGAACTACGCTACCTTATCTGGTGCTTTTGATATGTGGCACATAGATTATGTAAGACTAGATGAAAATAGAGACAGCGCCAGTGCTGACACAATTATTGACGTGTCCATTTTAACCAATTTGACACCCTTCACTGGCGAATACACGAGTGTACCTTACGATCATTATTTAGAAAATGTGGCAAGCTTGCAGGCAGATACAGTAAAATTAGATGTCAGAAACTTAGGTACAACCTCCGCCTTTGTTCAGGATATTAATTATGAAATAACCGATGATCAGAACAATCAAATCGATTTTTTCACGACTTCAGACCTTAACCTACCTGGTCAATCTATTCGTAGATACAATTTCATAACTGATGCGGGGCAAATATTCCCAGATCAGCAGACAGATATAGCTGAATTTGATATTACTGCCTGGTATACAATTTCTGGTAACAATTCAGAATTCGTAAATGATACAATCCAGAGTGTCCAAAAATTCGCAAAGTACTATGCCTACGATGATGGCACTGCTGAACAAGCCTACGCACTGACAGGAGCTGGTATCGAACTTGCATATGAATTTGTAAGTCCAAAAGGCGATTCTTTGAGAGGGCTTTGGATAAATTTCCCCAAAGTTTTAATAGAAAATGCCGAAGATTTTGATTTGGAACTCTTGGTTTGGGCAGACACAGCATCAGACCCAATCTACACATCCGAAATTCCAATTAGCCCTATTTACTCGGGTGCTAACGGCTTTAGCCGCTATGATTTTGACAGCCCAGTTTTCATTCAAGGCACATTCTATGTGGGGTTTAAACAGTTGCAATCTGACAAAATATATGTAGGCTTTGATAAGAACACCAATTCTCGAAATCACATTCTATATCGAACTGGTGATAAATGGTTCCAATCATCTTTTGATGGATCTCTATTATTGAGACCTGACTTTGGCACAAACCCATTTTTAGGACAAAAGGAACCTACATTAAACTCTTTTGACATTGGAGTCTACCCAAAT
>Ga0257120_1000426_pt1 | contig 31312 bp, 28 predicted proteins | sample SI106_10metaG_FD_190153 | JGI IMG/M metagenome (GOLD analysis project Ga0257120, IMG submission 190153) | Marine microbial communities from Saanich Inlet, British Columbia, Canada - SI106_10 | ecosystem: Environmental > Aquatic > Marine > Inlet | place: Canada: British Columbia | collected... | reverse complement strand
TGGAGGGAAAGATTCTATACTTTTAACCCATTTGGCTAAAAAAGCCTTTTATCCTGCCAAAATACCCTTCCCGCTTATCCATGTAGATACAGGGCACAATTTCCCAGAAACCATTGCATTTAGAGACTCCCTAGTTAAAAATCTAGGGGTACAACTTATTGTAGGATCTGTACAGCAGGCTATAGACTCAGGGCGCGCCAAAGAAGAAACAGGCGCTAATGCCTCTAGAAACGCATTGCAAATAGTCTCCCTGCTAGACACCCTGGAGACCCACAAAGTAGATGCAGCCATGGGAGGCGCAAGACGTGATGAAGAGAAGGCAAGAGCTAAAGAGCGTTTTTTCTCGCACCGTGATGAGTTTGGACAGTGGGATCCTAAAAATCAACGCCCAGAGCTTTGGAATTTATTTAATGGGCGTAAAAATTATGGAGAGCACTTTAGGGTGTTCCCGATATCCAACTGGACAGAGCTAGACGTTTGGGAGTATATAAAATTAGAAAATATAGAGTTGCCATCCCTCTATTTTTCTCACAAGCGTGATTGTGTGGTAAGAGATGGTGTTATACTTGCAAATTCTGAGTTTATTAAATTAAAACCAGGTGAGAAGGTGGTAAACATGACCATCCGCTACCGCACCTGCGGAGACATTCCTATAACGGGCGCCGTAGAATCCCAGGCAGATAATCTAACAAAAATAATTGAAGAAATTGAAACCACTCGTACCACCGAGCGAGGAGGCCGCGCAGATGATAAACGGGCAGAAACTGCCATGGAAGACCGCAAAAAACTTGGTTATTTTTAATTTGTATATTTTAAATGAATAATCAAAACATAGAAATATTACGTTTTACTACCGCAGGTAGTGTAGATGATGGCAAAAGCACACTCATTGGTAGGCTTTTGTATGATAGTAAATCTATCTTTCAAGACCAATTGGATGCCGTAGAAGCTTCTAGTAAAAATAAAGGATTTGATTATGTAGACTTATCATTGCTTACAGACGGGCTCAAATCTGAGCGGGAGCAGGGCATCACCATAGATGTAGCCTACCGCTATTTTGCAACCCCAAAGCGTAAATTTATTGTAGCAGATACCCCAGGCCACATTCAGTACACCCGTAACATGGTAACAGGCGCTTCTACCGCAAACTTGGCCATCATACTCATAGATGCCCGCAAAGGCATGCTAGAGCAAACACACCGCCACTCTTTTATTGCTTCTTTACTGCGTATCCCTCACGCGATTGTATGTGTAAACAAGATGGATTTGGTAGATTATAGTGAAGCTGTGTATGATACCATTGTCTCAGATTTTAAGGCCTTTGCCTCTAAGCTAGAAATTAATGATATACAATTTATTCCTATTTCGGCCCTTAAAGGAGATAATGTAGTTAATAAATCTGAAAATATGCCCTGGTACCAAGGCAGCACCATGATGTATCATTTAGAGACGCTGCACATCTCTAGTGATTACAACCACATAGATTGCCGCTTTCCTATACAATATGTAATACGGCCTCACACTCTAGATAATCAAGATTACAGAGGCTTTGCAGGGCGTATAGACGGAGGAGTGTTTAAACCCGGAGATAGAGTAAAAACCTTGCCCTCAGGATTTGTATCTACCATAAAAACCATTGAGCTGGGTGGAGAGCAAATACTAGAAGCCTTTGCACCTATGTCTGTAACGATGACCCTCCAAGATGAGATAGACACCAGCCGCGGAGACATGATTGTGCGTGAAAACAACGTACCAGAAATTGGCCAAGATCTAGAAGTACTAGTTACCTGGATGAGTAGTAACCCCTTGCGGGCGCGTACCAAAGTAGTTATAAAACATACCACCAAGCAGTGTATGGCAATGGTAAAAGAATTAAAATACAAGGTAGACATCAATACCCTGCACCGCTTACAAGATATAGATACACTAGCCATGAATGATATAGGGCGTGTATCTATCCGCACGGCTAAACCGCTCTTTTATGACGTCTATAAAAAAAACCGCCAAACAGGGAGCCTTATTATTATAGATGAGCAAACCAACGAAACCATTGGGGCGGGGATGATTATTTAATGAGGAATCAGTTATTACATACAGCAATCATAGCCGCTCTACAGGCCGGTAAAGCTATACTAGAAATTTACCACTCTGGAGAATTTGATATAGAAATGAAAGGAGACAATTCTCCCTTAACCAAAGCAGATACAGCTTCACACAATGTGATTATGTCTTTTTTAACAAAGACCAACATACCTGTACTTTCTGAGGAGGGAAAAACGATTCTCTATGAAGAGCGTAAAGATTGTAGCCAGCTTTGGATTGTAGATCCAATAGATGGCACTAAAGAATTTATAAAACGCAATGGAGAGTTTACGGTAAACATTGCCCTTATAGAAAATCAACGTCCCATAATTGGGGTTATTTATGTACCGGTAACGGGAGAGCTGTATTTTTCTAGTAAAGAATTAGGCGCTTTTAAAGTAAAGGTAGATTTAGAAGATTATGATCTCGAAGCTTTACTTTCAAAGGGCAATAAATTACCTTTGCAAAGAGAAAATAAAACGTTTACTATTGTGGCCAGTAGATCTCATATGTCTGCAGAGACACGAGAATATATAAAACAGATGCGTGAGATTCACGGAGATGTGAAATTAATCTCAAAAGGAAGCTCTTTAAAATTGTGTATGGTGGCAGAAGGCGCTGCCAATTGCTACCCAAGATTTGCACCTACCATGGAGTGGGATACCGCAGCAGGGCAAGCCATTTGTGAGCATGCAGGGTTTGAGGTGCTAGATTGGGAAACCAAGAAAAATATGCTGTATAACAGAGAAGAGTTGTTAAACAACTGTTTTTTAGTAAATTAAGATAAATAGATATACTAAATGAATTTTAAAAAAAAAATTTATATTGCAGGTCACAATGGAATGGTAGGTAGAGCGATTTCCAAAAAATTACAGTCTTTAGGTTTTACAAACTTAGTTGGAAAATCTAGAGGTGAACTAGATTTAACAAACAGACAAATGGTTGTTGATTTTTTTAAAAATGAACAGCCAGAGATTGTTATAGATGCAGCTGCTAGGGTAGGGGGTATTTTTGCTAATAATGGATTTCAATATGATTTTTTAATGGAAAATTTACAAATTCAAAATAATTTGATAAATACTTCTCATGAAACAGGTGTTGAAAAATTTATATTTTTAGGAAGTTCTTGTGTTTACCCAAAATATGCTCCACAACCAATAAAAGAGGAGTATCTTCTAACAGGTTCCTTAGAGCCATCTAATGCCGGGTATGCAATAGCAAAAATTTCAGGAATTTCTGCTTGCAAAGCACTTAGGAACCAATTTAGTAAAGATTTTTTAAGTTTAGTGCCAACAAATCTATACGGTTATTTTGACAACTTCGACTTAAATTCTTCTCATGTACTTCCTGCAATGTTGCGTAAATTTCATGAAGCAAAAATTAAAAATAATGAGGATGTAACTTTATGGGGCAGCGGAACACCAATGAGAGATTTTTTATTCGTAGAAGACATGGCAGATGCAGTTGCACATTGCTTAAAAACTAATTTATCGGATTATTTTTACAATGTTGGCTCAGGAAAGGATGTTACAATAAATAATTTGGCAAAAACAATACAAAATGTTGTAGGGCATGATGGTAATATAATTTGGGATACAACTAAACCAGACGGCGCTCCTAGAAAGTTGCTTGATAGTTCAAAATTTAATACAACAGGTTGGAATCCTAAGACAGAACTTGAAAATGGAATAATAAAAACGTACAATTGGTATCTAGAAAATATTGATATTTTAAAATATAATAATTAAAAATGGTGAAAAATAAAATTGCAATTATAACAGGGGTAACAGGTCAAGATGGCTCATATTTAACTGAACTTTTACTTAGTAAAAATTATACAGTCTATGGTCTTAAAAGAAGAAGTTCCTCTTTTAACACCTCAAGAATAGATCATGTTATTTCAAATAATAAATATAAAGATAAATTTTTTTATGCATATTTTGATTTAACAGATTCTCTCAGTATACTTAATTTGATATCTAAAATACAACCCGACGAAATATATAACCTAGCTGCAATGTCTCATGTACGTGTTAGTTTTGATATGCCTGAGTATACCGCAAATGCTGATGGAATAGGGACATTAAGAATATTAGAAGCCATTAAAAGTTTAAATTTAATTAATAAAACTAAATTTTATCAGGCATCAACATCTGAGTTATATGGTTTAATACAAGAAGTCCCACAAAGAGAAACTACTCCATTTTATCCAAGATCACCTTATGGTGTTGCTAAACTATATTCTTATTGGATAGTTAAAAATTACAGAGAAGCTTATGGTCTGCATGCTTCAAATGGTATTTTATTTAATCATGAATCATATAGAAGAGGTGAAACGTTTGTAACCCGTAAAATAACTAGAGGTATAGCTCAAATTATTCATGGGAATAGAAAACTAATCGAATTAGGTAATCTTAATTCAAGCAGGGACTGGGGCCATGCATCTGATTATGTTTATGCAATGTACTTAATGCTGCAGACGGATAAACCTGACGATTTTGTAATAGCAACTGGGAAAGAAACAACAATAAGAGAATTTATAACAAAATCATTAAAATTAATAGGGTGTGAGATAGAGTATAAAGGCGAAGGATTAGAAGAGGTTGGAGTAATTTCTGCGATAAATTCATCACCTCTTTTGGATGAATATGAGATAACTTCAAAATTAAAAATCGGGCAGACTATTATAAGAATAAATCCGCACTTTTTTAGACCTACTGAAGTTGAAAGATTAGTAGGTGACTCTACAAAAGCTTACAACGAAATTGGTTGGAAAGCCAAAACAACTATTGATGAAATGATTGAAGAAATGATGCGTTATGACATTATTCAAGAATCAAAAAATAAAATATTAGTTGATAAAGGATATAACACATTTAATTCAATAGAAGATGTTCTCTAAAAAATCAAAAATAACTAAAATAAAAGAAGTTAAAGACGCGTTAATTATTGAACCTTCTAAATTTGAAGATCATCGCGGATCAATAAGAACAATTTTTGATTTAATTTTAATAAATGATTTAAATTTAAAATCTTTTAATCATGTAAAATTGACTTATTCTAACAATAATGTTTTTAGAGGATTTCATGGTGATACTAAAAGTTGGAAACTAATTAAGTGTGTTCAAGGTAATATTGATCAGTATATTTTTGATTTTAGGATAGAATCAGAAACGTATGGGAATTTATTTAAAATTAAAATGTTTCATAATGAAGAATCAATGATTTTAATACCACCTGGATGTTTAAATGGGTTTCATACACTTTCAGATTCGTCAATATATTTATATAATTTATCATATGAAGGTGAATATATTGATTCAGCTGACCAAATTACTTTATCATGGGATGACCCAAGAATTAACTTAAAGTTAAAAGATCCTAAAGTTCAAGAAAAGGATAGAAAATCAAATAACTAAGAATATGAACAAAAACAATATAAACCTTGCAATTAACGGAGGAGATCCAATCTCTAAAGAGCCTATATTAATTCATCTACCTTGTCTAGAAGATGATGATCTAAAAAATGTAATAGAAGTAATTAAAACTACTTTTATTTCGGGAGATGGTCCAGAATGCCGACAATTTGAAAAAGAACTTGCTGAATATTTAGGTGTTAAACACGCTCTTTTTGTTAATTCTGCCACTTCAGCATTAGAGTTGGCGTTCAGAGTTAAGGATTTTAAACCAGGTTCAGAAGTGATTGTACCAAACTTCACATATACATCTACAGCCCTGGGAGCTTTATATAATAATCTGAAAATTAAACTAGTTGATGTATACCCTGATAATGGGAGTATTGATGTGAGCAAAATTGAAGCAGCTATTAATGAGAATACAGTTGCAATAGTACCAGTTGACTATGGAGGAGTACCTGCTGATATGAATAAAATAAATAGTATTGCAAAAAAACATAATTTATATGTAGTTCATGACACGGCACAATCTATAGGCTCGGAGTATTTTGGGGAAAAAGTAGGAGGTATGGCTGATGTTTCAACCTTTAGTTTTCATGGAACTAAAAATTTAACAACAGGAGAAGGGGGAGCATTCGTAACTAATGATGATGAAATTGCAGCACGAGTTAAAATTTTAAGAGAAAAAGGTACAGACAAATACTCATTCTTAACCGATAATATAACAAAGGGTTACTATGAATATGTAGATATTGGAATGTCATATGTTCAATCTAATATTAATGGAGCTATGGGGATTTCTCAATTAAGGAAATTGGATAGAATGAACAATAGGAGAAGAGAAATTGCAGAAAAATATAAAAGAGAATTTTCTGGAATTGATGGCATAGAATTTATGAGAATAACAGAGGGTGCAGATCATAATTGGCATTTATTTGGAATATTAGTTCCTAAAGAAGATAAGTATTGGATTTTAGATGCATTAAGATCTGAAGGTGTTATGTCTAATGTTCATTATACTCCACTTCACCGTAATAAGTACTATAGCCATCTCGGTAATGATGAGAATATGCCCGGTTCTATGGAGTTTTTCTCGAGATTACTTAGGCTACCTATTTATCCATCACTGACGGATAATCAAGTAGAATCTATAATTAGTGCTATGAAAAAAATATTTTCACAATAATTAATTATAAAATTAATGAAAAAAAGTATACTAATTTTTGGGGCAGGAATAAATCAAATCGAATTGATTAGAGAAGCTCGTAAGTTAGGAATTAATTCTATTGTTATTGACCCCTCTGGTTGTCCCCCAGGTAAAGATGAGGCTGACATCTTCTATAAAGTTGAAGGCGGTGATTACGATACAACAAAACAAATTGCTTTAAAGCATAAGGTTGACGGTATTGTTACGGGTCAAATGGAGAAGCCATTGCCCTTAATGGCTAAATTGGCTAAAGAGTTAGGTTATATTTTTAACACTTCAAAAGTAATTGAACGCTCATTAGACAAAACACTTATGAAGAGGGCTTTTATAAAAAACGAAATTCAATGTGCGAAAAGTGTATCATTTTCTGCAAATGAAAAAATCACTAAACTTAAATTAAAGAATTTAAACTACCCTATGATTGTTAAGCCTGTAGATGCTTTTTCAAGTCGAGGGGTGCAAAAAGTTAATAATTTAAATGAAATATTGAAAATTGAAAAGCATTCTCGGACTTACTCTTCTAATGCTAAATTATTAATCGAAGAGTTTCTCGAAGGAAGGGAACTTAGTGTTGAGTGTATAACTTTTAACGGTAAAACAACAATTATTCAAATTACTGAAAAATTTATAACTCCCCCTCCAAATACTGTTGAAATGTCACATCTCCAGCCTGCTAGAATTTCAGGTATAGAAAAATCATTGATAGAAAAATTTGTTATTAAAGCAATAAATGCAATTGGAATTAATAATTCGGCTTCGCATGCAGAGGTAATGATAACAACAAATGGTCCATTTATAATTGAAATTGGTGCTAGATTAGGTGGAGATTTTATATCGTCCTATCTCACTAAGGCATCAACTGGAATTAGTATGGATAGAGCTGCTATTCAAGTAGCTTTAGGTGTTAAACCTAATATACAAAAAAAGTATTCTCATTTTTCAATGATAAAATATATAAAACTTGAAGAAAATAGAATAGTTAATCAAATACTCCCGATTGATGAATTAAAAGAAACTAAAGGGTATGTTTTTTCATATTTATTTATCAAAAAAAATGACAAAATACAGAAAATAACACACAGTGGACAAAGACCTGCATGTATATTAATGAAGTCTGAAAACTTGGAAAGCCTTTTTGACTTAATGGAACAAACGACTAATTATATTAAAAATAAAATTATTTTATCATGACATTTAAAGGAGAAAAAGTCTTATTAAGACCCTTGAAAGAAACTGACTTTGAAAAATACTATCAATGGCATTTGGATGATATAATCAGGTTTCAGGCTGGTATGCATCCATTTGTTGTAAGTGAAAGAAATGAGCGGGAATGGTTTGAAAACGCGATTAAAGATCTGAGTAATAAACGATTTATATTTTCTATAGTGTTTACAGAAACAGATGAATTAATTGGGTATTTTCAGTTGAATGATATCAATTTTATAAATAATAATGCATCCCTTGGTATTGTCATTGGAGAAAAAACTTTTCAAGGTAAGGGGTTAGGTAAAGAAATTATAAAAATAGGAACAGATTATGGTTTTAATAATTTAGGATTAGATAAAATTTCTTTAGATGTTGTTAGTAGTAATGAAAGGGCAATTAATTTATATAAAAAATTAGGATTTGTTATAGAGGGTAATTTTATAAACCACTTTTTTTTTAATGGTAAATATCATGATATTGTAAGAATGGCACTATTTAATATAATTCAAATTGGAAAAAATTAATATGCTTTTATTACTGGGAATTCGTTCACTAGTTTTATTTCTTAAAAATGAAAAATAAAGTTATAAAATCGGCAATATGGAGTCTAATTGACACATTTGGGGGTTTTTTAATAAAATTTATTTTTGCAATTTGGATTACTCGTTTATTGACACCTTATGATTATGGGTTAATAGCTTATATGACTATTTTTCTAAGCATAGGTACTTGGATTTCAGAAGGAGGTTTTGGAACAGCATTAATACAAATGAAAAAGCCTACTGATATAGATTTTTCAACAAGTTACTTTTTTAATGTTGCCATAAGTTTATTGTTTTTCTTTATATATTTATTTATCGCTCCTTTTGTAGCGATTTTTTTTAATGAACCAGAATTAAAATTAATAATGCAAATTATTAGTATTAATCTTCTACTTAATTCACTCCATTACATTCACCTTATAAAATTAATTAAAGCTTTAAGATTTAGAGAACAGTCAATTATAAATTTATTATCAGCTTTTATTAGTGGATTTTTAGGTTTAATTATAGCTTATCGAGGTTTTGGATATTGGGCATTAGTCATTCAGTTAATTTCTAATTCATTGCTCAGATTAATTGGTTATTGGATTGTTGCTAAATGGGCACCAGTAATGGTTTTCAGTATTCACTCTTTTAAAGAACAATTCTATTTTGGATACAAGGTTTTTATTAAAGGGATTTTAGATAGTATATTTAAAGAGAGCATAACAATTATAATTGGGAAAATGTATCAGACTTCGGCTCTTGGAAATTTTTCTCGAGGACAAAAATTTTACGATTTATTTATTGTGCAAACCGGGATTGCTTTTAATAAGGTATTATACCCTAGTATGGCAGAAATAGTAGACAAACCAGAAAGACAAAAAGATGTTTATATAAAAACATATAATTTACTCTTTTTTTTAATGGCCCCAATTAGTTTGTTTCTCTTTCTTTTATCGGAACCAATTGTTGTAGTCCTTTTAACTGAAAAATGGATATTAGCAGCTGAATATTTTAAATTATTTAGCATTGTTGGGTTTATTTATTTGTTGTTATATTATAATTCTACAACAATATTATCATCAAATAATCCAACGATTTATTTGAATGTAGATTTAATACAAAAAGTATTAATAGTAGTCTCAGTGTTATTAACTTATGATAAAGGGATTAATAATATAATCATTGGCTGGGTAGTTGTCAATTATATATTTTATTTTATTTATGAATTTCTAATGCTAAGGGTGTATTTTTTTGAAAAGGTTAAATATAAAAAAATATTTGAAGTATTAATATGTTTAGTACCACAACTAGTGGTTTATCATGTGACAATATTAATTTTCCATGAGAATATTTGGATATTAGTTATGAATTCAATGATTCAGCCACTTACATATATACTTACTTTTCGAGTTTTAAAATTATCTATGTATGATGATTTTAGAAAGGTAATAAGACCTCTTTTACCATTAAAAATTAAATGGTTATTTTAAAATAAATTTTATTAAAATATTATGAATGCACTTCTTTTAATACCTAAAAAATATTCTATAACAAATATGTTAAAACGTGGTTTTAAGGATAATGGTTGGACTGCAAAGTCAATTGATTATAGAGACATTGTAAATAATAGACGAAATTTTTTTTATGATAAAACAGCTGGCCTACCTAATAAAATCAATAAGAAATGGAAGGAAAATTATATTAGGAAAATAAATAGAGAATATATCAAAATATTTAAAAAGGAAAATCCGGATATAGTTCTTATTTATAATAATCAATTTATTCTTCCTGAAACATTAAGGTTAATGAAGAAAAAAAGTAAGATAGTTTTTTTTCTTGGAGACAATCCATTATTTACAGATACTTTCAAATTTAATCTAGACATCTTAAAATATTCTAACTATACCATTTGCCCTGATAGCTATTGGAAAGAGCAATTAAGTAGAATAGGTATAGAAAATATTATTATTGATTATATTGGTTATGATGATGAAATATTTTTTAGCACAGTTGATATCCCAATAAAAATCAGAAATAAATATAACTCTGATGCTTTATTTATAGGAGAACCCCATAAAGGAGCATCAGCATTTAAAAGAGCAAGTTTTTATAATTCGATAAATATTGAAAATTTCAAACTATTTGGTCAAAAAGGATGGTTTGGAATTTTGGATACTTTTCCTTTGTTAAAAACTAAATTCAATTTATTAGAAAAACGAATTTCAGATATTGAATTAAACTATGCTATAAATTGCACTAAAATATTTCCAATAGAACAAAATAGATCTATTATTAATGGTATCCATTTAAGGGTTTTTGAAAGTATTGGTGCTGGAACATTGCCAATAGTGGAGTGGAGAAAAGATTTAGACACTGTATTCGGCAAGCTAATTCCGACCGTTAAAAATTACGATGAACTTAATCACAAGATTATTTATTTTATACAAAATGAAAGTGAAAGAAAAAACACAATTACTCAGCTAAGACACATTATTAAAACTAATTATAATCCCCAAAAACTGGTAGAAAGAATTATTTTGTTTGATAAATAATATTTTAAATTAATAAATGAAAAAACAAACTCCTTTTATAATTACAATAGACACAGAAGGCGACAATTTATGGTCAAAACCAAATGAAATAAGTACAGAAAATTCGAAATACCTTCCTCGATTTCAAAAATTATGTGAAAAATTTGGATTAAAACCAGTTTACTTAACTAACTGGGAAATGGCTAATTGCGAATTTTTCAAGGAATTCGCTAGAGATGTTATAAGGAGAAACACTGGTGAAATCGGTATGCATTTACATGCATGGAACTCACCACCTCACTATGAATTAAAAAAAGAAAATTTTGATTACCAATCATTTCTTATTGAATATCCAGAAAATATAATGAGAAAGAAAATTGAAATTATGACCAGAAAACTTGAAGACACCTTCCAAGTCTCTATGTTAAGCCATAGATCGGGTAGGTGGGCAATAAACAATACATATTTAAAAATATTGAAAGAATTTGGGTATAAAATTGATTGTTCCATTACACCTTTAGAAAATTGGGGACTAAACAATGAGCAATACTCTAATAATAATATTGATTATTCTAATTCGATTAAAACTTCTTATTTTGTTGATGAGGATATTTTAGTTGAAGGAGAATCTGATTTTTTAGAAGTTCCTGTATCTATAATCAAGAACACAAAAAATACTATACTACGAAAATATATTAATAGAAATAGATTAACTAGAAGGATATATAATCATTATAGGCCAGAAATACTTTGGTTAAGACCGAATGGTAAAAACTTGAATAATTTGATTCAGGTTTGTGATGACATCATTAATAACAATTCAAAATATGCAGAATTCATACTTCATTCTTCAGAGTTAATGCCAGGCGGAAGTCCAAATTTTAAAGATGAGAAATCAATAGAAAAACTTTATGAAGATTTAGAAAAACTTTTTGAATACGGTAAAAAATTTTTTTATGGACAAACATTAAGTGAATTTTATAATAATTATAATTTATGAGTTTAGTAGTATTGACACAACATGCAAAAAAAGAGCTTAAAGGAGCCTTATATTTAAGACATTTATTATTTGATAAAGATACTAAAACACCGGATTTTGTTGTTATAGGAAAAAAAGAATTTCCATCTATTAAGAGGAGAATTAGGAATCCACAAAACAAAAGAAAACCAATACATTTAATTACCCAAGTATTATTAGGATTGAGATATAGATCATCTGTTAAAGAAAATATTTTATGTTTTATTGATAAATATTTATTTCTTGTGACAGATTTTGTTTTGAAATTTAATATAAATTATAGATACAAAAAAAGTGTTGATGAATTAAAATTTCGTCGATTTTTCCGTTTAAATGAAATTATATTAGAATATAAAAAAAGAGATATTCCAGTATACATAGTTAATGGATTGAATTCCATAGAAAATAAAAAATTATTAGAAAAAAAAAACATAGATATTATAGTACTTGCCGGTACACCTATAATAAAAGACTATATTTTAAAATTAGCAAATAGGTATGTTATTAATACTCACTCTAGTTTATTGCCAATGTATAGAGGTATTGATGCGGAATTTTGGGCACTAGATTCTAATGATGTTGACAATATTGGTCATACGGTACATTTAGTTAATACTAATGTTGATGACGGTGATATTATTAAACAAGAAAAAATATCATGTTATGAATCAGATAATCATTACTCGTTGAGGTATAAAAATATTACTGTTGGAGCAAAAACTACTGCAAAAGTTATTATGAAATTATTAGATGATGAGAAACTAAATTTTAAATTAAATGAGAAAATCAAAGGCAATTATTATTCCTCTCCAAATAGAAATGAAATAAAGAAACTAATGAAAAAATTAAATGGCAAATGAAAAAGATAATTGTTTTAGGATTACAAGGGAGTACATCTTTAGGTGTAATTCGTAGTTTGGGAAAAAAATATTTCACTATTGGTATTGACCTTAAAAATAATAAGAAAAAGGAATTAGCCTATTATTCTAAGTATTTAAATCAATTCTTTATGATTGAAGATAATTTCGATGTGCTTTATGAGTTTCTGATTACAAAATTTAAGGATGATTCAGAAGTTATTATAATCCCGACAGAAGATCGTTACTTGGACTTTTTTAATCTTTTTAATGAGAAATTGGCGGTAAAAGGGTTTAAATTTCCTAACAGTAAAAGCTATACATATTCTGAGTTAGTAAACAAGGAGAATATTTTAAATATAGTCAAAGAAATAGGTGTAGAAATCCCTAAGAAAATAGAGTGGAATAAAGATGAAATTATGCATGAATACTTTCCTCTAATATTAAAACCTAGTAAAAGCACTGGTTATAGCAAAGATGATTTTGTTATATTTAATTCCAATACTGATTTAGAAAAATATGGTAAAATTCCACATGATTTTTATTTAGAGGAATTTATTGAAGGAGATACAACAAACATGTTTGAGGTTTTCGCGTATAGTGATTCAACTAAGATATCTGTTCCTTGCGTAATAAATAAAATTAGGCAATTCCCACCCATTATTGGAAGTAGTTCTTATATCAAAACAGTTTCTAATGATACCTTAAGTAATATAACTAGATTGATACTAAAAGAATTAAGATTTAATGGTATTGTTGATGTTGAATTTAAATATTGTAAAAAAAGAGCGAAATATTTTTTTATTGAAGTAAACCTTAGGCCAGGAGCACCAGTAATCCTATCCAAGATATCAGGAGTTAATATTATTGAAAATTGGTTGGAAAACGAATACGATTATGATTTAAAGTGCAAACCCAACTATACATGGAATAATGACATGTGTGATTATAAAAACATGTCAACATCTAGGAGGTTTATGATAAGTGTATTGGCAGATATCTTTAGATCTGATTCTTATGCTGTTTTCTATTTTAGAGACCCTAAACCATTTATGGTTTTTTTAAAAGAAAAAATTATTAATGTATTTAATGCCATTAGGGTAGTGTAGAGTTTATCTTTTTAATTTTAAATAGCATTTTTGTATTTAATATACCTAATAAGACCATATAAAATGATAGCTAAATCGTTTATTAAAAAACAAATATAAAATTTATGGGGTTTTTAAGCATTCTTTTGTTTTTTATAGGCTTTTTTTCGTTCCTTAAAAAACAAAAACATATTACTCTTGTTGTTATTATCCTACTTTCTTCAGCATATTTTAATTTTGCTGATAATTACTTTTTATTGGGACCCATATCCTTGCAGCATGGGGATCTAGCGTTGCTGTTAATCTTTATTTTATTACTAGTAAGAAATAAACAATCTGACAAACAATTAAAGGGAATAAAAAAAGCCTTGAACTTATTTTTTATTTTCTTGATAATTAGTGTTTCTTATGATTTTTTAGTCCGTGGAACTTCCCTATTACAAATTTTTAGAACGACTCGGGAAATAGGTTACCTCATGTTTTTCTTTTTGATCAACTCTTTCAGTTGGCGGGATTATCAGAGATTATTTCATTTTTTGGTTGTGTTAACAACATTTCATGCTATTTTGTATATCTCTCAATATGTTTTTAACTATTCGTATACACCTTATGCTGATAGTCTCCGAGTTTCAATTACAAATGAGTTAGGTGGATCAAGATATACTAATGGCCCTTTCTATATCATTCCGGTTTTTGTAATTCTTGTGTTTTTATATTCTAAACAGAAAAAAAAATATGGCTTGCTATTGATTATGTTTTTCATTTCAATTTTACTTGCACAGAGTAGAGGAAATATAACTTCAGCTATTTTCATTATATTTTTATATTTTTATTTAGAAAAAAAAATAAGCATAGTGACTTTAGTACTAATGCCTTTTTTTGCTTATTTAGGTTATAATTTGATATTATCTATTTTCCCTATAATAACTGAACGCTTTTCTTCGTTGACTAATGATTTTAGTCTAATAGGTGAAATTGATTACAATAACCTTGAAACACTTCGTCATGAAGGTTCTTTGCTTTTTCGATATGGATTGAGTTATGAACGATTTATGTATGTCATAAATGATCCTATTAAAATATTGCTTGGTGTTGGTTTTGTCCCTGACATTGACATATTAGAGCCTATATTTTCTCTAGGAACTCATTCTCCTTTATTGCCAACAGGATTTGAACAATATAATACTGCAGATGTTTTTTTTCCAAACATAATTACTAGATTTGGGATACTTGGAAGCATATTATTTATTAATTTAATAATTAAATTAATTAATTTCGCTTTTAAAAACAAGAAATTATTTTGGGGTAAAGTATTATTTACATACTTAATTTCATTAGTATTTATTTCCTTTTCTAATGATACATTTTATAATGAACAAATATTTTTACTCATATTTATTTTTATAGTTAGTGTTTTGTTTGAAAAAAAAATAATAAACGAGTAATAAACTAATTATGAAAATAATACATGTGCTATGGGGTTTAGAAAATGGTGGGATAGAAACAATGCTTGTTAACGTTGTAAATGAGCAAGTTTTATGTGGAGACAGAGTATTCATAATTATAATAAATAACCTTGTAAATAAAGACTTATTAAGAAACATAAACCCTAAGGTTAAAATATATCAAATTGGTAGATCTGGGGGAAGTAAAAAGATTTGGCCAATATTTAAAATAAATTTTATCTTACTAGTTATTTATCCTCAAATTATTCATTTTCATTTTTTGAATATTGCAAAAATGTTTATTAAATATCCAAAAATTAAATTTATTACAACAATTCATAATCCTCGTTTTACTGATAGATATTTTAGAAAAACTGATGTTTTTATTGCAATTTCAAATTCTGTATCTCACTCAATTAAAGAAATTAACAATAAAATATCCCCTATAATATGTTATAATGCCATAGATTTTAAACTATTAAATAAAAAAGATATTTATAGGCCAATTAAAAACCTTGTGTGTGTAGGAAGATTAATTGATACAATTAAAGGTCAGTCAGTAATTATTGAGGCTATTAGAATTCTCAAGTTTGATTATAATATAAATATTTCAATTTCTTTTATAGGTAAAGGTCCAAGCAAAAACCATCTACAAAATCTGACAAAGAAATTAAAATTAGAAAATAATATAAATTTTCTAGGTGATAAATCTAATGAGTGGGTAATGGAAAATTTACAAAGCTATGATTTGTTTATTCAAGCTTCAAAATATGAGGGATTTGGTTTAACTGCTCTTGAGGCAATAGGTGCTAGGCTACCTTTAATTCTCTCTAACGTGGATGGACACTTAGAATTAAGTGAAAATGGTAAATATGCGACCTTATTTAAATGTAATGATCCAAAAGATTTAGCTGATAAAATCGTCGAATTATCAAATAAATTTGAAACATTAGAAAATAAATCAATTAAATCATTTGAATTCGTTATTAATAAGTTTTCAATTAAAAAACAAGTTGATTGCCTAAATGAGATATATAAATTGTAGTTAAAGAAAATCATTTTATGAAAATATTAATAATTCACTTTAAGTTTTATAATGAAGGTGGTCCTGAAAAATATCTATTTAATATTGGAGGTTTTTTTAAAAGTAAAGGACATGAAGTTATCGACTTTTCGATTAATTTAGATAAAAATGAATATTCAGAATATGAAAAATACTTTCCAACTCTAAAATCTGGGTCAAGTGAATTTCATCTAAATAAATTAAATCTAACAATATTCCAAAAGTTCACTGTTTTTAAAAATCAAGTGTATAATTTTCAAGTAAAAAAAGCACTTAATAAACTAATTAATGATACAAACCCCGACATAGCCTACGTTTTATCCTTCAAGGGTAAACTATCGTCTTCAGTTTTTGATATTTGCAACAAAAATAAAATTCCAATTGTTCACAGAATTAGTGATTTTTCACTTTTATGTTTAAAAAACATTTATTATCGCAAGGGTTCTGTTTGCAGAAAATGTGATGTTAATATGTTGAATGGTGTATTATATAAATGTGATGGTAATTCTTATTTAAGGTCTCTAGCAAGTTATTTATCACTACAATTATTTTATACATTTAATAAACAAAAAACAATAGACTCTATTGTATGCCCATCATTATCAACTGTAAATTTATTTAAAGAAAATAAGCGTTTTAAAAACAATAGAGTTGTTCTTTTACCAACCTATATTAAAAGTGAAAAAAGATTAAAATTTAACAAGGTTGATATTGAAAAAAGATTTAACAATAGATGTTTTGCATTTTGGGGCAGAGTTGATGATGATAAAGGAGTTGAATTTTTTGTGAAAGCAATTAAAATTCTTCAAAAATCTGATTTTAAGATAAATGCCAAAATATTTGGATTATCTGATAATGACTATTCTAATTATATCCGAAGTTTTATTAAAAATAATAATCTTAAAGATGTTGAAATATTCTCATTTCTAGAAAAAGATGAGTTATTGGAAAAGGTAAGTAAATGTAGTGTATCTATTTTGCCTTCTGTTTGGTATGACAATATGCCTAACAGTTTAATAGAGAGCCAATCGTTGGCTATTCCAGTCATTGCCTCAAGAATTGGTTGTTTTCCAGAACTGATAAATTCTGATAATGGACTAACATTCGAGCCTAAAAATCCTGTAGATTTGGCTTTAAAAATGAAAGAGATTTTGTCAAGTCAAGTCAAATATGAAAAATTCGCTTCAAATTCCTTGTCATGGTCAAATAATTATTGCTCTGAGGAGCGTCATTACGAAATAATTTTAGATGAATTTCATAACCTAATCGAAAAAAATGTTAATAAATAGTATTATTCAGAAATTAGGCCGGAAGGATTATAAAATTGACAAATCCCTTACAAACAGAGAACTTTTCATTGAGTTGAGAGCAAAAGCAGTGCAATTAATTCGAGGCTTTTATTTAAAAATTATTGTTAATGAATCATTAGGTTTTATTTTTGTTGGAAAAAATTGTACAATAAAGCATTGTCATAAAATATCTTTAGGAAAAACAACAATCATCGGTAAAAATGTTTTAATCAATGCGTTATGTAAAAACGGTATTAAAATCGGAAATAATTTTTCAATTCATGATAATTCAGTTATCGAATGTACTGGTGTTTTAAGTCAAATGGGGGAAGGTATCGAAATTGGTGACAATGTTGGAATTTCGCAGAATTGTTTTATTCAAGTGAGGGGTAAAGTTAAAATAGGATCAAATGTAATGTTTGGACCTTATTCCTCAATATTTTCTGAAAATCACAATTTTTCATCTACTAACCAAGTGATGACATCTCAGGGAACAACAAGGAAAGGAGTGATAATCGAAAATGATGTATGGATTTCCACCAAAGCAGTTATTCTCGATGGAGTTAAAATTGGAAAAGGCTCAATAATTGGTGCTGGTTCAGTTGTTACGGAGAATGTCCCAGCTTATTCAATAGTTGCTGGCGTACCAGCTAAAGTAATTAAAACAAGAAAATGAAAAAAACGATTCTTAAGAAAAATTATTCATCAAAGCGTGTGTACAGAAAAGTTTTATTTTTCATTGCATCAAAAACTCCATTTATTCCTGGTAAATATAGAGCTCTTTTATTTTGTTGGGGTGGAGTTAAATTTGATAAACCTCTAAGTTGTTTTTTAGGATCTAATGTGTATTTTGATGACCTTCATCCAGAGTTGATTTCTGTCGGTTCAGATACAATAATTACAGAAGGAACAAGAGTGTTAAGTCATTTTTTAGATGTTACATACGATGATTTTGATCATCAATATTGCGCGAAAGTTTCTATAGGTTCAAAAGTGTTTATTGGAATGAATGCAGTAATTATTAAACCTATAACTATTGGAAATGGTGCAATTATAGGTGCCAATTCAGTTCTAAATAAAAATATTCCATCTTATACGATCTGGGGAGGGAATCCAGCAAAACAAATTATGAATAGAATAATAAATAATAAATAATGAAAAAAAGAATTTATATCGCAGGTTGCGGAGGTATGTTAGGAGAAGCATTTTATGCACAATTTAAAAAAGAGTATGATGTCAAATGTACAGACAAAGATGTTAATGAAGAATGGTTATCATTTCTAGACTTTAGAGATCGAGAAACTTATATTAAAGATGTGGAGGATTTTAATCCAGACTACTTATTTCACTTAGGTGCTTATACAGATTTAGAGTATTGTGAAGAAAACAAAGAGGATACCTATGCTACAAACACCTTGTCTGTAGAGAATGCAGTTTTTATAGCTAATAAATTAAACATCCCATTATTATATATTAGTACCGCAGGTATTTTTGATGGAAAACAAGACTTGTATGATGATTGGGATATGCCAAACCCTTTAGGAGTTTATGCGCGTTCTAAGTACATGGGTGAGCGTTTTGTTTGCGAGAATGCAAATCGTTATGTAATTTGTAGGGCTGGTTGGATGATGGGGGCGGGTCCTAAAAAGGACAAGAAGTTTATTCAAAAGTTAATGAAACAATTAAAAGACGGTAATAAAGAGCTTTTTATTGTAAACGATAAAGATGGAACGCCTACATACACACATGATTTTGCATTAACGGTAAAAGAGTTAATTCAAAACGAATACTGGGGTTTGTATAACTGTGTTTGTGGTGGAGAAACAAGTAGACTAGAGGTTGCCCAAGAATTGGTAAGGTTACTAGGAAAAGAAGATGAAATTAAAATAACATCTGTAAGCTCAGACCATTTTAAAGATGTGTATTATGCAGAACGACCTCCATCTGAAAGATTAATAACAAAAAAATTAGATTTGAGAGGTGTCAATAAAATGCAAGATTGGAAGGTGGCCTTAAAACAGTATTTGAGTGCTAATTATCAAGATTATTTAGATTAATGAAAGTAAAAAAGAAAGTTGCAATTGTTGGTTCGGTAGGATTACCAGCAAACTACGGAGGTTTCGAAACTATGGTTAATTATTTAACTCTTCAGAAAAACAATGAAATAGATTTTACTGTTTTTTGTCAAAAGACACCAAAAGATAAGCAACTTAAAATATTTAATGGAAGTAGGTTAAGGTATCTTCCTTTCAACGCAAACGGTTCTCAAAGTATTATTTATGATATTACTGCACTTGTTTTAAGTTGGTTTAAATACGATACCATACTTGTCCTCGGTACTCCAGGATGTATAATTTTACCTCTTCTAAATATTTTTAAAAGCACAAAAACAATTATAAATTTTGGTGGACTAGAATGGAAAAGAGATAAATGGATAAGACCTATTAGGTGGTATTTAAAACTAACAGAAAAAATTGCTGTTAAAAATGCATCTATTATTGTTGCTGATAATCAGTATTTTTGTGATTATATAAAAGATGAGTATAACAAAGAGAGTCATCTTATTGAATATGGAGGAGATCATACTTCAAATTTAAGACCGACAGTTGAGTTGAAAAAATCATATAAATTTTTAAATAAAAGATATTATGTGAGTGTTTCTAGAGCTCAGCCTGACAATAATTTGCATTTACTATTAGAAGCTTTTTCCAAAACCCCAGACAATAATTTAGTCTTAGTATCGAACTGGGATAAATTTGATTATGGTATTAAATTAAAAAAAAAATATGTAAATTTTAGTAACATTTACATTGTTGAAGCAATTTATAATTTATCTATTTTAGATACAATAAGAAGTAATGCTAAAGCATATATCCATAGTCATACATATTGTGGGACAGCGCCCTCATTAGTAGAAGCTATGAATTTAGGATTACCTATTATATCCTTTAAAGTTGATGCCAATATAAAAACTACAGAAAATAAAGCTAAATTTTTTACAACATCTAATAATTTAATTAAAGTTGTAAATAGTATAAGTGACTCTGAAATTATTGATTTAGGAAATAAAATGAAAGAGATTGCCAAAAGAAGATATTCTTGGGAGATAATTTCTAACAAATATTCAAAACTAATTAATTTATGAAAGGAATTATTTTAGCAGGAGGAAGTGGAACAAGATTGTATCCTATTACAAAAGGGGTTTCTAAACAATTATTACCTGTATATGACAAGCCGATGATTTACTATCCGTTATCAGTGTTGATGTTAGCTAGGATTCAAGAAATTTTAATCATATCGACTCCTGAAGATTTACCGAATTTTGAAAAATTATTAGGAGATGGCAGTGAAATTGGTATCAGTTTAACCTATAAAGAACAACCAAGTCCAGATGGTTTAGCACAGGCTTTTATTATTGGAGCCGAATTTATTGGAAATGATGATGTCTGTTTGGTTTTGGGAGACAATATATTTTATGGATATGGCTTCTCCAAAACATTAGAAAATGCTAGAAAAAATGTGTCAGAAGGAAAATCAACTGTTTTTGGCTATTATGTAAATGATCCTGAGCGTTATGGTGTGGCAGAATTTGATGATGACGGAAGTGTAACTTCTATTGAAGAAAAACCCAAAGAACCAAAATCTAATTTTGCAGTAGTTGGTTTGTATTTTTACACGAATGACGTTGTGGAAATTGCAAAAAAGATAAAACCATCTCACAGAAAAGAGCTGGAAATCACCTCCGTAAATCAAGAATACTTAAAGCAACAAAACTTAAAGGTAGAATTGTTAGGTAGGGGTTTTGCATGGCTAGATACAGGAACTCATGATTCTCTAATGGAAGCTGGTCAGTTTATAGAAACTATTGAAAAGAGGCAAGGGTTAAAAGTGGCATGTTTAGAGGAAATAGCCTATAATATGAAATACATAGATAAAGCGCAATTAAATAAATTAGCAGTGCCATTAAAGAAAAATGGCTATGGGCAATATCTATTAAAATTAGCAAAACAATAAAATGAAGTTTATAGAAACAAAAATATCTGATGTAATTATTATTGATCCTATAATATTTGGTGATACTAGAGGGTATTTTTTAGAATCCTACAATAAAAAGAAGTTTGAAGAAGTTGTTGGTAAAACCTCTTTTATACAAGACAATGAGTCAAAATCATCTAAGGGAGTATTACGTGGTCTTCATTTTCAAAAACCGCCTTTTGAGCAAGCCAAATTAGTAAGGTGTATTGAAGGAGAAGTTCTTGACGTTGCTGTAGATATTAGAAAAAACTCAAAAACATATGGAAAGCATGTTGCAGTGCTATTATCTGGAGAAAATAAGCGGCAATTATTTGTACCAAGAGGTTTTGCACATGGTTTTTTGGTTTTGAGTGACAGCGCTACTTTTGCCTATAAAGTAGACAATACCTATGCGCCAGAGTTTGATGCAGGTATCCGATGGAACGATAAGAAGTTAAATATCCAATGGGGGTTGGAAGATAGTTTAGTGAAGGTTTCTGCAAAAGATGCTAAACTTCCTTTTTTTTTAGAATTTGAATCTTTTTTTACAAACTAGAATATGAGATTATTAATTACCGGTTCAAACGGACAACTAGGTTCAGAAATTAAAGAGTTAGTAGCTAACTATGGAAAGGTGGATTTTGTTTTTAAAGATCTTCCAGATCTTAATATTTGTAATTTTAATTTATTACAATCATTTATAATTGATAACAAAATTAATGCGGTTATTAACTGTGCGGCTTACACTGCTGTAGACAGAGCTGAAGAAGATGCTGAAATTGCAGAAAAAGTGAATTCAACGGGAGTTATAAATATTGTTAATGCTTTACAAACAGTAAAAGGAAAGCTTATACATATCTCTACTGATTATGTATTTGATGGCAATCATTTCTTACCATATAAAGAAACAGATCCAGTGAGCCCAATTGGAGTATATGGAGCAACCAAAAGAGCAGGAGAACTTGCAGTCTTTAATAGTGCTATAGATTCGATTGTAATTAGAACTTCATGGTTGTATTCTTCTTATGGAAATAATTTTGTCAAAACAATGTTGCGTCTTGGTAACGAGAAAGAAAATTTGGAAGTCATTTTTGATCAAGTGGGAACACCTAGCTACGCAAGAGATTTGGCTAAAACCTGTTTAGAGATTCTTACTGGGGAGTATTCAGCAAAGATCAGTAAAAATGGAAACCTATATCATTACTCTAATGAAGGTGTGACTTCTTGGTATGACTTTGCTATTTCGACTATGGAACTGGGAGGAGTGAACTGTAGAGTGAAACCGATACAAACCAAAGACTATCCTACCTTAGCAAAAAGACCTCAATATTCAGTGTTGAATAAATCTAAAATAAAATCAGATTTTAAAATTGAAATTCCTTACTGGAGAGATTCTTTAAAAGATTGTATAGAAAAAATAAAAAATTAGTTAATGAAAAATATATTAGTTTCAGGAGGCGCCGGTTTTATAGGTTCTCATCTAGTAAGATTATTAGTGAACAAATATCCTGAATATCATATAATAAACATGGATGTGTTAACTTATGCAGGTAATTTAGAGAATTTAAAAGATGTAGCAGATAAAAAGAATTACACTTTTGTAAAATGTGATATTTGTGATTTAAAGAAAGTATCACAAATTTTTGAAGAGTATAACATAGATTCAGTAATTCACTTAGCAGCCGAGTCACATGTAGATCGTTCTATTGAAGATCCATTTTCATTTGCCCAAACTAATGTAATGGGAACACTTAGTTTATTGCAGGTGGCAAAAGGATATTGGAAGGGAGACTTTACCAATAAATTGTTTTATCATGTCTCTACGGATGAGGTATACGGTTCTTTAGGTCAAGAAGGATTCTTTACAGAAGAAACGGCTTATGACCCTCATTCGCCCTATTCAGCCTCCAAAGCTTCTTCAGATCATTTTGTAAGAGCTTTTGCTGATACTTATGGCTTACCTACAGTAATTTCTAATTGTTCTAATAATTATGGTTCGTATCAGTTTCCAGAGAAATTAATTCCTTTATTTATAAACAACATTGTAAATAATAAACCTTTGCCTATCTATGGGAAAGGAGAAAATGTACGTGATTGGTTGTTTGTAAACGATCATGCAAGTGCTATTGATGTTATTTTTCACAAAGGAAAATTGGGAGACACCTATAATATTGGTGGATTCAATGAATGGAAAAATATTGACTTGATTAAAGTTATGATTAAAACCGTAGATCGATTACTCGGAAGAGAAGAAGGAGCCTCTGTCAAACTTATTACCTATGTCACTGATAGGGCTGGCCACGACTTACGCTATGCAATTGATTCTTCGAAGTTAAAAAACGAATTAGGTTGGCAGCCATCGTTACAATTTGAAGAAGGAATTGAAAAAACGGTTGCTTGGTATTTAGATAATAGTAAATGGCTAGAAAATATAACTTCGGGAAATTATCAAGAATATTACAACAAAATGTATAACAACTAAAGATTTTGTCTAGCAGTTGATTGCAAAAAAAAAAGTTAAAATACTTGTTATTAAGGTGTTAGATAGATTTATTTTTAAAAGACTACGGACTGTAGTCAATGGTTTTTTCTATAAAAAATTTAACATTAAGAATAACATCTGTTAAGGATAATGTTATTTTTTTTTTATTTTTAAAGTTTTGCACGAAATCATTCCTGCCAAGAAAATGTTATAAATGATTTTTTTTCTGAATTAAACAATATGCAATCTTTCAAACATATTATCTTTGAAAATATAATTTCCAAAATAAATAACACTATCAATGAACTTTCAATATTTTGTCAAACATTTCTTTTTAATATTTTCAATATTTACACTTTTTCAATCCTGCGTCTCAAAAAAAGAGATGTTGTACTTGCAAGATGTGGAGTCTTACAATAACACGGAGGTTACTTACAAAAATCACACTATTCAAGTAGATGATATTTTAAAAATCTCTGTAGGCGCTTTAATGCCAGAGGCGGCGCTTCCTTATAATAATGTTACAGCTGGTAACATGGTTGCCAATAATATTGATGTTATGAAGCTAGATGGCTATTTGGTATCTCAAACCATGACAATCAACTTCCCGGTGTTGGGAGAGTTGTCTGTAAAAGAAAAAACAACTCAAGATCTAGAAAATGATATAAGAAAACTACTGGTAGATGGCGGCTATTTAATAAATCCTAATGTAACGGTACGACTATTAAACGCGAAGGTTACTATTTTGGGTGAGGTACAGATGCCCGGCACCTTTTCTTTTACAGAAAATAATATTAGTTTATTGCAGGCCTTGGGGCTTGCTGGAGATTTAACCATTAATGGTAGTAGAGATGATGTGGTAATTTTAAGGCGTGTAAATGGCATGCAAACCACAGCGCGTATAGATCTTACTTCTGCCAATTTTTTAAGTGGGCCCTACCAAATTGTAAAACCCAATGATGTAATTGTAGTAAACCCAAATAGTGCTAAGCTAAAAACCGCTGGGTATGTGGGTAATATATCTGCCATACTAGGTATTACCTCTATTATATTAACCTCTATACTTTTATTTACAAGATAATGATGCAAGATAATCTTAACAACCAGAGTTACCTCCAAGAAGAGGATGCTATAGATATTAAAAAAGAGGCTGGCTATTACCTGTTTTTTTGGCCCTATTTTTTGGCCGGTATTATAATAGCAATGGTATCTGCTTTTTTGTACTTAAAAACTGCAGACCGTATTTATACCTCTAGTGCTCAATTACAAATTAAAAAACCCGCAGAAGATGCTGCCTCTTTTTTAACGGGGGGGATGGAGTTTTTTGGTTTTGATCAAGTAAATGTAGAGAATGACATCGCAGTGCTTACCTCTCAGCACATTTTAAGCCAAGTGGTAACCCGTCTAGATTTACAAACTAAAATATATACGGTGGGTAGGGTAAATGCACAATTACAATTTGACAATGAGTATACTAGGTTTGTTAATTTAAAAAAAACTAATAAATCTCTATATTGGGATGTAGAAATAGCAAATCAAAAAGCATCTTTTACTAGAGATACTTTAAGTTTTACGATTAATAAAGGAGAGGTTTTTAAATATCAAGAATCTGAGATTATACTAAATGACTCTTTATTTTTACAAGATCAAACTCTTATTATACAAAGACAACCATTAAATGATGCAGTTGCAGCGGTAAGATTTAATTTAACTGCTACCGCAGCCTCAAAACAAGGAGAAATTATAGATTTAAATTTCCAGGGTGTAAACATAGCCCGTAATGAGGCAATTTTAAATACTGTCATGCAGGTAATGCAGGATGACCAGGTAGAAGACAAACGGTTAATATCTAAGGTAAGTTTGGCTTTTATTAATGACCGCTTAGATGGCCTTACAAAAAGTATAGATACTTTATCTCAAAATACCATTGCCTACCAAACGGCCAATGGTATTTTTGATCCAGCAGCCCAAACAGGCAATGCCCTTTCAAATATTGTAAAAGGCCAAGAAGAAGCCTTTGGCATTGGTATACAGCTAGAAATTGCCAAGGCATTACTAGAAAAACTAGAAAGCCAAGCAAGTTATCAAATATTGCCTGCAAATATTGGTATTGAGAATGAAAGTGTAACTAATCTTGTAAACTCTTACAATACTGTAGTAACCCAGCGTAATAATTTACTTATTAGCGCTACTACAAAAAGCCCAATGGTAATGCAGCTTTCTAGCCAGCTAGATAATGCAAAAGCGGCAATTATAACTGGAGTTAATAGATACATCGAGGGGCTGCAAACATCACTCTCTGGCTTTAAAAACATGGAGGCTAAAACAAAAGGGATAGTTGCTGGCCTGCCTAGCAAAGAAAATACTCTGCGCGCCTATGCTAGAGATTTTAAAATTGTAGAGGAGTTGTATGTTTTTTTATTGGAGCGTAAAGAAGAGGCTTCTATAAGCTACATTTCTGCCCTGCCAAATATTAAACTATTAAGCTATGGGGTGTCATCTAGATTTCCTATTTCGCCAAAAATACAAATTACATACTTGGTTGCTTTATTACTAGGTATACTTGTTCCTTTTGGTATTTTCTTTTTACTAAAAATACTAGATTCCAAAATTAATACTAGAGATGATCTAGAAAATGGTTTAAGAGGAATTACAGTCCTGGGAGAAATGCCCTTTGCAGAAAACACCGAGGATCTAGACGATAGCGGTAGAGGGCTTATTGCAGAATCTGCAAGAGTGTTGCGCTCTGGCTTAAGCTTTCAGTTAAAAACAGACGCTACTAATGTTATATGTGTTACCTCTACCATTAAGGGAGAGGGGAAGTCTTTTGTGTCTTACAATTTGGCGCAGAGTTATGCTGCACTAGGTAAAAAAGTTATTTTGGTTGGGGCAGATTTAAGAAATCCTCAATTACATAAATTTTTAAACCAAAAAAGAGAAAACATAGGGCTTACTACCTATTTAAGTAACGAGAATTTTAATGATATAGATTCTTTAATTACAAAGGCTACTAAATCTGGCGGTTTAGACTACCTGCTTACAGGAGCTATACCACCAAACCCCTCAGAGCTTTTAATGCGCTCACGCACTAAAGAGCTTCTTGATATATTAAAGCAAAGCTATGATTTAATACTTATAGATTCTGCGCCACTGCTACTAGTGAGTGATACAACAGCTCTTTTGCCACTTTGTGACTCTGTGGTGTATGTTACAAGGTCTCAATACTCAGAGAAAAAGACATTCTCGTTTATATTAAATATGCAACAAAGAGAAAACGTACCTCCTTTTGGTATGGTATTAAATGGCCTTAGATCTGGGGGTCTCACAGGTTCAAACTACGGGTACAAATATCGCTATAGCTATGGCTATACGTATAATTATGGCTATGGCTATGGTTATGGTAGTGACTCAGATGGTAACTAGCATATTTCTAATAGCATAAAAAAACCACCCATTTGGGTGGTTTTTTTATGCTATTTTTTAAGAAAATTCTGCGAGTTGAAACTCTCTAATAGCCTCCCATTGCATTCCTTGTTTTTTAGAGAGGCTAAGATTTTGCAAGTTTTTTAGATGTTGCGGGTTATGCGCATCTGTGGCAACAAAATCATACAGTCCTTCTTTTAAGAGTTTTTCTGCTTTTTGTTTTACCTCAGGCCCGTAATGGCCCATGAGCGACAGCGCATTTAATTGCAGGTAAAAGCCTTTGTTTTTTAACTCCTTGTACTCTTTTATAGTAGGTATTGAGTGATAGCGCTCTGGATGGGCTAAAATAGGAGTAATGTTGTTTTGTAGTAGGGTAAAACCAGCTTCTACTAGCCTTGTGGTTTCTGAGAAAAAAGTTATTTCAACCAGAATATATTCGTTATTTAACAGTAAAGCAGGCATGCTGGTTTGCAAGTTTTTCATGAAAACTTCATCTATCATGTATTCTGCTGCGTAAGCCTTTACTTTTGGGCTTTCTATTTTTGAAGTTTTTTCAGTTAAAATCTCAAAAGCATTTTTAATACTAGTAGGCGTATTTGGATATAAATCTTGGTATATATGGGGTGTAGGCAGTACACTAGTAATACCAAGAGCATTATACTTCTCTAACATCTTTAAAGACATTCCAATACTTTTACTGCCATCATCTATGCCAGGCAATAAATGGTTATGTATATCACAAAGCCCCTCAAATAATGGCTTTTTATGTTTTGCAAAAAAATCAAACATAGGGTTCTAATACGTTAGTTTAAATACAAAAATACAATATATTATAACAATGGTATTTTTGCAGCTAGCTTATTTCAATCTATATTTGCTTTTGATATTTTTGCTTAATTAAAGTATAAAAAAACACTACAATTATGAAAACCCGCATATCTCTTTTTTTACTATGTTTTGTAATTGTTTTTTCTTTACAAAGCCAAAACAAAGATGTTAACTACACTATAAGTACAAGTACTGGTCTCTCAAGTGATACCACCTTACCCTTTTGGCTAGTTGCAAACCAATTTGGTGGTGTTCCAAATAGTGATTACGGCCTTTTAAACACTAGTGTTTTTAAAGCCTATGACACCCCAAATACATTGTTTGATATTTCTTATAAAGCGAGCGCTACTGGTTTTGTAGCCCAAGAAAACAAATTTTTATTAAATGAACTGTACCTTGGTGTTAGGTTTAAAAACATTGTACTAGATCTTGGCGCTAAAAATGATGCCATTTTATGGAATAATTTATCATCCTCAAACGGGAGTATTATAAAATCAATTAACGCAAGGGCTATGCCTGGCATTACTATTAAAACCAATAATTTTATAACACTCCCGTTTGCAACATCTTGGCTTGAAGTTAAAGCAAACTTTGCCCATTATTTTATGAATGATACCAGGTTTGTAGATAATACTAATTTGCACCATAAAAGCTTGCATTTAAAAACTACTCTTAGCCCAACTTTTGAGATTATAGCAGGTTTAGAGCATTATGCCCAGTGGGGAGGGACCTCTCCACAGTATGGCACGCAACCTAGTTCACTCTCAGATTATATTAAAGTTATCTTTGGCGCAGAAGGTGGAGATAATGCGTTAGAAACAGACCAAAATAACGCTCTTGGTAACCATCTTGGGGCTTATTTATTACAATTTAACTACAACAAAGAAGATATAGGCCTTAATTTTTACTACTCGCACCCTTTTGAGGATACCTCTGGCAGAGAGATGACCAATTGGCAAGATGGTTTGTATGGTGTATTTGTAGATTTTAAAAAGAATAAATCTATAATAAACAGTGTTTTATTAGAGTTTACTTATACAAAAAACATGAGTAACATACCAAGGTCTGACGTTGGTCCAGATAATTATTTTAACAACGGTATTTACAAATCTGGCTGGACCTACCATGGCAATACCATAGGGTCTCCCTATTTTACTCCAAAACCTCTAGATGATAATGGTATTACAAGCGGCGTAATAGTTGGAGACAATAGATTTTCTGCCATTAACATTGGCGCCAATGGTTTTTTGAAATCTTTGCCTTATAAAATACTTCTAAGCCACACCACCTATTACGGGTGGTTTGGCCAGGAGTATGACACTAACCCTTACCAGTTTTCTGGAATCTTAGATATAGTGATCCCACAAAAGAAGTTCAACCTACCCTTTGATGTTGCTGCCAGTTTTGCTTTTGACGCAGGCGCCTATAGACCACAAAATTTTGGCGCTTTTTTAAGCATTACAAAAACAGGTAGTTTTTAAAACACTGTGCTATTTTAATAGCATGGGTTTTTAAATTTCTAAGGCTCTTTTCTACTATCTTTGCTAGCGTATGAGTATACTAGTACAAATTTCTGTTTTACCACGCCAACAAGAAGATGAGCCCTTTATCAAAGAGCTTGCTTTAACAAAAGCTAAATTATATGCCAATGATATAAGCCAGTGGCGCATACGTAAAAGATCTATAGACGCTAGACGGGTACCTATTAAAATAAATTTGCAAGTAGAGTTTTGGCTTCAAAACGAGCAAAAAGAAACTATCCCCGCGTTTATAGCCCAGGATGTTTCTAGTAAAAAAGAAATAGCCATCATTGGCGCAGGCCCAGCAGGTCTATATGCAGCTCTTAGAGCCACTGAGGCGGGTCTTAAACCCATTGTTTTTGAGAGAGGTAAAGATGTAAGAGCGCGTCGTAGAGATTTGGCTATTATAAATAAAGAGCAAACTGTAAACCCGGAGTCTAACTACTGTTTTGGAGAAGGTGGCGCCGGCACCTATAGTGACGGTAAATTGTATACAAGAAGTAAAAAAAGAGGCAATGTATTAAAAGCCATAGAGTGGTTTGTGCACTTTGGCGCAGATCCAGATATATTGGTAGACGCCCACCCACATATAGGTACCAACAAGCTCCCCAAAATTATCACCGCAATGCGAGAAGCTATTATTGCCGCAGGAGGAGAAGTTCATTTTAACGCAAAAATGACAGATATCACCCTAAAAGATAATACCATTACCGGGCTTCAAATTAATGATACAAAAACCTACACATTCTCTGACGTGATTCTTGCCACAGGCCACTCTGCAAGAGATATATTTTATCTATTACATAAAAAAGATATAGCTTTGCAGGCGAAACCCTTTGCCATTGGTGTTAGGGTTGAGCATCAGCAAGAGTTAATAGATACCATACAATACCACGGAGATGGAGAGAATCCTTATTTGCCGCCAGCCTCTTACGCCCTAGTGGAGCAGGTAGACGGCTTGGGAGTGTACTCCTTTTGTATGTGTCCTGGAGGTATTATTGCGCCTTGTGCTACAAGCCAAAAGGAGGTAGTCACCAACGGTTGGAGCCCTAGTAAACGCAACAACCCTTATGCCAATTCTGGTATCGTGGTGAGCGTGAGCCCTCAAGACTTGCCAAATTACAGCCCCAATGATCCTTTTGTGTGTCTAGACTTTCAAAAACAAGTAGAGCATGCTTGCTGGGTGGCAGCTGGTAAAACCCAGCGTGTTCCTGCCCAAAGAATGGTAGATTTTGTGGAAGGGAACATCTCAAAAGATTTCCCAAAAACCTCCTACCAACCAGGTATTGTCTCTGTAGATTTAAATACAGTACTAC
>Ga0257120_1000425_pt1 | contig 31316 bp, 31 predicted proteins | sample SI106_10metaG_FD_190153 | JGI IMG/M metagenome (GOLD analysis project Ga0257120, IMG submission 190153) | Marine microbial communities from Saanich Inlet, British Columbia, Canada - SI106_10 | ecosystem: Environmental > Aquatic > Marine > Inlet | place: Canada: British Columbia | collected... | reverse complement strand
TCTCACCAGATTCCTGTTCCTTGATAATTGCTATGATCTGTTCGTCCGTAAATCGTGCCTTCATTTGTCCGTCCTTTTGTTGGGCGGACTCTACACAAATTTGGAGGAGTTTTAGGGGCGCAGGTCAATTGGATTGGCTTTGTTTGGACTGGTTCATTGAGTTGTATTTTGTTTCGGCGATCTGAATGAACATGTACGTTCCCCTCGACATAAATGGCGGATTGCGGACATTCACTGAGCCCCGCACCAAAGGCAGCTATGCGCAGATAGCGAACTTTGCAAAGTCACGCGAACGGCCCAAACCGGACATTCGCTGTCGGGGCAAGACTTTAAGAGAGTGTCCAGGCCACCCTCATTCAACTGCAATAGAGTCGGCGTCAGGTCGATTATGTGGACTTCACGATTGCCTTTTCGAAATCTTCGAATGCTTGGACACTGTGCGATGACTTGAGGACATCGCGTGCCACCGCTGGGGCAATCGTGAAATGGTTGTGCCCTTGGTGGGCAAGGGTGACCATCTGCGCCGCGTTGCGCAGCGACGCCACCAGAATTTCGCAACGTTTCGTGCTTCCCGTGTTCATCGCGAGCATAGCCGCCAAGCTGCCTTCGCCATCAAGACCCGCCTCCATCATGCGGCCGAAGTAGGGTGCGATAAAATCAGCGCACAGGGCCTTGGCGACGATCATCTGTTTGGCATCGTAACAGGCCGTCATCAGAATACGCCCACCCAACGCTTTGATGGCAGGGGTGGTGCGGATGGCCTCTTCGACCAAAGGGATTTTAACGACGGTTTCGATACCAGCGGCTTTGCCAATATCGTAGAGTTTGCCAGCCCAATCGACATAGGTTTCCGCTGGCCCAAAGACTTGCGCATGCAACTCCTTTGCACCCAGATCGCGGGCACGGGCCGCCATGTCGGACCAATTGATGTTGGGGTAATCAAGACCCGCGCGCACGGCCAAAAGCGGGTTGGTCGTGATCCCGTAAAACATGCCTGTCGGCATCAGATCATCCCATGCGGTTGTATCGGCGGTATCGAGATAGAGTTTCATGTCGTTTCCTTTGCCAACGCACCATCAATTGCAGCCGTTGTCGGGGGATTACATCCACTTTGTGCGCAATTCAAACAGGCCGCGTGAAGACATCGTTTCAATAGGCCAGATAATGCGGCAAGTTCCAAGCCCGCAATGGCACCATGCGACAGCTGCTTGTGGGCGGCAAGCTGGGCCAAAAGCGTCGCCATAAACGTATCCCCTGCGCCGATTGTCTCGACCAGCACATCAATTTTCGGGTTGGGCTGCGCCACATGTCCGTTTGTTGCCCAAAGTTCTGCGCCGTCTGGTCCTTTGGTCAGCGCAAACAGCGCGGCCTGACTTTCCTCACGCAAGCGTGTCATTGCGTTGTCAATGGAAAGGTCTGGATAAATCCAGCCAATGTCCTCGTCGCTAAGTTTCACCACCGTCGCGGAGGACAGCAGCCTGCGGAATCGTGCGCGAAACTCATCTGGGTCATCAACCAAGGATGGCCGCACATTTGGATCAAGAGAGGTTGTGAGGCCCTGTTGTGCCGCGGCGTGAAACGCCGTTTCCCACACATCAGCATCCGCACCTCCTGCAAAAGCCAGCGAGCCTACGTGCAAATGGCTGGCCGTCTTTGGCATCGCAGTATCGATCAAGTTGGTCGTTACCGCACGTTCGGCGGTATTGTCGCGCAGGAACTGGTAGTGCGGCACGCCATCTTCAAGCGTGACGATGGCTTGGGTTGTGGCGGCATTGCTGCGCGGGGCAGCGATAATGACACCCTCACGGGTCAAGTTCTCTGCTAGAAGTTGACCAAAGCTGTCAGTTGAAATTGGGGTAAGGTAATGTGCCGCCACACCTTGTCGTGCCAAAGCAACAGCGACGTTGTAGGGCGATCCGCCCAGATTGTCTGTGCAGAGCACATCACCCGCAGGTGAGGTGCTCTGCACGCTATCAATGAGGTTTTCCCCACCGATCGCTATGACCGGATCAGGCCGCATTCACGTCCAATGTCCGTGCCTTTACGAACAAGGCATGGACAAAGGCACTGCCCAGAAGTGCCGCAGCCCCAAGCACCAAGAAAGGCACAGTGATCTGGTAGCCCAGCAGGACCAGCGGAATGATCATTGCGATGAATGCCGCAGCAAGGATAAAGCTGATGGAACGCGATGTGCGCAACACGACAAAGCAAGCAGCGATCAACAGGGCCAACAGCAGAAGCATTGCCAGTAGGTTTGACGACGCAGCCGCTTCAAATTGCGTAATGTCATCAGGCGACAAAAGACGCGCATTTTGTCCTGCAGCGAGCTGTGTGCCAGCTTCGCGCAAATCAACAGATGCGTTATGTTCCAGCACTGCAATTTTTGCGCGCAGGAAAATTGCACCCGGCGTCATCAGCGCGAGGAAGGCCATGACAGCCGCAATCGCCCCCAGCAGCTTGCGCACGCTTTCGGGGTTCCCGGACTGACGCACAATATCAAGACCAACCGCCACAAGGATAATCAGGCCCGTCACAACCATCTGCCAGAAGGTGTCGAGCTGTGCCAATGTCAGACCGTTGTTGATCAGTTTCAAAAGGATCACGCCCATGAACGTGCCCCAAAGCGATCCACGCCCACCAAAAAGCGATGTGCCCCCGATGACCACAGCTGCGATGGCGTCCAGTTCCCACATTTGTCCGTAGTCGGATTTTGCATAAGGCGCGCGGCCAAGGAACAACAGGGCGCCAAGTGCGGCTGAGAAGGAACAGAACATATAGGTGATCAGCGTATAGCGCGGCGTGTTGATGCCAGCCTGACGTGCGCCGGGTTCGTTCGACCCGATGGCATAGACCCAACGCCCATAGCGTGTGTTCGCGATGATGATCGTCAGCAGTATAAAGAAGCCAATAAAAATCAACATCGACATTTGGAACGTCCGAAAGAAGTTGATCCAGTTGTCATCCACGAATGCGCCGAAACGTTCCCAACCGCCGGTTAGTGTGCCTTCTTTGTAGGCGTCGCGCAGCCCAGCAAACGGGTTGTAGCGGCCAAAGTAGTCAAAAGTTTCGGGTAGTTTTGGTGAGGCTTGAGCCCCGGTAGAAAGGTGACCTGTGCCGCGCCAAATCGATAATCCCGCAAGGGTGACAATAAAGGCTGGCATCCCAAAATAGGCGACTAACGATCCGTTGAACGCCCCAATGGCAAGCCCAATCCCCAGACCTGTCATAATCGCAAGGTAAGGTGGGAAGCCCCAGAAACTGGCAACATAGCCCGTTAGCGCAGCTGTCATCCCCATGACAGACCCGACCGACAAATCAATACCAGCTGTGATGATTACAAGCGTCATCCCCCCAGCCACGATACCAATGGCAGCAGAGTTATTAAGGATCGTCATCAGGTTTGACGGGTGAAAGAACGGACGCCCGGAAGACGCAAGTTCGATTGCAATCCCAAGTATGAGGATGGCAAGAAAAGCGCCTGACCACTCAGCCTTAAAGAATTTCACCAAGCCCAGCACAATGCGGTCTTGAAAGCTATGGCTTGCCTGAGATTGGGGTACGTCTGTCATCTTTTTGTCCACCGGTGAATGAGATGTTCGTGCATGAAAAAAAGGCGCGCCAAATGACGCGCCTTTGAGGTTAGGTCAGTCGATTACTCGATGCCGACCATTGCTTTGTAAACACCAGAAGTTGATGGTGTCACCAGGAAGAAACCGGTGTCGATACGAGGGGAAACATCTTCGCCACGTGCCGCTGCTGCAGCCGCTTTGATGCCTTGGTAACCCATCTGGTACAGCATCTGCGCTGTATCAACATGGACCCAACCTTCGTCCATAGCTGCGATCGCATCACCAGCACCGTCAAAGCCAACCAGCTTCACATCGCCAGCGCTAAAACCAAGGTTCTCAAGAGCAGCTTTTGCACCCATTGTCCCGCCGTCCCAAGCGTTAGCAACCATCACGATGTCCTGACGGCTGTTCAAGATGGCTTCGACACCCTCTTGTGCTTCTTGGCTGTTCCACTCTGTTGGGACCAACAGAATTTCAGAGTTTGGACGCGCTGCTGCGAATGCTTCCATGAAGCCGTTCTTGCGTTCTTGACCCGTGGACTGTGCTTGGTTGCCAGTCACATAAATGATTGGCTGACCGTCTTCGATTTGTGTCGCTGCAACAGCGCCCTGTACCTTTGCAACTGCGTAGTTGTCAGTCGCAACAAAGGACGTCACCTCGGCACCAGCAACACCAGTGTCAATTGCGATCACAGGAATACCCGCGTCCATTGCGTCGTTTACTGCTGGTGCGATGCCTGCGCTGTCAACTGGTGCAACTGCGATTGCCGCTGCACCTTGTGCCGCGAGGTTTTCGAATATCTCAAGCTGGCTGGACAGGTCGCCCTGGAATGCTGGACCAACAGAAACGAGGTTTACACCTTCTTCTGCCGCCGCATCCGCAGCGCCTTGGTTGATCATCATCCAGCCCGCGTTCGTTGCGGATTTTGTGATGTAGCCGATAACATCCTGCGCACTTGCAGCACTACCAGCCAGAAGTGCGGCAACAGCTACACCAGCGAATTTAAGGTTCATTTTCACGATATTCTCCTCCCAAAGATTGGTTAGTCCCGGATGGGAATCTAACCGCGTGTGCCCTTACAGAAACTGAACGCGGCAAACTGTCAATACTTAATTCAACTTGATTTAATTATTGACTTGCCCGAACTGATGATGCTTGTTCGCAGAAAATAAGAGTTGCTTCTGGGAGGAATAAGATGACTAACGAACGTAAAGTCATACTAGAAACACGTGGTTTAACAAAGCACTACGGTGGTGTTCAGGCACTCAATGATGCGAACTTCGAAATGTACGCGGATGAGCATATCGCAATTGTTGGCGACAATGGTGCTGGCAAGTCAACCTTTGTGCGCAACATTACAGGTGTTGAACAACGCACCGCAGGCGAGGTCTTTGTTGACGGCGTTCCAGTAAACTTCAAGGCGCCAAACGACGCACGTGCCCATGGAATCGAGACAGTTTATCAAAACCTCGCGCTTGCTGATCACCTTGATGTGCCGGCCAATATTTTTCTAGGGCGCGAAGAGGTCTACTTTGAGTTTGGTCCGCTGTCGTGGCTCAAGAAAAAGGCGATGGTCCAGCGCGCTGATGAGCTGCTTGAAGAAACTGGCATCAAAATTCCGGACACAAAACAATCCGTTGCTGGCATGTCTGGTGGTCAACGCCAATGTGTCGCAATCAGCCGTGCGGCTGGTTGGGGCAAGAAACTGATCATTATGGACGAGCCGACAGCTGCCCTGGGCATCCAAGAAACAACCCGCGTGGAGAACATTATCCGAGGCCTTAAGAAACGCGGAATTCCAGTCATCATCGTCTCTCACAATCTGCGTCAGGTCTTCAATCTTGTCGACCGGATCGTCGTGTTCCGTCAGGGCCGAATCGCAGGTGTTCTCGATGCCAAGACTGCAAGCGGCAACGATGTTGTCGCGATGATCACAGGGGTGGATCAAGACGTCCATGAAAACGCGAGCTACATCTGATGTTGAAGGGGATTGACCCAATACTCGGGCCCGAATTGCTTTCTACCTTGCGGTCCATGGGCCACGGGGATGAACTGGCAATCGTAGACGGCAACTATCCTGCAGAAAACCATGCGCAACGTTTGGTGCGGGCAGATGGTTTGCGGCTGGTGCCGGTCCTCAAAGCAATTCTAAGTGTTCTTCCGCTGGATGCCGATGTTGCGCGGCCTGCGATGCGCACACGGAACGTGAACGCACCTGAGACGCCCGATCCTATCCACATCGAAATTGAAGCGGCGCTGCAAACACACCTGCGCACTGATCAGATAGAAATAGCCCACGGATCCACATTCTATGATCGCGTCAAACGGTGCCATGCTATTGTAGCAACGAGTGAGCAGTATCTGTTCGCAAATGTGATTTTACGCAAAGGAGTGGTCCCCCCCCCAACTGATTTGCGATGCGATCTGACCTTTTCGAGATCGAGAAAGATGTAACGTGCCAAAAGACGATAAAACACAGTCTACCTCGAAGGTGCAAAATAGCTTGCGGCCTTATAACGAGCGCTTGCTGATCAATCTCATCCGCACCGACGGTGAGATGAGCAAGGCGGACCTGACGCGTGCATCCGGACTAAGCGCGCAAACCGCAACAGTCATCGTGAACCGTTTGGTGGAAGAAGGGTTGTTGAAAGCTGGTAAGGCCGTAAAGGGCAAGGTTGGGCAGCCTTCGACTCCCTACTCGCTCAACCCTGAAGGTGCCCTTTCGATCGGAATCAAAGTGGGCCGGCGATCGCTGGAAGTTGCCAGCATGTCGTTTGACTATAAGATCGTAAAACGGTTGGTGAAGCGTTACGACTTCCCACATTTAGAAACGATCAAACGCGATGTGTTGAGCAGTATTGACACGTTGTTCGGAGAAATGACGCCGCCGCAGCGAGACAAAATGGTTGGGATCGGAATCGCGATTCCTGATGATCTGAGCGCGTGGGAAGCCACTGTTGGTGCGCCCGCTGGTGAAATGGCGGATTGGGCGGATGCGGATCTTGCCAATGATGTGAGCGAAGCCTTTGGCTTGCCTGTCAAATCGCTCAATGATGCCTCGGCTGCGTGTTTGGCGGAAATTTCTTTGGGCAACACTGCGCGGCACGCCTGTTTCGCCTATTTCTATATCGGGACATTTATTGGTGGCGGGGTTGCAATTGGCGGCCAGCTTTTCAAGGGGCAACACAATCGGGCCGGGGCGATTGCGTCCTTGCCGATTGCGGCCACCTCTACGGGGGTCGCACCGCAATTGCTGGAAGGGGCGTCGCTGCACTATCTGGAACAAGCCGCAAATGCGGCAGGTCTGAACGAGGAAAGTTTTTATCACGATGATGATATAGATGCGCCCTTCACAGCGATTTTTCATGAATGGCTGGAAACTGCAGCACCGCAAATTGCCTTTGCCGCGATGTCCGTACAGGCATTCTTGGACCCTGATGCGATTATCATAGACAGCAGTTTGCACCCCAAATTGACGTTCAAGCTGATCGACAAAGTTCGCACTGCGATTTCATCACATTACGACCATCGTGGCTTGGCGCAACTGAATGTCTCGGCCGGGGAAAACGGCCTATCCGCCCGCGCTATTGGCAGTGGCATTGTGCCATTCTTATCCAAATTCTCATTGGAAAGTGGTCTTTGAACTGTTTGGCTTTTTCCTTAAAAAAAACTGATGTACACTAGATTGAGCAACTTTGGTGGCTTCTATTTTGGCAGATTTCCGTATTTCCCTTGAAGCGGTGCCAAGTGTATGTGAACAGAAGCTCAGCCTCAAATGACTTCCTGATTGTCGTAAAGAACGGGACCTGATCACAGAATTTTGGGTTCGTCCCAACAAAAGTACGAAACACGACATGGCGTTAGCGTTACGCTATTGAACTGATAGGCTTTTTGTTGATTTTGTTCCCCTTGTTTTTATGTGTGATTTACACTGCCCTTTTCGGGGGCAGGATACTGAGTGTATCTCTGAGTTTTTCTTCACAGATTCGCTAAAGCGGACCGGCTAGAAGCCGGTGGTTTATCTCCATTCAGTGGAAAATTAAACACAGATGCTGCCCCGCCCTCGATATCTTCCCAAGACGTTGTTTCCCTCCGGAGGAATGTTGGCGGGGAACGATACCTAGCCAAGCCGCAAAATCACGCCCGGAATTGAAAGTCTCCATTTGGGGCGCAAAGGTCTCAACCGCCAGCGCGGTCAAGGGCCCTACCCCTGGGATCGTCTGCAAGCGCCGTGTCACATCCGACTGCGCAGACAATGTCGTGGCCTGCTTGGTCTTGGCATCAATGCGCTCTGTTGTCTGTGCAATTTGTTCGATCAGGTCGAGGCATTCACGCTGAGCCAGCCGGTGCAATCCGTTCTCCGGATCATCAAGCAAAGCCTGAATACGGCTCAAGTGGCGGATCCCTGTCGGGAAGCTTTGGCCCTGTTCGTAAAGCGTTCCACGCAAAGCATTCACCATCTCTGTACGGTCCCGCACAAGACGTTCACGTGACCGGAAAAGCGCAGCGCGGGCTGGTTGATCTTCAGTCTTTGGCACGGCAAACCGCATTTCCGGACGCTGCGCTGCGATAACAATTGCCTCGGCATCAGCCGCGTCATTCTTCTGCCGCTTCACAAAAGGGTGAACGTACTGAGGCGTGATCAATTTAACCTCGTGGCCCAACTCCGACATCACCCGCGCCCAGTAGTGGGCCCCACCGCAAGCCTCCATTACAACGACCGCAGGATCATGCTCAGTCATGAACTTTTCAAACTGTGGCCGCGTCAGCTTCTTCCTAAACTTCAACTCACCCACCATCTACTCACCGTGCACCTGAAAAACAGACTTTGCCAAATCCACACCTATCATCGTATCCATATGTTACCGTCCTCTCTGCTTTGTTGCTGTAAGTATCACCACCTTGGCACACTACGATGCCGTCTGGGGAGGGCGGCAACCATTCCATCTACCCGTGTTGAGATCATCGCCAATATTAATGCAGACGCTACCCGTATCGGCAGGTGCATCAACAGAATGCACGCCGCAGGGATAATCCGCCAGATTTCGACACCCAAAGCCCCTCTCTGGGTCATTGCGGACTAATGCCCAAGCAAGCGCAAATCTCGGAGCCAATCCGTTCCAAACATTGCCAAGATGTCATGGTTGACGGCCATCGGTTCAGCATCAGTATTGTGTATTCTGACGCGCATTCAGGCTGGTGCCTTGAAGTCATCGATAAGCACTTAATGGCACATGGCTGGTCAGTGGTATTTGAAAGTAAGGACGAAGCGCTAGAGGCCGCACTGATTAATGCAACAATCCCAGCATGCCTAAATGCGATGGTTACTACGGTGCCGCCGCCCAGCTCATGACCGTCGATCGACGGGTTCGTCAGCGCAAACTGATCAAGCGTCCAGGGCTCGCAAAACGCGTGATCGAACAACCGCACGAACTCAGCCGCTTGGCAGGCACGTTCTACTCGAAAAATGTCGCGTTGTGTCCGCCAACTACGATGTCGAAATCATAGGCCTCTTCCACATCCGTCTCTGCGGCGTCACGGGCTTTGCCGATGTTACGCTCGAACGCGTCACCCATCAGGATCGCCATTGGGTCTGCGGCATTGTTTGGCTCGTCAGGGAAATACATCTGTGTTATCAGACGCGATGAACCGCCGCTGACGGACATGTGGATATGCTTGGGCCGCCAGCGCCCGATGTCAGGCCGCGCGAGATAGGCACCCGGACTGATAGCCCAGAACCGATAATTGCCCTCATCATCTGTCAGCACACGCCCAACGCCAAGATGATTTTCGTCCAATTGCAGGCCAGAATGATCCTCGACATGGCGATAGCGTCCGTAGTGGTTGGCGCTCCAGACCTCTAGCAAGGCACCCGCAACAGGACGCCCCGATGCAGTGCGCACGCGACCTGTTACCTCGATTGGCACGCCGTCAGCGCGGGGACGGTCAGAGGCTGTGCGGGTCATGTCCCATTCATGCGGGGTAGTTCCATATCGAGCGGGCACCACAGGCACGAAACTGTCACGTGCGGCTTCGGGGATCAGGCGCAGCCCTTGTCGCGGGGTGCGTTGATCAGAGGTGTTGTCAGTCGGGCCAATGCCCAAAATGCGTCCTTGATGGGCCATCTCTCAGCTCTCCAAATCGTCAAAAAAGGGGGTCTCACCGTCACCGGCCATGATGATATCGAACAGATATACCTCTGCACCAGTGGCGGTGTGTCCGTCATGGCGAGCGATCAGTTTGGGGGCATCATCACCAACGGCCTGCAATACAGGGTCGCTGTCATTGCCCGCCTGATCGTCAAAGAACACCTGCGTCACAATGCGGCTGATCCCGTCCGAAAAGAGGGTGATCGTGATGTTGGGTGCCCGACCATCAGCGGCACCGGGCAAAATTGTGCGGAACTCATAGGCACCAGAGGCCGTGCGCAAACGCCCATAGCCGTGAAACCACGGGTCAATATCACTGTGGCCCTGCGTTTGCGGCGTCCGGTACAGTCCGCGCGCATTCGCCTGCCAGAATTCCAGAATGGCCCCATTGGCCAGATCGCCGTGGCGGTCTAACACCCGCCCGCGCAAGATGATTGGAACACCAGCCGCCTGCCCCACAAGCCCCGGATCAATGCAGGTGAGATCCTCAAGTTTTGGATCAGCAAAGTTGATCGGGAAATAGGGCCCGCAAGTGTCTTCATTGGTCGCTGGTAAAAGGTTTGATGCCTGATCACTCATGGCGTGCCCTCCATTGTGTTGGTCCGTTTTGCATATTAAACACGAGTGAACAAAAGATGGAAACCAATCTTCGATGACCAAAGCGGCCAACCATGATGTCTATTTCGTTCCCGGTCTTCATCGGGGGCTGCGCGTTCTCGAAATTCTCGGAGCGGCAGAAGCGCCCATGTCGCTGAGTGATATCGCCCGCGCGATGGAACTTAGCCGTTCGTCGACCTTCCGACTGGTTTACACCCTGCGCCAAATGGAATTCATTCGCGAGGCAGAGCAGGCCAATACCTTTACACTTGGATCGCGCGTTTTGAACCTTGGGTTTGCCTACTTGAACCAACAACCGATCACCGCCATTGCGCGCCCCATCCTCGCGACCCTGCGCGATGAAACAGAGGTCTCGACGCACCTGTGTGTTCTGGAAGGTGATGATGTTTTGTACCTTGTCAGCCATCAGGCCAGATCGGGCTATGTGTCCAACATGCGCACCGGAACCCGCACTCAGGCATATGCCTCTGCGATTGGCTGGTGCCTGCTGGGCACGATGGACGATGCCACGTTGTCTGATTTTGCCGACAGGCAGAGCTGGCAGTCGTTCACGCAACACACCCCCGTAGATAAGACGAGTCTTGCGGCGCGTGTAAGCCAAACCCGTGAGGTGGGTTATGTGGTGTCCCATGGTTTTCGTGAACCCGGCGGGTCGAGCGTTGCGGTGCCGGTTCGTGACAACAGCGGCGCTATCGTGGCCTGTGTGAACCTCTCCGGCCCCGACAGCGGTTTTGAGTTTGATCGCATGGACAGCTTCTATGTTCCCCGCGCCCAAGACGCCGCGCTGCAAATCTCGCGGGCTTTGGGATATCAAGGCAACTAAGCGCATCAGGCGATCCCTAGAATGTCTCGGGCCTCATCGGGACTGGCCAATGTACCGCCCAGATCAGTGATGATCCCCTTGGCCTTGGTCACCAATTGCGCATTGCTTTCACAGTGCTGTCCCTTGGCTATATGTGCTGTGTCTTCCATCCCGATGCGCACATGCCCGCCCAACAGGTAGGCCTGCGCCAACATCGGAAAGGCCATGCGCCCAATTCCGAAAGCCGCCCATTCGGTGCCCTCAGGCAGTTGACTAACAAGGTAGGCCATTGTCGCAGGGTTTGCGACCGCACCGAACCGGACACCTAGCACCATTTGCACCATCAACGGCGTCTTCAGCACTCCGCGTGCGACAAAGTCCTTGACCATATGTAGGTCGCCACTGTCGAAAATCTCGATCTCAGGTTTTACGCCTGCGCCATAAATCCGCTCTGCCATCATCTCGAGGTTGCGTGGGCTATTGATGACGGATGCCTGCCCTGACCACATGGTATTAAAGTCCAACGTGCAAATCTCAGGGCGCAACGCCTCGACATGGGCCACGCGCTTTTCAGGTGCGCAAAGGGTTGAACCTGCCGCCGCGATCTTGGGGTCTTCATCAGACGGAATGAAACGCCCACCCTCACCAGTGGTCAGGTTCACGATCATTTCGGTGTTCTCTGCGCGAATGCGTTCCATCAACTCTGAATACAGATCAAGACGCATGGACCCTTTAGCCGTTTCAGGGTCGCGCACATGTAGATGGACAATCGCCGCGCCTGCCGCCGCAGCGTCCAGCGCTTGGCGCGCGATCTGTTCTGGGGTAATCGGTAGATGTGGGCTGATCTCAGGCGTCATAAGGTTGCCAGTGATCGCAGCGGTGAGGATTGTTTTACGTGCCATTTTACTGCCCCAGTATATCGACGACAGATGCCGTCAGAGTTTCAACAATCAGATCAATTTCAGCGGCACTCGACGTATAAGAAGGTGCGAGCAACACGTGATCGCCGAGGGTCCCGTCGATGCACCCTTGTGAAGGATAGGTCATCACGCCACGCGCCTTGGCCGCCGCGCCGATCTTCATTGCGATGCCTTCACGCGCGTCAAACGGTGCCTTCGTCGCGCGGTCCGCAACCACCTCAACCGTCCAAAACAATCCGCGCCCACGTATGTCACCCACATGCGGGTGCTGCGCCAGCGCTGTGCGCAAACCCGCTTCAAGCTGCGCGCCACGTGTCTTCACATTGTCCAACAGCTTTTCATCTTCAATAACACGCTGCACAGCCAAGGCACCTGCCGTGGCAATCGCATGTGACATATAGGTGTGACCGTTCCACAGTTTGCCACTGCCCGCCTTGATCACATCGACAACCTTCTGCGCCGCCAGCACGGCAGCGATCGGTTGATACCCAGCGCCCAGTCCCTTGGCCATTGTGGTCAGGTCGGCGGCAATGCCCTCTTGCTCCAAGGCATAGGTCGTCCCCGTGCGGCCCATCCCGCTCATCACTTCATCGGCGATCAACAATACGCCATGTGCATCACAAATTTCACGGATTCGTTTGTAGTAACCCTTCGGCGCGGGTTGAGTGCCCAAAGACGCACCAACCACTGGTTCCGCGACAAATGCCATAACAGTCTCTGGACCCAATCGCTGGATTTCCGCGTCCAAGAGGTCCGCCATGCGAAGCGCGAAATCAGCTTCGCTCTCACCTTCATCTTGCAAACGATAAGGGTAGGGCGCGTCGATGTGATTGACCTCTATCAACAGCGGCGCAAACGGTGCGCGACGTCCAGCGTGGCCACCGGTTGCCAGCGCGCCAAGAGTGTTGCCGTGATAGCTCGGCTTGCGGGCAATGATGTGGCGGCGTTCTGGCTGGCCGTTTTCAATGCAATACTGACGGGCCAATTTAAGCGCGGCTTCCATCGCCTCGGAACCCGACCCAAGATACATAACGCGACCAGCGCCTGTTCCCTCTGGCGCACGGGCAACCAGATGCGCGGCCAAATCTTCGGCGGGCTGATTGGTGAATGATCCCGTGTGCGCAAAGGCCAGTTGATCGACCTGCGCTTTGATCGCCTCGCGCACCTTTGGGTGATCGTGACCAAGGCAAGAAACAGCCGCGCCACCACAGGCATCCAAATAGCGCCGCCCCGTTTCATCAATCAGGTAATTTCCATCTCCGCCCACGACTACAGGAAGGTCGGAATGAAGGTCCCGGTGGAAAACGCTGCTATCTGACATGGCCCCATCCTTTATGTCTTGTATATAAACACACGTTTTGTATATTAAACAAAATTCCACATCGCAAGGCTTTCCTAAGTGACAGGCGCACTGAACGACATAAAGGTATTGGACCTCACACATGTGTTGGCAGGGCCGTTCTGCACCTATCAACTGGCCCTTCTCGGCGCGGATGTCATCAAAATCGAAGACCCCGCCAATCCCGATTGCGCGCGCGGGCGTGGGCCGGATGACGCGCTGAACGCCGCAGGGCTGGGCCTGAACTATCAGGTGCAAGGTGCCAATAAACGCAGCCTAGCGTTGAACCTGCGCAGCAGCGAAGGCGTTGAACTGTTCAAGTCCCTCGCCAAAGACGTCGATATTATAGTCGAGAATTTCGCCACTGGCGCGTTAGCCGCACTTGGTGTGGGCTACGAGGTTTTGAGGGACATCAATCCCGAACTGATCCATTGTTCCATCACCGGATACGGTGACAGCGGTCCTCAAGCAGATCATGGTGCCTATGACAATGTGATCCAGGCCACCAGCGGCACCATCGCCCAATGTGGAGGGGTCAAACCAGCGGTCTCCTTTGTGGATTACGCAACAGGCTATGCCGCCGCGTTTGCCGTCACCGCCGCCCTGACACAACGCAGCCAAACCGGCGCGGGCACCCATATATCAGTCTCTATGCTTGAGGTTGCGATGCAGATGATGGCCCCCGAAGCCGCCGCAGCCCAACACGTCACCCCTACGAAGCGGGGCAAAGAAGCGGGGATTGCGAGCTATGAAACCCAAGATGGCCACCTCATGTTGGGGGCCTTTCGCCCCGTACAATACCGCAAGCTGGCCGCGCTTCTAAGCGAGTTTGGGCACCCCCTGCCCGCCTTAGATCATATTCACGATTGGCCTGATGTTTGGGCGCTGACGGATAAAACAAAAAACGCGTTGCACGACATAATAATGACCGCCGATGCCGACACTTGGGTCGCGCGCCTGCGCGCCGCCGACCTGCCAGCCGAGCGGTTCAAAACTCTGGCCGAGGCCGTCACCCTGCCCCAACTGGCGCTACGCGGCTACTTCCAACCCAGCCCGAGGAATGCGACCACTAAACTCCCCAGCACTGCCTTTCAGATGGACGGCACCAGCGCAGAAATCCGCCAAGCCCCCCCCACCTTGGGAGAGCATTCCCGTGCAATCCTTCGTGAAATGGGCTTGAATGAGGATCAGATGAGCCAGCTCTTTGACGCGGGGATTGTAACGTGAACCAGCTTACCGCAGACCAATGGACCCAACTGCCCGATCACTTGCACCACAAGGGGGCGCCATCACCGTGGGCCAAGATGACGCGCCCCGGACAGCAAATGCATTCCTTTCTGGAGGCCGCGTTTTTCGACGAGGCTGGCAATCTATGGCTTTCGGATGTGCCATATGGACGGGTGTTTTCTGTTTCCCCTTCCGGCGATTGGACGCAGATGCATCAGATCGACGGCGAACCACATGCAATGCGCATCGCCCCTGATGGCAAACACATTGCGGTCGATTACCGCCATGGGCTGATCAAACTGACGGGTGAAAACAGCTTCGACGTTATTAGCAACGGTGGGGCGACCCCATTCCTTGGGCTGTCCGATATGGCCTATGGTCCCGACGGTGCCCTTTGGTTCACCGACAGCGGGCGCAGCAGTTTAAGCGATCCAATTGGTCGCGTGTATCGCTGGAAAGATGGCGATCTGCGCATGGTGGCCGACTGCGTGCCGTATTCAAACGGCATTGCCATTTCGCCTGACAACGCATGGGTTTACGTGGCCGCGACACGCGCCAACCAAGTTTGGAAATTCTCAACCCGCTTGCCTGCGACAGGTATGCCGATGATCGGCACCTACTTGCAATTGTCTGGCGGGCTTGGTCCCGATGGGTTGGCCTGCAATGCCCAAGGCTGGCTTGCCGTCGCCCAAGCACAAGCGGGCCGTGCCTATGTCTATGACGCCATTGGCGATCTGATCGCCGAAGTGCGTCTGCCGCGCGGATTGTGGACAACCTCTGTCACCTTTGATCCCGCCGATCCAAACCGCCTTATCATCGTCGACGCCCAGTTTGGCGGCGTCTTCACCTGTCACATCCCGACACCAAGGACCTAAACACATGCAAAAAGAAGACCTACACGGATACGTCCCCGCCATCGCAACCCCCTTTAACGAGCGCGGTGAAATCATGGAGGACGCCTTTGTCGACCTGTTCGAATTCCTTCTGTCGCGCGGGGCCACATGTATCTGCATCGCAGGCGATAACGGCGAAAGTTGGGCCCTGAATGCCGAAGAACGTGGACGTCTTGTGCGCCTTGCAAAAGACACTGCAAAAGGACGCGTGCCTGTCATGATGGGCATTTCTGCCCCAACGATCGACGCGTCTATGGCCTACATCAAAGCCGCAGAAGACAACGGCGCAGATGTGTTGCTGTCCATGCCGCAAACCTATGTGCTCAAAGCCTCAGAAGCTGAGCTGATGGCACGGTTTGACAAGGTGTCCGCCGCGACCAAACTGCCACTCGTGCTGTACAATTCACCCCGTCGTATGGGATTTTCACTGACCATCGACCAAACGGAACGTTTGCTGGACAATCACAACGTGATTGGCATCAAGGAAAGCCAGCGCGACTTCTTTTACCACACCCACCTGCTACACCGCCTTGGCCATCGCATGTCTGTGATGACTGGTCCCTGTCATTACATCATGCCCGCCTTCGCCCTTGGTGCAAAAGGCTTCATCGCGACAGGGCCAGAGTTTACCGATATGCTGCCATGCGATATGGCCGCTGCTGGCAACGCGGCACCCGATGACGCCTATCGCCACGCGCATCACCAGCTAACGGTTCTTTACGAACTGTTGATGGGCACTGGCACATGGCCTGCCTCGTTCAAGGCTGCGCTAAATTTGATCGGCCAGCCCGCTGGTGTGCCGCGTGATCCGGTCATGCCGTTGGCTTCTACAGACATCGACAAGATCAAACGCACCTTTGATGAATTGGGTATCTCCTACGCATGATCCGGCTTGTCCCCAATCACGCAGCACTGATCGAGCGATCCAAACAGGTGTCCTTTACCTTTGATGGAACGCCCGTCACTGGTCACGCAGGCGAAAGCCTAGCTGCCGCCTTGCTGCGTGCGGGGCATTTGAAGCTGCGCGATGCACCAAACGACGCCGCACCACGGGGTGCATTTTGTTGCATGGGATTGTGCCAAGAATGCGCTGTGGTGATCAATGGTCAGGTGGTCGAGGCCTGTCGTACAGATGTCTCTGCCGAGCTCGCAGTGGGTCGTGTGTGATGCCTGATCACTACGATATCGCCGTTGTCGGCGCTGGCCCTGCCGGTGGTAATGCCACTTTGGCCGCCGCCCAAAGCGGTGCACGGGTTATTCTGATCGACGAACAGCCAAAGGCGGGCGGGCAGGTATGGCGCAGCAAGTCTGCCAGCATTCTTTCATCCCCCGCGACCCCTGAAGGCGTGGCTGGGGATACACTGCGCGCGTCCCTTGCAGATGGCTCCATTACGCATCTGCCAAATACGCGGGTGTGGGACATCAGACGCCAAGATGACGTTTGGTCACTGCAAGTTCTACAAGACGAGACAGCGACCCAAATCACAGCGCGTGCCCTTATCCTCGCGACGGGAGCCCGTGAATATGTGCAGCCCGTTCGCGGCTGGACAACCCCCGGCGTGATCGGGTTGGCAGGGGCCACCGCCCTGTTCAAACAATCCCTAACCCTACCCGGCAACAAGACGGTTGTCAGTGGAACCGGACCATTGGTGTTCTACGTTGCCAGCGAAATCCGCCGCCTTGGCGGCACCGTCGCAGCAGTCGTCACGCCAAACACCCGCGCCGACTGGGCACGCGCCATGCCGGCCATGATAGGCCAGCCAAAGTTAATGGCACGCGGAGCCATTTGGATAACGGACCTGATGCTCGCGAAGGTGCCAATCCTATGGGGTCACGCGATCTCAGAGGTATCAGGCGCAGATCGGGTCACTGGCGTTCAAACCCATCGGCTGAGGGACAACACGTTAGGGCCATCTTATAGCGCAGATAGCCTGTGCCTTGGCCACGGGTTAATCCCGAACATCGAGGCGGCACAGATGCTTGGCGTCGCTATCCGCCATGATCCAACACTGGGCGGTTGGGTGGCGGACGCTGATCCTGACGGCGCGACCACGGTGAAAGACCTGTATTTGTGCGGCGATGGTTGTGGCATTCGCGGCGCGGCGGCGGCTGGCCTGCAAGGCATCTTGGCAGGCACGCGGGCGGCTAACGATATCGCGGGCAAACCAACGACGGCTTCAACCCGCAAATGGATGCGAGCCGCGCGGTTTGGTAAAGCGATGACTGCCCTCAGCATTCCAAAACCAAAGCTAGAGGCGTTGACGACTAACGACACGATCCTATGCCGTTGTGAGAGCATGACCTGCTCTGATATATCAGCCGAAATCGACAGAGGTGCCACCAGCACCACATCCGTCAAATCAGGTCAACGTGCGGGAATGGGGCCTTGTGGCGGGAAATATTGCCAGACGGCAATTGCTGCATTGATTGCCCAGCAAACGGGGAAACCTCTGGCCGACGTCCCGCCACCAGCACCGCGTCCGCCCTTGCGGCCCGTGCCCCTTGGGCAGGTGGCGGGCGACTTTGATTATGACGACCTACCCATCCCGAAACCGGCACCGCTATGAGCGAGACCACCACATATGACATTGCCATCATCGGCGGTGGGATCATGGGCTGCGCCACTGCGTTGCGCGTGGCTGAAGGCGGGATGTCGGCGATTGTGCTGGATCAGGGGGACCTTGGACAGGGTGCATCTGGGGTGAATGCAGGGACGTTGAGCTTGCAGATCAAACGCGTCAAATTGATGCCCTATGCCCTCAAGGGCCATCACCTGTGGGAACAGATGGGCGAGGCCGTTGGATTTGCAAAAACAGGCGGTTACACTTTGGCTTTCAACGCCCGCGAAGCGCAGATGCTTCAGGAGCGTCAGACACTCAAAGCGCAGGCCGGTGCGCCGATCAGTTTTGTCTCTAATGTGCAACTTAGTGCCGCAGAACCAAACCTGACCCAAAAGGTTGAAGCCGCCAGTTTCTGCCCCGAGGATGGCTATGCCAATTCCTCGCTTACGGGACAATATTACCGTGGCCGCCTGCGCGATGCGCACATCCCCTATCGTGAGGGATGCAAGGTCACCGCCATTGAACGCACAACCGGTTTCGCCCTGACCACACCCGATGGAACCATCCACGCCAAACGCATTTTGCTAGCAGCGGGCGCATGGCTCAAACCCCTCGCTGCGCTATTGGATGTGGATCTGCCCGTAAATGCGCGGGTGAATACCGTGTCGGTGACCGAACGCATGGCCCCCCTGATGGGCAGCGTGATTGGCCATGCGACGGGCCTGTTGACCATGAAGCAAAAGGCCAACGGCACCGTGTTGATTGGCGGCGGCTGGCAGGGTTTGGGCACGCCCCAAAACGGGCGCGGTACGGTGGACGCGCAAACCGTGCGGCCCAATTTGGCGCTGGCGCAATACGCGGTTCCCGCATTGGCGCAGGCCCGCGTGACGCGCAGCTGGACGGGCTTTGAGGCCAATGTACCCGACTTCTACCCGCTCGCGGGCGCGCTGCCCGGCGTTGCGGATGCCGATGTGCTGGGCTGCGTGCGCGGGGGCTACACCATTGGACCCTACATAGCCCAACTGATGGGTGACTACATTCTTGGGCGAGAGCCTGAACTGCCCCTATTTAATCCGGGGCGCGACTTTGAAAAGGACATAACATGACACAAGACCAAAGCAGACTGGACGGCAAACTCGCCATCATCACCGGCGGCGGTAGCGGTATTGGCGAGGCAACGGCACATGTTTTTGCCCAAGCTGGTGCCACTGTTGTGGTCGCAGGGCGTCGCCTTGAGCCACTCGAAAAAGTCGCACAAGCCATTGGCGGACACGCGATCGCCTGTGATGTTTCCGATCAAGGTGACGTGCAAAAACTGTTTGCCCAAGCCAAAGAAATCACGGGCAGCGTTGATGTGCTCCTGAACAACGCAGGCGGCCCTGGCCCCATCGCGCCTGTCGCCGAAGTCGATATGAGTGACTGGATCACTTGCATGAACATCAACCTTGTTGGTGCCATGTATTGCCTGCAAGAAGCCGCCAAAATCATGTCGGCCCAAGGGTCTGGATCCATCATCAACATGTCATCATTGATGGGCATTCAAGGATACCCAATGCGATCAGCCTATGTTGCGTCCAAGTTCGCGCTGATCGGCATCACCGAAACCATGGCGCGTGAGCTCGGCCCCGTCGGCGTGCGTGTAAACGCCCTGATGCCCGGTGCTGTATCTGGCGAAAACATGGACCGTATCCTTGCACGCCGCGCGGAGGCAGAGGGACGACCCGCCGCCGATATCGAACGTGAAAACTACACAGATGTTGCAGCCCTCAAACGTTGGGTATCACCCGATGAGGTTGGACGCGCGGCGCTATATTACGCCAGCGACCTCAGCTCAGCAATTACCGGCGACAAAATGAAAGTGGATTGCGGCCGTTTTTAACGCCGCCAAGTAAGGATATGAAAGTGAATGTTGAAACCCTAACGCTGCCCCTGCCCCACGATTGGTTCGCAGCACAAACCGCGTTACCCAAGACCCGCTTTCGCATGTCGCACCTGTCCAAGGCTGGCACACCGATGCACGGGCTAGGCGCCCGCGTGGCACAGGTCAGCGAAACGCTGGACCTATCCGCCTGCGACAGCACATTGGACGGCGCGCAGCGATTGTTCGATAGCTACTTCTTGGTGGAACGCGCCGATGGTGAACCCGTCGCGATGCTACGTGCGGCCATGGCGCAGGCCCTACCGATTTGCGTCGCGGACCTTGAGATCGGTGCGGACCTCAGTGACGAACAGCTAGAAACACTTGCCAAGGGTCTACACCGACTGGCGGATTGGGCGCTGATCCCGACTGACATGCCCGACTTCACGTCGCCCACAGTGCCAAATGAACCGCTGTTTCGTTGGAAGCAGCAGCACCAGCTGTTCTTCCTCATCATCCACGGTTTACTCTATCTTTTGCACGTTCTTGAAGAGGCGCTTGATCGCGAACACGCCCCTGTCATCGAAGCCATCTTGGGCGACTTTGCCGATCTCATGGAGGCCTCCACCGTGGCGTTCCATCTAACGGCGGACTTTTCGGTTGAGGCATATGACACACACATTCGCCCTGACATGATCGCCCACGACCCGCATTTCTCAGGTCTATTCTACGCAGACCACAAAGAGCTGGTGACCAGCCTGCGCGTCCTTAAACGCGTGCCCGATGATTTCGAGGAAGAGCTGGATCGCATCAGCGCGGCGATCTCGGCAACCTACGATTCCCACGCGCAGGTGTGCCTGCGCTTCGTCGGCAAAACCGCCAGCCTCGCATCCAAGGACGACGGCCGCGTCGCCGCAGAAAGCATCCGCGGCAAATACGTCAAACGCACCAAGGTGATCGCAGGACTGTCCAAGCCACGCGACTAGGGCTGTTGTATGGGTGGCGGTGTGCGGTATGGGGACGAATCTGCCGTTCGGTTGGGGTGTTTCAATGTCTGGTTGCGTTTAGATGTGCTAGTCGTAGGCTCAGTGTTTATGGCCTAGGGATTATCCAAAAATGTTGGAAAACGAAATGAGAGAGCTTCCAGAGGATATTGGACCGCATGAAGGTAAAGAGTTCATGCTCATGCGAGCAGGCGAAAAGGACGTAGCGCTCTTTTTCGAGATTGAGCCAGAGGAACTAACCGAAGTTCTTTCAGAGGGGTTCTGTATGCTGAAATTTCCACAATTTGAGCACCTTGGCGCAACTTTTTTTACATGGATTGTTTTTCGTAAAGGTTTTGAAAATAAGGCGCTACGGCTAAAAGGGCTCGTCGAGCAAAGCACAAGTGGGATCGATTCAAGTCGCGAGCATGAAATCGGTGAGATCTTATCCTACTCGCGAAAGCAAGTGGACGCTTACGTACAACATGCCTTGCAAACTTCCAAATAGGTGGCCGAAGCAGTCATTGATGCGTAGCACGGCATCAAATAAGATGGGCTGTCAGCCGCCATTCATTCCCGCCCCTAAGCCCTAACTTCCCTGAACCGGTGGCACCTTACGGTTCCGGTATTTCGCCGTAAGTTCTGCATCCGCATCAGCTTCGCTGTAGGCCCCTAGAACCACACCCTTGGTGCTGCGCTGGGATCGGTTTTTGATCAGCGCGTCTTTGGTGATTGTTGTGCGTTGGGATGGCCGGCGGGCCCATGTGTCCAGTGCCGACGATAGCCGTTCTATAACCTCGGCGTGCTGCGCGCTTTCGCCCAGATCGACCAGTTCATTTGGGTCTTCTTTTAGATCAAACAGGATCGGGCGGATGCCGCCGCCAAATTCGATCAGCTTATAGCGGTCGTCCGTGACCATGAACAAACGCGCCTCGGCGGTGTCTAGGTCAAGCCGTTTGGCCAGTGGAGTCATTGAATAATCGTATTCGCAGAATGCAAATTCACGTGCTTGGTCGTGGCCATGCAACAGCGGCAACAGGGATTTCCCTTCCAGCACACAATCCAATTCGGCCATGGTGCCGCCTGCGATTTCAACAAATGTCGGCGCGAGGTCGATCAGTTGCACCAGCGCATCAGAGGCGGTGCCGCGTGTGGCGTCGGCCTGTGTGGATGGATCATAAACGATCATCGGCACGCGCACGGATGTGTCATGACAAAACGTCTTTTCGCCTAGCCAGTGATCACCAAGGTAATCGCCGTGATCAGAGGTCACGACGATCATCGTGTCCTTCATCCGGCCCGTTTCCTCCAGCCAGTCAAACAGCACGCCCATCTGGTCATCACATTGTTTGATCAGACCCATATAGGCCCCCAGCACTTTGTCACGCACGTGGTCTTGGGAAAACGCCTGACCGACGGGGGCTTTCATCATGCCACCGAAAACGGGGTGGGTGGTTTCGCGTTCTTCATCAGTGCGCACCACGGGTAAGAATTGTTCTTTGGTGAACATGTCGTGGTAGGGTGCGGGCACGATGTAGGGCCAATGGGGTTTGATATAGGACAGGTGGCAGCACCACGGGGCGTCGCCTTGGCTTTCGATAAACTCCATGCCGCGCCGCGTCAGATATGGGGTTTCACTGTCGTCTTCGATGATGTTGGCAGGCTTGTCGCTGTTTTCCATGAACCAACCGGACAGAACGTTCCCTGCCCCGTCATTGGCGGAGTTCGCGTTGTCGTGCCACGGGTTGTCGCCCTCGTACCCTTTGTCGCGCAGGTATTCGTTGTACTTCAACGCACCCCCATCGTCATAGAATCCATCAGGCCCTTCGGGGCGCATGCCGTCATCGCGTTCAAACACATCGAACCCGCATTCAGAAACCCGGGCACCGATCACGCTGTCTGGCTCAAGACCCAGCTGCGCCATGCCTTCTGCATCGGCCTTCATATGCGTCTTGCCAACCAGCCAGCATCCCATCCCCAACTTGCGCAGGTGATCCCCCATTGTGCGCTCGCCGACCTTCAACGGGACGTTGTTCCACGACGCCCCATGGCTGTGCACATAGCGTCCCGTGTAGGTCGACATGCGTGACGGACCACACAGCGGCGACTGGATATAGGCACGATCAAACCGCACACCCTTATCCGCCAACTTGTCGATGTTGGGGGTTTTCAGATGGGGGTGGCCATAGCTGCTAAGATAATCCCAACGCAGTTGGTCAAACATGATGAACAGGATATTTTTAGCGTCTGACATTATGGGGTCTTCTTATCTAGGTTTTCACATTGGCCGTGTTGCTACGTTTGGATAGGAACCAGAATATGGACACCACAGACAAGATCAAAAGCACAACGGCCACGGGGCTTGTGTAGATATTAAGCAGGTTCCCGTTCAGCAATGCAATCGCTTGGGCCAGCGATTTTTCAAATTGTGGGCCGAGGAAGAAGGCGATGATGAAGATCACCATCGAATATCCAAAGCTGTGCATCAGCAATCCGAAGACCGCAAAGATCAGCATGATGGTCACACCAAACAGCCCGTTTGTGGCCATAGACACCCCAACAAAGCAAAGCAAAAGCGCCGAGGAAAAGATCACGGCTTCAGGCGCGGACACGACCTTGACCCACAGGCGCAGACCCGCCTGCCCCACCCAAAGGTTCACAAAGTTCGCCATGATCATCGCGCCGAACAGACCGTAGACCAAACGCCCTTGGTTTTGGAAAAGCAGCGGACCGGGCTGCATGCCGTGGATCATGAAGGCGCTGATAATCAGTGCGGCGGATACGCTGCCGGGAATACCAAGGGTCAAAAGAGGGATCAGGTTCGCCCCAACCACGGCAGAGTTGGCAGATTCGGTTGCAGCGATCCCATGCAGGTTTCCCTTGCCGAAACTTTCTGGCTCTTTCGAGCTGGCCTTGGCCATCGCATAAGACATGAACGCCGCCGCCGTTGATCCGATACCGGGCAAGGCCCCAAGGACCGTGCCAATCGTGGCACCGCGCAGCATCGTATATCGGCAGGACCAGTATTCGGCCCATGACACACGGCGATCATCGGGGTTGCCTGTATCGGGCACCAGAATGCCCTGCCCGCCAGTGCCGCGTCCTTCGGACATGCGGCGCAGGATTTCAGAAATCGCCAACATCCCAATCGCGACCGATGGCAACGCCAGCCCGTCAAACAGGTCCCAATAGCCAAAGATCAGGCGCGGGGTAAAGTGTTCAGGGTCAGTGCCGATGAAGGAAAACATCAGGCCAAGTGAGGCCGCAATGACCCCTTTTGTAAGCGAGTCACCCATAAGGCCCGATATGATCGAAAAGGCGAAAATCATCAGCGCCACGATCTCGACCGGTCCCATCTTGAGCGCCAAAATGGCCAGCGGTGCGGCGACTGTGATCAACACAATATCGCTGAAGGTGTCCCCCGTGATGGAGGCAAACAATGCCATTTTTGTGGCCTTTAGGGGTTTGCCCTGCTGCGCCAATGGGTAGCCGTCCAACGCGGTTGCGGCGGCGTCTGGCGTGCCGGGTGTGTTCATCAGAACCGCGGGAATCGCGCCGCCCACCAGCCCGCCTTTGTTCACGCCAACAAGAAAGGCAATCGCAGGCAATGGGTTCAAGCCAAAGGTGAAAGGAATGGCAATCGCCATCGCCATAACCGGTCCGATACCGGGCACGGCCCCAACAAATTGTCCCAGCACAACACCAGAGACCACGAACAGCAGATTGATTGGGGTGAAAACATCCCCAAAGCCTGCAAGAATAATTGAGAGATCGACCATACTGGCGTCCTATCCGGGCAAGCCCCGTTCCAAAAGTTGTGTAACAACAAACCAAATTGCGGTCGGCATCCCGATGACGCCAAAGCCCAACCAAAGCAGGCGGCGTTCACCGATCATCAGCATCAGCACCAGCGCAAGAACTGGAGCGACGTATAAGAACCCGACCAAAGACATCGCATAAATGGCACTGCCAAGAACCGCGACGCAGGCTGCGGTCTTCATGAAGAAACGCGCGTCGGGGGCCACGTGATTTGTCGGGCGAAGCATCAAAAGGCCGCCACAGATCGCCAACATCCATGCGACGATATTGGGCATGGTTTTAGGGGATAGGTTACCGCCTTGCGGGTTTTCTACGTATTCGGGGATAACGAAGAAAAACATCGCCAATCCGAATATCAGGAAGAACGCCCCAGACAGTCGGTCGGTTAGATTATTCATGTTTGGGTCTCTCTTCCAAAGGGAAATGCCCCGCCAAAACAGCGAGGCATCCAAGTTTGTTTAGTTGGCGAACAGACGCTTTGCGTTTTCCAAGCCATCAACCATCATCATGCGTGCCCCATCAGGACCCATGTTAAGCGGATCACCTTGCACAGCATTGCGCACGATTTCAGCAATCTCAGGTGATTTCACGGCCTCATCAATCGCAGCAGCGATCGCGGCTGTTGCAGTAGGGTCGCTGCCCGCTTTCATAGCCAAGAAGAACACCGCGTCCACGTAGGCATCCACACCGGATTCAACGAAGGTTTGTGTTTCTGGTGCATAGCTTAGACGCGATTGGTTCGCGCTGGCGATGACCTTCATGTCACCTGATTCTAGGTATGGGAAATGCTCGCCCGATGCGAAACCAGCCAAGACTTGACCACCAAGGATCAAACGGATCACTTCGGCACCGCCATCAGCGGTCACAAGGTTGAAATCAACGCCAGACGCTTTGGTCGTCGCCTTCATCATCAGAACCTGTGGAGGGGCCATTGTTGCCAACGGCATGTTGCCCTGCTCTTTGGCGTAGGCGATCATTTCTTCCAGAGTATCGAACGGCGCGTCTGCGCTGGCAACGAGGGCCAATTCAGCCTTCGCGATTGTGCCAAGGTAGTCAAAGCTGTCGATGTTGAACGGCAGTTCGGCACCGCGTTGCACCAGCTGCACAAGCACTGGAATACCAACACCCATACCAACAGTTTGGTTGTCTACAGGACGCAGAGACAGGCTTGTGAACATCGCGACACCACCGCCGCCTGGACGGTTTTCAACGATCACGTTCCAGCCCGTTTGTTCCTTCATCACTTCGGCCAATACGCGGCCCATAGTGTCGGTCGATCCACCGGCACCAAAGCCGATTTCGATTGTGACGGGGCCGTTTGGCTCCCAATCTGCGGCCATTGCTGGTGCGCCAAATGCCATAAGTGCAGCAGCACCCAGTACCTTTAGTTTTGAAGTAAATTTCATTTTTCTCTCCCTTAGTTAGTCGTTTTAGTTTCGTTTATTTCTCAATCCCTGCGTCTGCCCCCTCCCAAGGGCTGACAGGCATTGGCCTTTATACATCACCCTCAGGTATAAATTTTCCGGGGTTCAGTAATCCGTTCGGGTCTAGCGCCTGTTTGATTTTGCGCATCGCCGCCAATTGGCTGTCTTGTTTTAGCGCGCGCATCACGTCCAGTTTGCTTTGCCCAATTCCATGTTCCGCTGAAAACGATCCGTTCAACTGCGTGAGCAGCGCGAATGCCTGTTCCTTTGCCCGCGCAAGCGGCAGGTCGGCCCAGTTGTGCCCTTCTGCGCCACTCAACGCGTAGTGCAAATTGCCGTCACCCAGATGCCCAACCGTCAGGGGCGCAAAGCCCATTTCGGCCATCACGCCATCCATCGTCGTTACGAATTCGGCAACGGCCGCAAGGGGCAGCGCGATGTCTAGATGATAGGCAGGACCATTGGCGGTGATCGCCTCAAGGATGGATTCACGCATGGTCCACAGATCAATGCGCTGCTGTTCGGATTGCGCGATCATCGCATCAATGACGATGCCGTCTTCCATCAGCCCCTCAAGCCCCGCAAAGACCAAAGACTGCAGACGGGTATCGCCACTTTCATCTGGCTCTGCATCGTCATGACGGGCAGAGGTCACTTCGAAAAATATCCCTGTTTCGGCAGGCGCATCCAATGGTTGGCGTGTCTTTGGGAACTCTTTACAGATCACATCCACAGCGGCCTTCGGCATGTATTCAAACGCCTCGACCCCGCCACCGGTTTGATCTTGAAGGGCGTTCAAAACCCGTGGGGCATCCGCAAGCGAGGACAGCGCCAAAAATCCTGTCGTGCGTACCTTTGGTTGGGGCGACAGTTTGAACACCGCAGCGGTGATGATGCCTAAGGTTCCTTCGGCACCGATCAGCAAATCCTTGAGATCATAGCCCGTGTTGTCTTTGCGCAAACCCGTCAGCCCATTGATGATGGACCCGTCTGGCAAGACCGCTTCGATCCCGATGCACAGCTCGCGCGTCGTGCCGTATTTGACCACGTTCGATCCGCCAGCATTGGTCGAAAGCACCCCACCGATCATCGCACTTCCTTGCGCGCCAAAGGTCAATGGGAACGCCAACCCTTGATCGCGCGCCGCCTCTTGAGCGGTCTGCAATACAACACCAGCTTCGACGGTCATGCTGCGGGCACTCACGTCCAAGGCGCGGACCGCGTTCATCCGTTCAAGCGAAACAACGATGCTATCGCCATCGCCTGTCGCAACGCCGCCACCACACAGACCAGTGCGCCCGCCAGCAGGTACAATCGGCACCCCGTGGTCGTGGCACAGAAGCATGATTGCGGCGACTTCTGCAGTGGTTTTGGGTTTAACGACGGCGATTGGGGTCGCAGAAAACTGCCCAGTCCAATCTTTGCAATAGGCGGCGGCCTGATCAGATTCGCCCGAAATGACCTGCGCGGAACCCGCAATATTTTGCAGGCCCGTCAGCAATTCGCCCTGCAAACCAAGGGGCAAATCCGTCATCGTATTCGTGCTTTGTACGGTCAATTTTCGCCCCCCTCGCTGCTTCTTGAAACACCTTGTTTTATTTCAACTCGACTCGTCAACAAAAAACTACCATGGTAGTTCTAAACTTGAGGAAGCCGACCACGAGAATTAGTTGTAGGCGCATGAACCAGCATCAAAGACAGAAATCCGCGACCGAACTCACCGTAGATATGATCCGCGAATCGATCATTTTAGGGGACTTCCCACTGGGCATAAAACTGTCTGAACAGAAGCTTGCCGATCAATATCAGATCAGCCGTTCACCTGTGCGCGAGGCGCTGGTGCTGTTGCAGATCGAGGGGCTGGTCAAAGTATTCCCAAAACGTGGGTCCTTTGTATTCTCGCCCGATGTTCAAACTATCAATGACCTGTGTGAACACCGCGACATCCTTGAAACCACCGCCCTTCGACTTGGGTTGGAACGCAACCACACCAGCCTGTTGGACGGTATGCGCGCAGGGCTAATTCAGATGGATCACGCGATTACGGCCACCAATACCAAAGACTATTCACTGGGCGATCTGACGTTCCACCGCGCCATTATCGCCAGCAGCAACAACAGTTCTATGATCCACAGCTACGAGACCACGATTGGGCGGCTGATGGCGTGGCGCACGCATTTATTCACCGTCACGGGCATTCAGCTCGACCAGTCTATGGGTGAACATATCGCGATGCTTGAAGCGTGCGAACGCAAGGATGTCGCCGGTGCGCAGGCCATTTGCACACAGCATATCAACCATCTGGGCGAGTACATTAACGAAGAACCGACGTCCTAACTTTAGGCAGAATTCACTTGCCAGCTTCGGCCCGTTTGAGCTGTTGGTGTTCGTCCTCGATCAACCCGATCTTCCAATAGCCCGAGATGTAACAATCCTCTTTCGGCAGGGCACGTTTGACCAAAATATCCTGACGCAGTGTTTTGATCATCCCGCTTTCGCCAGCGATGGCAGGCCTGAACGACCCCAGATGGCCAGTCCATGTCACGCAGCATCTCGATCACCTGCACACCAATTTCGCGGGGATCCGCGTTCACGATCCAGTGGACATCAATGCCATCCGGAATGCAGAAATCCTGTTTGTCCTCGGGCGACATAATCTCGAAAATTGCAGTGCCTTTGGCACCCTCTGGCATTGCCTCAAGCGTGGCGGCGGCGACTGGCAAGGCGGACATATCCGCCACGATCAAATAGCTGTCGGCGTAATAGGATGTGACCTTGATCGGCCCCGGCCCTGCAAACCCGCAAACCGTGCCAGCCTGTGCGTTGCGCGCCCAAGCAGAGGCTGGGCCGCCGTCGCCGTGATCGACGAAATCGATGTCCACCACATCTTTTTGACGCACCACCACTTTGACCACATCGGCAGCCTGTTCGCCTGTTTTGGCCTGAACATGATGACCCAACGCCGCCAGCACCGTAGCTGGAACCAGGGGCGTCATTAGCAGCGACCTTGCCGCCAACACGGGCACCCCCTGCACCGTAGTGGGATGAGGCACCAGCTTGCCCAGCAAGTTGGCTGTAGCTAGTGGCATTGGCACCACCAGAACCGCCATTGGATGTGACTGTGGTAAATCCTGGGCCAGAGACACTAGAGGAACCGCCGCTTGAGGCACTGCCAGAACCTAAGTAGTTGTCCTTGCCGTAGCCGCCGCCACCCCCCCCGCCAATAATCTGGTACTCGACCAAAAGGGCCTTAATGGCACCGTGGAACTGGCTGAAAGATATAGAGCGACCACCGCCAGATGTAGGGACACTGCTGTTGTTGGAGGTCACATAAGAGCCGTTACGGTAATACTCAGACAATGATGGGTCGCCGTCGCCACCAAACTCACTCTTGATCTCTGTAAAGCTGAGACCACTGGCTTTACTGATAGTCATGTGGCAGAGCCAAAGCCAGTGACGTCTCCAGTCACTGTTAGATTACCAGAGGCATCCAGCTTCATTCTAGGTGAACCACCAGTGTAAAACCGCAGGACACCAGAGGACTCAGTGATGGTCCAAGCCCCAAGGTCCACAGTACCAATGTTGGCTGTAGTGACGGTCACGGTTGGAGCAGCAACAGTACCAGTGAACGTAGGTGAGGCTGTAGGAGCCTTAGTGTTTAACTGTGTCTGGACGTTGCTTGTGACACCATCTGTATAATTGAGTTCATCTGTGGTCGCTGTGAGGCCGCTCAGGACGTTCAGTTCAGCTGTTGTAGCTGTTGATCCGTCAAGCACGTTAAGCTCACTGTGGGAGGCTGTGATGGCCCCTGTGACGTTAGGCACTGTAGCCTTGATGGTAGACTTAATAAGACGGATGTGGTCGTCAGCTTGCGCGAGACCGTCGGTAGACGCTGGGTTTGAGGTAACCAAAGCGTTGACGTAAGTTCCAGTTTCTAGAGCCATGCTATGGTTCCTTTCTAAAGGGGGTCTGTATTTGAGGGGGACTCTTGTGTCGAAGGTCGGACAACAACAACAACAACAAGATCTTTAGTCCTCTTTTTTGAAGTCGATATGACAGCAAAGGTACGGGGGGGTCATAAAATGACTAGGGAACCTAAAAACCATAAGGCTTCTAACGGCTAACACACTGTAACTAATGCACAATCAGTGACTAGGGATGTAGTATCCCTTGATCTACACCAGCAATCGATGGTCGATCCAAATGACATTAGACATTAGCTTAGGAAAACTTGTCGGGCTACAGCCCTGATGTTTTCGACAGAGATTGGGACAACCTTAGTCGACCCAAGCCAACCACTGCCATCCACTGCCATCCACTGCCAACCACTGTCATCCACTGATCATCAGCGCGACTGCCAGCACTAGAGCTATCGCATAGACATCATCAAGCGTCACTTAGCCAAGCCTCGTAAACATCAGGCAGACAGATGGGACACTTGCTATGCGCAGCCTGCCTAATCTGTCCTCGATCTCCAAGGCCTATATCTCGCAACGCTTTGTTGTCGTGTAGTCTCAACTGATCCGCTGCCCTATTGGCAAGCCAGTGGTATTCGACAGCCCTTAGGTAAACCGTCACTCTCTTTAGTAGTCTTATGGTGGTCCTTAGTATCACTTGGACTATCCTTGTTCTTTATTGCTATTCTATCCATGACCACTGTCGGGCCACTGTTGCCCACATGTGGCCACCGTGATGGTCTATAGTTACAGCCTTGGGACCATCAGCCTCGACCACAAGGGAAGTCGTGGAAGGCTGTAGATCAACCAAGGCCAACCTGCTGCCTCTCACTTGGGGGCTGCTAGGTATTCCTCTGATGTCTTGGGTAGTGTCTGTTGATGCCCTATGAGTAGACAGCGGCGACGGCATGGGCCCCGTGTTCTTCTCTTAGGGGTGACAGAAGGGTCAGAGGCCACCTAATTACCACCAGACTGACTAAAGATTTCTCTAGACACAGCGAATCACTGCTGTTAATCCTTGGACCATGGAGGCACTGGCCCCCTGTTTGGTACTGATGCCCCTGACTACTTAGGGGACTGTAACTCCCTCGCGGAGACGCACGCCTGGTTCGATTCCAGGGTCGCCCACCATCTCTCAAATGTTGTTGAAATGCTACAGTTTCCAACGAGGGACTAAATTTTTCTTCATAACTTTTGG